>JACKQG010006710.1_pt1 | contig 11976 bp, 7 predicted proteins | sample 8237621 | NCBI WGS metagenome assembly JACKQG01 (sample SAMN15677084, study PRJNA649215) | marine metagenome | biome: marine; feature: Black Sea; material: saline water; isolation source: suspended particulate matter (SPM) from the Black Sea western gyre | collected 2013-06-09/2013-06-10 | depth...
TCGAAATTTGAATAGGACCATCGCAACGAAAAGTAAATCCGACTTCACTCTGATCCGAAAGTAAATCCACTCGCAGCGTGCCATTTTTATCCAAGTCAGCTTGACTCAGACGCCAGAATGGATAACGAGCAAAATAGAAATCGCTCATTAGATCGCCGTCGAAATCACCACGAGCACTGTCTACGACATCGGGGATTTGCTCGAAGCCGAAGGTATTGGTGATGTCGGTCCAGCTCGTCGGCGAAAGGCTGTAGATCGAGCTTGGGAAGGTCAGCCCGTTCATATGCACTTCCATCTTGCCGTCTGCGTCGAAATCGGCTAGTTGAGCGAAGTGAGTCAGCTTGCCGGAGGGGATGAAACCGGTGCTTGGCGGCTCTTCAAGAAAGGTGCCGTTCGGTTGTTGAGTAAACACTTTGTCCTCGGACTGCAAACTCGCAAAATTAGCCGTCACCAGATCTAGGCGGCCATCATTGTTCCAATCCAGCCATAATGGAGTGCGCCCGCGGCCGGCTGGGTAGTCCAAACCGTAAGCGGCTGCTACTTCATTCAGGTAGCCATTATCGTTGCGCCACAGTTGGTTTGGGCCTTCACCTTGGCCGCTATCGGCTCCGACCAACTCAATCAAGTCCATATCGCCATCAGCGTCAAAGTCAGCCCACGCACAGCCGTGGGAGTCAACCGGGCCGATAATATTTGCAATCGTGGTCGTGACGTCAGTGAAGGTCCCGTCGCCATTGTTTTGCATTAAAGTGGGGAACTTGGCGTGATTACTTTGCCAAAGGTCCGGCCAGCCGTCGCCATTGAAATCGCCCCAAGCCCCTGCGCCGAAGGTAGGCGAGCTCCAGTCGGATTTCATGTTGACCGACATGTCCTCAAATTGGTCCAGCATGGCGCTTGGACCACCACCCAACCTAGTGCCGCTCGATGGCGAATTGTTGGGCGTTTGGGTCGTCTGTTGCACCTGCTGGCCTCCAGGCACAGAAACCTGGCCATGGGCCGAGCCTGTCTGAATGCACAGACACAGGACGATGGCGACGTAGAGGGGCTTCATGAATTTTGGCGGGGAGCAGTTCAAACGGCTACAGAACCCTCCCTATCGGCTAGATAAGCCAATGGGCCTAGCGAAACTGCCAGAAAAGGAGGTTTGAGGAACGACCAGTAGTAGTTTGAGTGCTCTTTGTGGGGCGAAACCGGAGGACAGGGAGCACACAACGCTTTGGGTTCGAGGTTTGAGGCCGTTTGCCCCTATTTTGTTCCCTGAAATGGGTTATTGCCCATGTTTTTAAGAGAAGTTTCTTATGTCATGTGGCAAAAAAAGAAACACCTGCCATATATTGAAAATCTGGCTCATCGAAAGTGGGCTTTGGTTAATATGTCCACCGTTTGTTGAGCCCTTGAATACAACGATTTGCGCCCGTAGCTCAGTTGGATAGAGCACCGGATTTCTAATCCGGTGGTCGCAGGTTCGAATCCTGCCGGGCGCGCCATTTTCGACTAAAAATGCAGTGCTAATGAGTTGGAAACAATGGCGATGTCGCCCCAAAGCATGCCGGCCTGCACCCAAACGCTGGTGCCAGCCATCCAAGGCGGCAACTGACCACTCAGAATTACTTGGCCAGAGGCGTCGGCGGTGTGCTTGCCTAGGCTCAAAATGGGCTGGCTTAAATCCATCAGGCCGTAAGCGGTGTCCGTCGGCCCGGGTCCAACCTTGGAATACATCACCTCCACTAGGCTGCCTGGCTGGCATTTGTCAATGCCGATGGTACCGGGGAAACCTGGACCCTTTCCGAAGGCTTGCAAGTCAGGTTCCGAAAACACCTTGATGTTGTCTACCGCCAATCCGTCGTAAATTCCGTAGGGCCGATTATCAGCTTCGCATATTGCGACGTAAAACTCTCCCGACGTATCGGCCAGGTAACTAGTCAATTGCACACGCACCCTTTGCCAAGTGCCTAAATTTGGGAATCCGCCGGTTGCGCCATCCCAGTCGTTGAGTATTGCCGCCCATTGCAATCCGTCGAGGCTGAGAAAAACTCCGTCGTCCGGATTGCCCTCTTCGCCGTGATTCGACGCGTCGAATTCCATCCATAGCTTGCCGCTATTACTGCCGTCTAATTTCAGGATTAAGGCATTGGAATAATAGTGTTGGGTGGGGAAGCTCGGATCCACCCCCATCTCAAGGGAGTAGTTGCCGAAAGCAAATTGACTAGCTCCTAACTGGCCTATGTTGCACCATGCAGAATCGTCGGCGAAACGAGTGCCTTCATCGACCCGATTGATCGCCATGTGTGCCGGCGGGATGCCGGCAATACCTTCAAAATCTTCCACCAGACCCTCGGCCGAAATGGCAGCTGTAGGCAGGTTCGGCCAGCGCGGGGCAGAGTTGGCCGGAGTATCGTTCACCAACACATCTTCGAGGCTCCATTCGTTGCCAAAATCCCCTACGTAGCGAAAGGCAAGACGAAAATTCGCAATGCCAGCGTAGTAACTGAGGTTTGAGTTGAACGGCTCATTATCAAAATCGTTTGGCGTTTGCACGACGCGCAGGGTGGTGAAGGTCAGACCTCCATCCAAACTAGCTTCAATAATGTTGTAGCCGCGGTAAGCGGTCCAATGCGACGAATGGCGCAAGTGCAAGTATGCCTCGGTGAAACTGGTCAGGTCCAGCTCTTTGCTGACTAGGTGATTGTCATTTTGCCCGATGTAGTCGTCGTGGAAAGCAGCCCCGTCGCCTGAATCGGTCCAACCAGGGCTATTCCCATTATTGACCTCAAGCCATCCAACCGGCGGGAAGACACCCGAATCAAAGCTTTCATCCAAAGCCTCCTGTTGGGCGCACAATGAGCTGACAGGCAGTGCCAAAAGCAGAATGAAAGTTTTCATTGCACAGCCTCCGCGACGGCATTGCTGAAACGAGTTTCAAAATTCACAATTTCAACCGCTTGACCCCAAACCATCATGCCCGACGTCCACGGTGGCACCGGAGCTTGAATGCGGACCTCGCCGGCAGTGTTAGCGTCAACGTACGCCAACGTGTGATACGGATAGCCGACGTCGGCGGTTCCGTATAAGGTTTGAGTTGGCCCCGGGCCGATTAATGAAACCAAAATTGTGGTGAAAGCCAATGGATCCAAGCCGGTCACCTCCAGCCGCGCCAATTCGCCAGCAACCAATCCTGCAATCGAGAAGCGCAAAGCCACGACGTCGCCGCCGATGCACAAATCGTCGATGACCACGCCATCCTGGCTGTTATAGGGAAAGTCGTCGGCTTGGCAAACCGCCAGGTAAAACTGACCACTTAAATCCGCATTTACGGTGCCGAGATCGCAGGTGACTTTTTGCCACTTTCCGACCTTGCTGACGCCGCCAGTCATGTGCGCCCAGTTGCTGATGACCGGTATCCAGGATTCACCATCCAAGCTGACAAACAGGCCGTCGTCAGCGTTCAACTCTTCGCCCATTTGCAGCACCCGCATTTCCAAATCCCAATTGCTTGCGCCGCTGCCATCCAGGCCAATGATGATGGAATTGGCAATTTGGTGGTAGTTGGTTGTGGCTGGATTCAAGCCCATCTCCAATGCCGACAGGCCGGAGTAGGAATGAATGCACGCCGCTTGTTGGCCAAAATTACACCAGCCATCGCTATCAGCTTGGCGGGATTCTTCGTCTACTGAATTACTAGCCATGTGGGCAGGTAATCCGGCCGCCAAGCCGTCGAAACGCTCGCAATAACCGTCCATGGTGACGAAAGCGGTGGGCAGGTTTGGCCAATACGCCGGAATTTGAGCGGGTTGGTCATCCACCACTACCCAGTCCATGCTCCATTCATTGGCGTAATCGCCGACGTAACGAAAGCTGAGATGGACACTGCCGGCACCGGCATATGCCCCCAAATCAACTTCCAACGCTAAGCCCAAACCGTCGCCGGGGTCGCTAATGCTGTGGACCCATTCAAAAGTGAGGCCCCCATCCAAGCTGACCTCGATTTCATTTCGGTCGCGATAGATGGCAAAAAGTTGGCCGTGTTGGCCATGCAATGCGACCTCAGTCAGCCCACTCAAATCCATGGCTGGACCGATCAAGCGATTGTCGTTGGCCCCAAAAAAGTCGGCATGAAATGCCTCTCCAGGGTCGCGATGTTCCCAACCAACGCTGACGCCATTATTCTGCTCCGACCACATGGGTGGCGGAAACTGAGCACCATTAAAATCCTCGTCCAAAACCGTAGTTTGGGCTGGGCTAGATGGGGCAAGCAGGAAAAGGACGGCGGCGCTGGAGGTGGCGAGGGGATGTTGCCAGTTTTTTGCCATTTTGGCGAGGGTGGAGTGCGGAAAGGCTTGGGGACCCCTGATAATACTTGGCTTTGGGGCAAAGTTGCGATAGACTCTTCGCCGTTCCAGTGTGGTGGGTGTAGCTCAGTTGGTTAGAGCACCAGTTTGTGGTACTGGGGGCCGGGGGTTCGAGTCCCCTTACCCACCCCATTTTTTTCCTGCGGTTTTGCAGGTACCCCTTGCTGCGGCAGGCTTTGCGAGAGTGGCGGAATTGGCAGACGCGCTAGATTTAGGATCTAGTATCTCACGATGTGGGGGTTCAAGTCCCCCCTCTCGCACCAAACCATGACTGGCCCATCCTCGCGCTACGATCGTCAAATTCGTTTGGCAGAAATCGGCGAATCGGGTCAGCAAGCGTTGCGCAAGGCCAAAGTTGCAGTAGTCGGCCTCGGTGCTTTGGGCTCGGTAGCCGCCGACTTATTGGCTCGCGCCGGAATTGGCGAATTGGTATTGATTGACCGCGACGTCGTCGACTGGAGCAATTTACAACGCCAAATGTTGTACGTGGAAAAAGACGCCGCCAACGCGGTGAGCAAGGCCGACGCCGCGCTGCAACGCTTGCGACAAATTAATAGCGAAGTAAGATGCCACCTTCACGCGGTGGATCTTAGCCATCAGAATCTTATTTCCATCATGCAAGGCGTCGACCTAATCGTTGACGGCACCGATAACTTTGCCACCCGCTATTTGTTAAATGACTACGCGGTGAAGCATCAATTGCCCTACGTCTATGCGGGCGTGGTTTCCACCTATGGCATGGTAGCCAGCATTCAACCGCAATCTGGGCCTTGCCTGCGCTGCACCTATCCTGAACCGCCCGATGCCAGTCAAGCCCCCACCTGCAGTAGCGCTGGAGTACTTGGGCCTGCCGTTGCCGTTATCGCTGGCATGGCGAGCGCCGAGGCTATAAAAATTTTGGTCGGTGGAGAAGCGCTTCATGGCTTTCAGTATTTTGATCTTTGGCGCAATCAATTCCATGCCATGAAAGCCACCCGGGATGAAAATTGTTGCTGCTGTGGCAAGCGAGAATTTGATTGGTTGCTAGGCAAACAAGGCAGCCCAGAAACCCAAATCATGTGCGGCGGCAATACGGTGCAAATCCCGGCTCAAAAAAGTCCGCCAGATTTGGTGCAACTTGAAGAAAAATTGACCGGTACGGTCACCGCCCTAAGCCGCTCGACGCAATTCCTGCGTTTCACTCATCGCAACCTGGACGTACTGATCTTCGCCGACGGACGTGCCCTATTGCGCGGCACCGAAGATCCAGCCCTGGCACGCACCGTGCTGGCCGAAACCGTCGGTTCGTGAGTAGCTGGCGCGATCGTATGCTGAGGGCATGCCCGACGCCCTGAATTGGAATCGTGCGGCCACCTGTGATGCTCCTGCCCCTGGCGTCGCCGAAGCCATGATTGCCGGCTTGACCGCTGCGGATGGGTTGCGCGGCGCTGGCAGCGGGGCTGCTGCTATTGATTTGCACCAGGTTCGAGCCTTGGCCGCCGACACGTTTGGATTCGCCTGGCCGGACCGGGTGATTTTTTGCTCAGGCGCAACTTATGCACTAAATCAAGCCGTTCACAACATCGCCAACGGCGCAACCGTATTGGTTTCTGCGTTGGAACACAACTCTTTGCTGCGCCCGCTCCACCTAGCGCAATTAAATCGCCAGGTGCAACTCCGCCAAGTGCCGATTACGGCGCAAGCGCTGATCGACATGAATGCGCTAAAACGAGAACTCAAAAAGAGCGACGCCGATTGGATCGTACTTAGCCTTGCCAGCAATGTTTTTGGCACCATTCAACCGCTGGCAGAGGTGTGCTCTTTGGCAAGGAAATATGGCGTGCAAGTGATTTTGGATTTATGCCAAGGCGGCGGTCAACTCCACGTTGACTTAGGCGCTTTGCAACCGGCCTACGCGATCGTCCCTGGTCATAAAGGATTGCGCGGACCACGCGGCGTCGGCTTGTTGTTTGTGGATCCTTCGCAGGACCCAAAACCGTTAATCGTCGGCGGCACTGGCAGTCATGGCGAAGACCTGAATATGCCATTGGCGTTACCTGCAAGACTGGAAGCCGGAACCCCTAATATGCCAGGCATTCTTGGCCTTGGCGCAGCACTGCACTGGCGACGGCAACATCCAACAGATTTGCAAACTTTGCGCCAGCACATGCAAGGCTTGGAGGAATATTTGCGCAGCCGCAATGACGTGCGCGTTTTTCCGCACGAACCGCTGCCGTGGTCGCAACGCCTAGGCATTTTGAGTTTTGAGCCGCTGCACATTCCGCCCACGGTTTTGGTGGCCACCATGGCCCAATTTGGCCTGCATGCTCGGGCCGGCATGATGTGCGCAGCCTGGGCCCCGCAAAGCGTGAATGCGAGAGATGGATTTGTCCGCCTCAGCCCACCGGAAACAGCGGCCGCGGCAGAATTTGAATTTGCCCTGGAATGCTTACAACAAGCGCTGCAAGCCTTTGCTCCGCAGGACGCTGACAATTCGAAACAGTGAGTCAGAGCCTCCCTGTACACGCCATTTTGCTGGCCGCGGGCGCTGGCCGTCGCTTGGGCTATCCGAAGGCGGCCTTAAAACTGCACGGTCAATGGATGCTGCCTGAATTGGTGCGCAATTTACGTATCGGGGGCGCCACCAGGGTGAGCTTAGTGCTGTCCGATCTTGCCATGGACGCGATAGCCGATCTAGGCATGCCCGAAGCCGACGACGAATGGGTAAACCCTACTCCGGAACTGGGGCGTACCGGCTCAATTTTGACCGCCTTGGCAGCGGTGGCCGAAAACCACGCGGTCATGATTCACTGTTGCGATATACCTCTCCTGCGCGCCGAAGTGGTCGGCCGGATGGTGCGTGCTTGGCGCAAATTGAAATCACCACATTCCAGCCTGGTGCGTCCAGTCAGCACTGGTGGCCGCGGTGGACATCCACTTTTGATTGGCAGCCAATTCGTGAACGAATTGCGCCAATTCGGGCCAGATCAGCCATTGCGAGAGCTGCTCCACCGCCACCGAAAATCCACCTTGGACCTTCAAATAACTGATGATCCAGGGCCATTTATCGACGTCAATACGCCTGAGCAATTGACCTTGATCGAATCGCTACTCACACCATGATCAGCATCGTTACCAGCTTATTAGTCTGCGCCGCCGTCCAAGCGCCCAGTGAAGAAAACGCCATCCGCGAAATGGCATGGAACCTTCATTGCCAGCAACCTAGCGCCGCAAAACTGTTGCTGCAATGGCAACAAGCCGCACCTGATCATGCGCTGCTAATGCCAGCCATCAGTCGCAGTTTAGCCGGCACCGATTCGATGAAAATGGTGCTGGTTGAAATTCTTCAGGCCAGCGAAGCCGCTGCCCCCACTCCTGAAGTCATTCAATATTTGGCCCATTCCCCCGCAACCGCTGACGCCATCCCGCTGCTGTTGGACCTATTTGCGCGACCTGCTTGGCAGGCGATAGCGGGCGACACCTTGCTGCGCTGGGGCGTGATGCCCGCCGACGAAAAGCATGCGCTGGCCTCCCACTTGATGCAGAAACTGCTCAGCAATTGGGTTCCACCAAGCGATAGTTTGGCCAGCATCCTTGGCCTAGGCGACGCCTACCGGGCAGCAGTTTTTCCACTTCTGTTCCGTTTCGAAAACTTGACGCTGCAGCAACTACAGAATTTGAAGCAACTGGATAGCAGTAATTTTTCGCCGTTTGATTCGGCCCTGCTTGATGTATTCCTGCTTCATCAACAAAGCCAATTAGCCGCATCAATCCACGACTTGCCTGCCTCGCAAATCATGCAAAACGCATGGCTGGTATTTTTAGAGGATGATTTAGCACTCGGCCAACGTCAATTATTAGAGGTGGCGCTGCAGCAATATTCGCACCACGTTAGCGCCGACGATTTCCATGCGGCCTTGCAACAAAGTGGCGACGGCGCTGCCCTACGTGCTTTGCAACTTTTCCACCAAACGCCGATGCCATGTGGCGTTGACCTGCTACTCGATCATGCACTAAATGCCCAGGCTGTATCCGAGGCACGGAGCAAAAGCGTCGCCAGTTTATTCAAAGTAAGTCCGGATGCCTCCCTGAAGAAAATTCTTCCTCTGTTAAAGCCGGAGCAAGACAAAGCCATTTTACGTGCCATGTTGGCAGGCCTAAGAATGCGTCCATTGGACTTAATTCCGGGCACGATTGAAACCCTGCTACCCAAGCTGCGCACTAAGGACGCAAGTTTGGCAATGGAAGTTCTCATTCTAACGGCAGATCATTCCACTCGTTTGCAATGGTTGCCCAAGGTCGCCGCTCTTCCTGAAAATAGTGGCAGGCGTCTCATGGAAATGGCGTGGGGAGTAGACCCAAGCTCTGACCTTGTTGCCGAATTTCGTGCACTTTCTTCGGACAGCAATGTCAGTAAACGCGCCCTGGGAGCGGCCGGTTTAATCGCCGCCCTTTCGGAACAAGATGTGGCCGATCATTACGAAGTATTGCTCAAAGGCGCCACTGAGCCGGCTCTATTTGATGAGTATTTGGACGTGCTTCGAGATCTACGCTCCGACGCTGCGTTGGAAGTCATTTTAGATTGGCTCATAACCCCAGGCGGACGTCAAAATCCACGCTCTGGAGCATTTGCTTCGATGTTGATTGAAGAAGCGGCCGCCACACGAATGTTTATGGCATGGTGGTCGGATCGTAGCCATCTCAGCGAATCGCAGATCGATTGGGCCGCTTGCCACCTAGCTTCCACCGATGCTACAGCCATGCAACGGTTGCGCGAACGCATCGGCGACGTCCCTGCTCGAACTCAAACCATGATGCTCAGCCGGATGAAAGATTCCGCCGGTCCCGAGGAGGTGGATTTATGGAATTTCATCATGCAGGATTTCGGCTACGAAGTAGGCGTACGCCGAGTTGCGGCCCACCTGCTTTACCGCCAAGCCGCAGAACAGGAAGTGGAAGTCGCGCGCAAGACTGTGCAACCGAGTCTGGGTTACTTTTTTGCAGCGAATTCTGATCGGGTTATGGACCGTGCCTGGCTAGTGTTTATCCGCGGTCTCGCTGGCTACAAAGATATGCAATGGCGACGTGAATTGTTGGATCAAATGCGTGCCTTGCCGGTTGAGTATCGTTTGGCTTTCGTCAAGGCATGCTTTCAAGGGTACGCCGATCAGCCGTTGGAAGAGCAGCGCGAGGTCTTGCAAAGTGAATTGCTACTTGAGGCAATTCAGCCAAGCACTGCACTGTTCCGACCCACAATCCGACCGAAATTCCAAGAAGTTTCTGCCGCCCATTTTGAGTTTTTCCATCGTGTGATTGCTCTCCAAGCCTTGAAGCCCACACCACAACAGGATCAGAAGTTGGCGAGTGAATTGCATCAACTAGGTGCCAAGTTTCACCCCGATCGTTTGAGCATCCTGCCCGTTGCCTTGACCGATTGGCCGCTCACATCCGCAAAAGCCAAAGAGATCTTGATGGCTAGCGAAGACCATGCTTCTTTCCGTCGGCCGCCGCTGGAACAGGACCAGCATGTTTCCCCCATGGCCAGTTACATCGACGCCATGAAGTTTTTCGAGGAACTGCAAAAGCGTTACGATTCGGGCCGCTTGCACCAACTCCAAAACGCTTGCGACATTGCTTGTTATCGTTGGCCGCGCGATCGCCGCAGTTTTATTTGGAGTGGTTGGGTGGCAGTCAGTGAAGGCCGTTTGCAAGATGCTCAAGCGGCCTTTGAGCAGGCCTTGCTGTGCTCCGGTTGGTTGTCTTACGTACAAATGGAACCACGACTAGGCATGGCGGTGACGTCGGCATTGGCGAACCAAGATTGGGATACTTTGCAGACTTATCTACAGCAAAACGATCAAACCGACGCCTTGTTGGCCGGTCGCATATTGCATGGCTTGTTGCCTGAATTAGAAGCGGTCCTGACTAAGTTGCAAGATAGCGAATAATAAGTGCGGGCAAAAAGAAAGACCCTGCTCCGAAGAACAGGGTCTTGAAGTACCGCAGAGGTACTCAGAAAGAATTACTGAACAGTAACTTTCAGGCCGTTGGTGAAGCGTGCGCCAGCACCACTGATTTCCAAGCCTTGCGTCCAAGCGGTTACGCCTGCAGCAAGAGGAGGAATCGGCAATTGAGTTGCAATGTTACCGGAAGCATCTGGTGCGAATGCACCGATGATCTTGTAAGGAGCACCGAGGTCAGCCAAGCCGTAAGGCGTGGTGATCGGGCCTGGCAGCAACGAGTAAGCCAAGTAAACAACTGCAGCTGGGTTTGCACCACTAACAGCCAAGTCACCCATGCCACCAGCAACCAAGTTGGAAGCGGTGTAAACCGGGCAGCCTACCGTTACGTTGTCAACGCCAACGCCATCAAGGTAACCGTATGGGAAGTTGTCAGACTGAGCAATTGCAACGTAGAACTCACCAGACACGTCAACCGTGGTGGAAGCCAAGTCACAGGTTGCCAACTGGTAAACTTCGAAGCCAGCGAGAGCGGCCCAATCGGTAGCAGCAGCTTCCCAGGAGAGGCCGTCAGAAGAAACGAAGACACCGTCATCGTCGCTAAGCTCTTCGCCGAAATCGATGGCTTGGAAGCTCATCGTGAAGTCAGAAACGCCGGTGCCATCGAGGCCGATGATCAATGCGTTAGAAACAACGGGGTAGTTGGTGTTACCAGGGATGACACCCATTTCCAGGTTAGAACCACCATCGTATGGGGTCAGGCATGCAGCCAATTGACCTACGTTACACCATGCTTCAGCGTGGTCAGCACGGGTAGCAGCGTCCAACATGTTCACAGCCATGTGGCTAGGAACTACGCCACCCAAACCATCGAAGTTCTCGCGGTAACCGTTCGCCGAAACGAAGGTGGTAGGCAAGTGACCCCAGTATGGTGGTGGTGGTGGTGGTGCCGTGTCGTCGACCAACAGGTCTACCAAGTCCCACTCGTTAGCGTAGTCGCCAGTGTAGTGGAAGGACAAAGTAACGCTTGCGTTACCGGCGTAGGCGGACAGGTCGACTTCCAAGTCGGTGCCGTCAGCACTGGTTTGGGAAGTTTCGCTGTAAACTGTGGTGAAGGTCAAGCCACCATCGATGGACAGGTCTACGTCGTTGGTGTCGCGCCAGGTAGCAAAAGCTTGATCTTGTACCGCATGCATGTACATCTCGGTAACGCCCGAAGCATCAAATGCAGGGCTGACCAACGAGTTGTCGTTATAACCGGTGTAATCGTCGTGCCAAGCCTTCAGACCAGTGAAGTCCGGCTCCCAACCAGCAGAGTTGCCGTTGTTGGTTTCACTCCAACCAGTTGGAGGAACAACACCTGAATCAAAAGTTTCGGTAAGGAGAGTAGTTTGCGCACTTGCAGTGCCAGCGAAGGCCACGAGGCCAGCGCCAATGAGGAGATTTCGGAACATTTGGGATTCCAAGGGTTTAAGGAGGGCGGCCCGAGGGCCAAGGGAGTAGGAATTACCATAAAGGAATACCCGGATTTTTCCCTCAATTTCTTATAAATTTTAGGAAACCGCAATTAATAAAAAAGGCTCCTCAGAAGAATCTATGGGTCTCCCTCGGCTCCGGCAAGTCTCCCATCGCGTGATACAGGGCGATTTCAGCGGCTTTAAAGGTCCTAAAACCGTATGCCTTTCTGG
>JACKQG010006711.1_pt1 | contig 11975 bp, 14 predicted proteins | sample 8237621 | NCBI WGS metagenome assembly JACKQG01 (sample SAMN15677084, study PRJNA649215) | marine metagenome | biome: marine; feature: Black Sea; material: saline water; isolation source: suspended particulate matter (SPM) from the Black Sea western gyre | collected 2013-06-09/2013-06-10 | depth...
GGTACTTACTCGTCTTGTAGTACTTGCGATTTATGTAAGCAGCAACCGGCGTATCGTAAGAAAAGAAAAAGACGTTTCCATTCTTGAATTGGATTTCGGTTTCGTTTGAGCTTTTGTTTGTTAGTTTCATTTTATTTTATTATCGGTCGCTTGAATCTTCAAAGCACCTTTCGATGCTCACGACTTGGATCATTTCACCCTTTGTCCATGTCTTGCCGTTAATGTCTTTGCCGACTGTCTCTGCAAGGAATTCGCGAATCATCTCTGGTTCACTTGTGCCAAGCGGAAAAGTCGTGTGAATCCCGTTGAATCCGGCAAGTTCGTGGTTGCCTTTGTATTCGGGGTTGCGCTTAATGTTAAACACTACGTTTAAGAACTTCTTTTTGGTTTTTGTCATATCTCTCATAACTGGGAATAGTCTATCATAGAATGGGTCGAATGTCAACCCTTTTTTGTTACTTTTTTCACTTTTATTCCGCGCTTGAACTGTTCCCAAGTGGGGCGATCGCTTTCGGCGGTTGTCATGTTTAGCTGTAGGGCTTTCCATTCCCTCATCTGATCCATGCGCTGGCGCTGGATAAAGTGGCTGCGTATCTCGGTTATTGTCATTTGATTCTTCATTGTGTTTCTCTCACTCACTGGATAAAGTATAGCACAAAACTTCGAGAAAGTCAACCCCTAAATGCGTTTTATTTCACTTTTTTTTTGTTGTTGTAAGTTGTTGATTACCAGAGGTTTAGCGCGGGGGGCATGGCCCCGGGCCTAAGCCCTTGGGGTAGAGTGACTTAGACTAATTCGCCTTTGGCTTCATCGTAGCCGTGCTGCAGCCAGTAATCATCCTCAGCGCGCTCTTCAGGCGTGGTGGCCGCAAGGTATTCAGCCAAGGCGACCTCCAGCTCTGCGTTCAGTTGGGCGAGTTCCTCAGTAGTCACAGTAGGAATCGTTGCAGCCACCGTAATACTCATCAGTCCCCAAACCAGCGTTTCCGAGCGCATCAGCATCCGCTTCCGCGTCCGAGTTGAAGCCATCCCATGGCTCATCGTTGCCTGCGTCATCAAACGACCAGACCGTTTCGGTCGCGCCATCACGGTCACGCAACACATCGACACCAGCGTCATTGGCGGCCTCGATAGCGTCCTCGAGCCCATCATGGCTCACGTCGAACATACGGAACAAACCGTCCTCATCTTTTATGTAGTAGCTTTCTCTCATAACTTCAAAAAGTATAGTTGATTTTTGGCCAAACGTCAAGCACTATTTTTAAGGTTTCTGCGGATGTCTTTCAGGTTGTTCTCTAGCTCCTTGGCTCGCGTCCATCCTTCGGGAAGCTTGCCCCAGTTCTCTAGCGTGTGCTCTTCCATGTTAGTCAAGCGATCAATCTGGCTGCGTAGGTTGGCGTTCTCAGAATCAACTCGATCGATTATGTTTGTATTATTCATCTTAGTATTTCTCTCACTCACTGGGGATAGTATAGCACAAGATGGCGCAGATAGCAAGACTTATTTTCATTTATTTTTCATGCTGTAAGTCATTGGGTATCAAGGGTTTAGCGCGGGGGGCTAGGCCCCCGTGTCAAGCTTAAAGTGGTAGGCCGGGTGGGACTCGAACCCACAGCCAACGGCTTAAAAGGCCGCTGCTCTACCATTGAGCTACCAACCCGGCCGCCCGGGGTCGCCCCGGGAGCGGGCGCAACGTAGTCTTACGCGTCCGTGTTGGCAAGTTTTTCCCCAGCGCATCCGGCTTTTCCCGGGGAGGCCCGCACGCTATGGTCCGCGGCGAATGGAAACTCGCAGACTGGGAAACTCCGACCTCGAACTGACGCCGGTTGGCCTCGGAACCTGGGCCATTGGCGGCGGCGACTGGGGCATGGGCTGGGGGCCGCAGGAGGAGAACGACTCGATCGGGTCGATCCTCGAGGGACTGGAGGCCGGCATCAACTGGATCGACACCGCACACGCGTACGGTTTCGGGCTGTCGGAGGAGGTGGTCGGCAAGGCGCTCCGGGAATGGGGCCAGCCGGTCATCGTGGCCACCAAGTGCGGCGTGTTGCCCAACGCCGACAAAACGCCACGCCGCTTCGCCTCGCGCGAACTGATCCTCGAGGAGGTCGAGGGCTCGCTGCGCCGGCTGCAGGTGGAAACGATCGACCTGTACCAGCTCCATTGGCCGGAGCCGGACGAGAACGTCGAGGAGGCATGGCAGACGCTGCTCGATTTACAGGCGCAGGGGAAGATCCGTTGGCCGGGCGTCAGCAACTACTCGGCGGCCCAGCTTGGCCGCGCCGCCGCGCTTGGCCCGGTCACCTCGCTGCAGCCGCGCTACAGCCTGCTCAACCGGCAGATCGAGGAGGAGGGGCAGATGCAGTGGTGCCGCGACCACAATTGCGGCATCGTCTGCTACAGCCCGATGGAGAGCGGGCTGATCACCGGCAAGGTCACCCGCGACTGGATCGACAACCTGCCGGAAAACGACTGGCGCCGCCACAAGCAGGCAGACCACCCGGTGGCTTCCCTGCTCCGCCCGCCGAACCTGGAGCCGTTCCTGCAACTCGTCGACCGGCTCCGCGAGATCGCCGGGCCAAGCGGGCACACGGTCTCGCAGTTGGCCGTGGCGTGGACGCTGCGCCGGCCGGAGATCACCTCGGCCATCGTCGGCGCGCGCCGCAAAGGCCAGATCGCCGAGACCGTCCGGGCCGCCGAGTGGCCGCTTGGCCAAGCGGAGCAGGACGCCGTGTCGGCCGCGGTGGATGCGTTCCGCGAGGCGATCGGTTGACCGGGCGACCGGCCGAAAAATCAAAATAAAAAGTCGATTGTAATTGCCAAGCGGGCCGCTTTCACGTAGTAAAAGGCGCATGGAAATGGCAATCGGACTTCTCGTCATCGGTTTCGTGCTGATGTTTTTCGAGGTGCTGCTGCCCGGCATGGTGCTCGGCGCCTGTGCCATTCTCACCATGATCGCCTCGGTGGTGGTGGCCTATCTCAACACCGAACACGGCAACATTTTCCTTGTCATCGCGCTGGTCTCAACGGCCATCTTCACGGTCTGTTTCGTGGTGTGGTTCCCGAAATCCGCCATGGGACAAAAACTCGCCTCCACTTCAGCCGTTGGTGATTTGGGTATTGATTTATCCGGATTGGTTAACCAAACTGGCTCCACCTACACGGATTTGCGCCCCTCCGGCAAGGCCGTGATCGGCGACGACCGGGTGGACGTTGTCACCGAGGGCGCATACATCGAGAAGGATCGCCCCATCAAGGTCGTGGCCGTGGAAGGCAAGCGGGTGGTCGTCCGTGAAACCTGATTTTTAAGCTGAACAAAAAACCTGCAACATAACCTGAAAAAATGAATCCAACACAATTAATCGCAATGGCTCCAACACAATTGATCGTATTGGGAGTTGGTGGCCTGATTCTGTTCATCCTCGCGATCGTGGTCCTGAACTTCGGGACGACGTGGTTGAGAGCCTACGTTTCCGGGGCCAAGGTAACCTTCATGGAGTTGATCCAGCTGCAACTCCGGAAGATTCCAATCCGTCGCATTGTCGACCCGCGAATCACCGCGGTGAAGTCCGGCATCCCGGTCACGATCGACGACCTTTCCACGCACTTCCTGGCGGGAGGCCATGTCGAGATGGTGATCCAGTCACTAATCAACGCCCAGAAGGCCAACATCGACCTGGTGTTTGACCAGGCCTGTGCCATCGACCTGGCAACCAAGGGCACCAGCAAAAACGTGGTTGAGGCGGTGCACACCTCGGTCAACCCGCAGGTCATCGACTGCCCGCCCGCCGCTGGCTCAAAACGCAGCATCGACGCCGTGGCCAAGGACGGCATCATCATCAAGGCCCGCGCCCGCGTGACCGTTCGCACCAACCTGTCCAGCTTCGTCGGCGGCGCCACCGAAGACACCATCGTTGCCCGAGTCGGCGAAGGCATCGTCTCCTCCATCGGCTCCGAGGCAAGCTACAAGGACGTGCTGGAGAATCCGGATCGCATATCAAAGAACGTGCTGGCCAAGGGCCTCGACAGCAACACCGCCTTCGAGATTTTGTCGATCGACATCGCAGACGTGGATATCGGCGAGAACATCGGTGCCAAGCTGCAGGCCGAGCAGGCCGAGTCGAACAAGCTTGTCGCCCAGGCGCAGGCGGAAGTCCGCCGTGCCGCCGCCGTGGCGCAGGAGCAGGAAATGACCGCCCGCGTGGCGGAGATGCAGGCCAAGGTCGTCGAGGCTGAGGCGCAGGTGCCGTTGGCCATGGCTGAGGCGTTCCGCAGCGGCAACCTCGGCATCATGGATTATTACCGGATGAAGAACCTCGCCGCCGACACCGACATGCGCAGCAAGATCGCCGGCACCGACGAGGCGGCCGACTCCGACAAGCCGAAGAAATAACCCACCTTGGCCACCGGCTTCACAGAATGGCTGAGCACCGGCGCGCAGGGGCAACCGATCCTGTCAGCGGTGGATGGGCAGTTGTTGTTCTACCTCGTGTTCGGCCTGCTGGCCGCGATGGTCAGCTGGATCAACAAGCGCAAGGAAGCCGCCAAGCGCGACCAGTTGGCACGGGCCGTGCCGGTGCAACCTTCCAAGACGAAAACAACTGGGGAATCCAGCGAGGGGAAAACCAGCGGATGGCTGGGGCGGCTCGAGCAACTCGTCGAGGCGCAACTCGACAAAGTTAAAGAGACCGGCCAGCAACTGGAGAGGGAGTACGTCGATGATTACGAGCAGGAATCGGCCGATCTGCCCCCGTTAATTGGTGCCACTACGTCGTCAACACCACCGCTCGTTAGCGTGACACAGGAAGGGTACAAGGAAACACCGCTCGCCCGGCAGTTGCGCGAGGCCGAACAGGTCAGCGCCACCCGGAAAATGGTCCCGGCTCGTTCGCCCGTGTACGACTCCCCCATCTACGCCGGCAACATGGCCCGGCAAATCGCCTCCAACCTCCAAGCCGCCCGGCAAGCCGTCGTCGGCTCCATCATCCTCGGCACGCCCAAGTCGCTCGAGAGCCCTGAGCAAGTCACCCGCCACTGATTGAGTGAGCGGTGAGCCGTTTTTCATGCCTGCACACTGCTCACTGCTCACCTCCCCGGCTTCGTCAGCGGGAAGGCATTCGGCAGATGGCGCACCTCGCTCACCGCGCCGTCGCGCAGCAGCACTTCGACAACATCAAAACGAAACTTGGTTTCCGGATTGCCGGCCCGCCGCAGATATTCCTTCGCCGCTTGGCCAAGCAGCCGGCGCTTGCGCTGATCCACCGCAGCAGCGGGGCGCGTCCAGCCGCCCTCCGTCCGCGCCTTCACCTCGACGAACACCAGACAATTCCCATCACGAAACACAAGATCGATCTCGCTGCTCTTCGAGCGGAAATTCGCCGTGAGGAACTTAAGGCCGGCCCGTTGAAGATGCCGCTTGGCCGCCGCCTCGCCGGCTCGCCCCCGGCGCAAATGCTCCGGCCCGCGACGCAGGCCAAGCGCCTGCTTAAATGTTCGCCAGAGACTCATCGCTCTTCGGGAACAGCCCCAGCTGCGGCTGCGGCTTGATCGGCGCGAAGCTGCACCGGTGCACACGGCACGGCCCCAGCCTGGCCAATGCGTCGAGATGCTCGCGCGTCCCGTACCCCTTGTTCGCAGCAAAGCCGTAGCCGGGAAATTCGCGGTCAAGCGCCATCATCATCCGGTCGCGCGTCACCTTGGCCAAAATACTGGCGGCGGCGATCGAGTAGCTCAGCGAGTCGCCCTTCACGAGCGCCGTCTGCGCCTGGCCGAGCGCCGGCACCGGCCGGCCGTCCACCAGCAAATGCCCCGGCGCTTGGCCAAGCGCGGCCAACGCCTCCTGCATCGCCCGGTGGGTCGCCTTCAAAATATTAATGCGATCCACCTCCTCCGGCCCGACCACGGCAACGCCGAACTCAAACCCGTCCAGCGACTGGAGCAACTCGAAAAACAGCTCCCGTTTTTTTGCGCTCAAACGCTTCGAGTCGTTCACTTCGTCCAGCGGCTTGGCCAAGCCATCACGAATGTGCCTGGGCGAAAACACCGCCGCCGCCGCAACCACCGGCCCGGCCAGCGGCCCGCGCCCGGCCTCGTCCACCCCGACGATCCGCTCGCAGCCCTTGGCCAAGCGCTCCCGCTCGTGCGTGAACCGGTCAACCGCCATGGCTAAACAAACTTGCCGGGATTGAGAATGCCGTTGGGATCGACCGCTCGCTTGAACGCCGCATGCAGCTTGCGCACCTCCGGCGTCGTGGCCTGCTCCCACCACGGCAGCCGCGCTACGCCGATGCCGTGCTCGCCGGTGACCACCCCGCCCCACGCCAGCACCTGCCGAAAAAGGTCGTCCAGCGCATCGCCGCTGCGCTTGACCTGTTCCGGGTCGGACTCGTCCATCATCAGGTTGACGTGGATGTTGCCGTCGCCGGCGTGTCCAAAACAGGCGACGCGGATGCCGTGCTTTTTTTGCAGTTGACCGGCAAACCGGAACAGCGCCTCGAGCCTGCCGCGCGGCACGGCGATGTCGTTGTTCAGCTTGGTCAATCCAGTGTCGCGCAGTGAATACGAAAACTCGCGGCGCAACTGCCAAAACTGTTCGACGCCCTCGTCGCCGAATCCTTTCTGCGTGTTCAACGGAGCGAACGGCTTGAGCAGTTTTTGCAATTGGTCCAGCTCGCTGCGCACCGATTTTTCCTGCCCGTCCAACTCGACGATGAGGTGCGCCTTGCAACCGTCGAACAAGTTGCTGCCGGTCCGCTCGCGCGCCGCCGTCAGCGTGAAGGCGTCGGCGACCTCAACGGCGGACGGCAAAAAACCGGCCCGAAAAATCGCCTGGATCGCCCGGGCGGCGTGGCGCATCGAGCCGAAGCCCATGCCGATGCAGGCCCGGAACGGCGGCAGCGGCAGCAACTTTAGCGTCGCCCCGGTGACGATCCCGAGCAGTCCCTCCGAGCCGACAAAGAAACGCGCCAAGTCGAAGCCGGTTTTATTTTTGTGGCAACGTCCGCCGAGCGCCGCGATCGAGCCGTCCGGCAGCACAACCTCGAGCCCGAGCACATAGTCGCGCGTGACGCCGTACTTGAGGCAGCGCGGGCCGCCGGCGTTGGTGGCGATGTTGCCGCCGATGCTGCAGTCCGCGCGGCTGGCCGGGTCGGGCGGATAGTACAATCCCTTGGCCTCGGTGGCGTGTTGCAACTCCGCCGTAATGACGCCGGGCTGAACCACGGCGACAAAGTCGCTCCCGCTGATTTCCCGGATGCGCTTCATCCTGGCCAGGCTCAGGGCGATCCCGCCACGCACCGGCACGCAGCCGCCGACGTAGCCGTGCCCCGCGCCGCGCGCGGTTACCGGGATGCGATGCCGGTTGGCGAACTTGAGAATTTCCGCAACGGCTGTTGTACTGCGCGGAAAGGCCACCGCTTCGGGCGGGTTGGCGGCGAACCACTTGTCGCCGGCGTGCCGCTGGAGCGTGCGCTCGTCCGTGCGCAACGTGCCGTTGGCCAGGCGGCGTGCCAGTTGTCCAAGCTGCTTGCGGCGGGCGGCTGTCATTCGACCGGGTGACCGCACGATTTCAAAAACTCCCGTGCGTCTGCCTCCCGGTCTTCCGGCACCTGCACGCGGATGCCGCCAACGCCGACCACATAACATTCCACCGCCAATGCGCTGCTCTCGTCGGCGACAAACACATCAAAGTCCGCCGCCTCAAGCTGCGAGCGAACCAGCTGCGCCTCCGCCGAATTGAGCGCCCGAAATACTGTCTTGAGTTGCATGATTATTGGGCAGATTTTAACCGCTTCAAAAGTTTATTCGCGTTCTCCCTCTCCCCTGCCCTCTCCCGCTGGGAGAGGGAGCCGCAGCAGTTGCAGCAGCTTCGCCAGGCGTGCGGTTCTCTGCACCGCTTTTTTACTGTTCAGTTTTCAGCCCATCAAAATCTTGTCCATCCTGTCCTTCCATGTTTCCATTTTTTACTGGCCGAAAGCGGCGCACAGCGCACGCACTCCAAGACGCTCCCGCGACATCCATACCCCGCTTGGCCAAGCGGTGCCCAGCTTGATTCCTTCTCCCTCAGGGAGAAGGTGGCCGCAGGCCGGATGAGGGTGAAACCATGAATGTTTTTTAGTAAAAATCACTGTTTGATCGCAGGGTTAATCAACCTCCACCGAGCGCGCTTCGCGGATCGACTCGAGCGCGGCGAATGTGAGCCGCATGCTTTGCCGCGCCTCGGCGTATGGCAGCGGGTGATCCGCCTCGCCGCGCAAAAATGCCAGCCACGCGGCCATCTGCTCGGCGTGGCCTTTCGAGCCGTACTTGAACTGCTTGCGTGCGTGGCGCTGATGAATCGTGAGTGACTGAAAGTTGGTGATGTCCGCCACGATGCCGGCCCCGTAAACCGTGCAATGTTCCTTGGGGTAAGTCGTGTCACCCTCGGCGGAATAAATCAACTGCCCGCTTGAGCCGTCGGCAAACTCGACCTGCGCCGTGACGCTGTCCGGCAACGGCAGCGCGCCTTCAGCGGGCCAGACGGTTTGCGCCGTGACGCGCACCGCCCGGGAGCCGAACAGGAAACAAAAGTAGTCGAGAAAATGGCACCCCTCGCTGATGACCCGCCCACCGCTCTCGTCCTGATTGGCGTACCAATGGCCGGCGTCGAGCTTGCCGGCGAACACGCGAAAACTGGCCGACGTCGGGCCGGGCACGCGGTCGAGCCGCCGCTTCAACTCGACGCTTGCCGGGGCGAACCGGCGGTTGAACCCAACCTGCACGCTCTGCGGATGCTCCGCGATCGTCGCGTCGATTTCGTCCAGCTCGGCACGCGAAAGGCAGAGCGGTTTTTCGACAAAAACATGACGCCCCGACTTGAGCGCCGCCATCACCATCGGCGCGTGCAGATGGTTGCGCGTGCCGATCAGCACCGCGCCGTCGCCCGATTGGCCAAGCGCGGTGTTGGGATCGGTCGCCGCCTCCGCGAAGCCAAACTTGTCCCGCACGTGATTCGCACTGAGCGCGGTGTTGTTGACGATCGTGCCAAGCGGAATCCTGCCCTTGAGGCTTGGGAGCAGCATCGTCCGGGCGAAGTTGCCCGCGCCGATCACGTCGAGCTGCGCCACCGGCTTGGCCAAGCGCTTGGCCGACGGAATGTCACTTGGCTCAGCGCTTGGCTCAGCGCTTGGCTCCGCGCTTGGCTTGGGCTCGGCTTGGGCCGGTGCGTCGTCCGGCTCGCCATACTCCATCACCACGCCGACGTCGCCCGAGGAGCCGTCGCCGAGCGACTGGTACACCGACAGCGATTCGTCGAATTTCACACGCCGAGTGGTGATCGCGCCGAGATCGAGTTCCCCGCTGCCCAGCAAATGCAGGCACGCCTGAAAATTGCGCTGCTCAGTCCAGCGCACGTAGCCGATCGGGTAATCCGCCCCGCCCCATTCGTACGACGGATCGTACCGGCCCGGGCCATACGAGCGCGAAAAACGGACATCGAGTTCCTTGTTGGCAAAGATGCGCCACGGCAGCTCAATCTTCGTGATGCCAACATCGACCATGCGCCCGCGGTCGCGCAACGCCTCGGCGCACTGCTCGATCGGCGCATTGCTGTTGGTGCCGACACAGACCACCGCCGCATCGACGCCGTGGCCGTCGGTCCATTCGCGAACCTCGTTTTGCAACTCCTGCGACGACGAGATCACCACCCGCTCGGCGCCCATCGCGGAAGCGTGCCCGCGGCGTGACTCGTCGAGATCCACCGCCATGACGCGCGCGCCGTTGGCCTTGAGCAGACCGGTGACCAGCAGGCCAACCAGTCCCTGCCCCATCACCAGCACGCGGTCGCCAAGGCGCGGTTCGGTCTGTCGCACCGCCTGCATCGCGATGGAGAGCAGCGTCGTGTAAGCCGCCTGCCACATCGGCACGCCGTCCGGCACCTTGGCCACGAGCATGTCCGGCACCGCGATGTACTCGGCGTGAAACGCACACTCGGCGCCACCGCACGCCACGCGGTCGCCGACGTGAAAACGAGAGTTGCCTTCGTCCACCGCCTCGACGATCCCGGCCGCGCTGTAGCCCAGCGGCGTTGGCGACGAGAGGCGGTTGCGCACTTTTTCGTAGGCCGACTTCCAGCCGATGTTCCGCGCGGTGTCGATCACCTTGCGAACCTGATCCGGTCGTGCCTTGGCCTTTTGCAGCAGGTTCATCCTGGCCTGCTCGACCTTCATTTTCTCGGTGCCGATCGAGATGACCGAGTGCGTCGTGCGCACCAGCACCCCGCCCGGGGGCGGGACGGGCCGCGGCACCTCCTGCAGTTCCAGCCGTCCGTCCTGATATTGGGCAATCTGTTTCAACGTGCAAATGAGTAGGCAGTTTCAAGTTTGAAGTTTCAAGTTTGAAGTTCTGCGGAGCCAGCCGGACAACCAGAAAATTGAGTCGCATTTCATCAAGCATGTGCCGATCCGTCGCCTGTAAGGCGACCTTTGCGTAGCCGAGGGCAACGCCCTTGGAATCTGGCCCACAATGTCAACGTGCCCTGTCGGGGCACTTCAACCGTTTGCCACCAACCACCGTTGAACAACCCTCACAGGGTTGTGGTTTTTCTCACGTCAATCCCGAGGGCGCTGCCCACGGCTACGTAGGTTCAGGCTTACAGCCTGTTTGCATGGGGATAGCCACACATCGCGACGGGGAGGGCATGCCGCTCGCGTTGCGAGCCACATGCCCTCCCCATAAAAATACAAAAAAAACTTGCACATCCAATCAATTGTGGTTCGACTTTCCTGCGATGAAACCTCTCCGAATGATAATTGGGCTGGGCTGGGCTGGGCTGGGCTGGGCTGGGCTGGGCTGGGCTGGGCTGGAGCGAATGCGGGTGAAGTTGACCTGAAGATTCAACGCTCCGTCAAAGTCAGTTTCGAGTCTGAAACTGGCAAAGCGTACAACGTTTACTCCACGACGGATGTCGCAAAGAAAAAGTGGCATCTGCTCGGGGGGCCGGTTGACGGGAACGGGGAACCGATCGTCTTTTTCTATCAATCAAACGACGATCAAAAAGTATTCTTCAAAGCCGAATCACTCGGCGGTTCCGGAGAGGAACCAAGCACCGTTTCGATAGAGCACGAGTGGTCCGGCACCTCGGTAAGGTTAAGGAAACCAAATGGCACTTGGGGCAGTTGGGTGAATCTAATCGGGCCGCAAGGTGAAATCGGTCTCCAAGGGCCGCAGGGCGAAACGGGCCTTACCGGCGTAAAAGGTGACCAAGGCATCCAAGGCCCCGCCGGGCTCAAGGGCGATGCAGGTGCAACCGGCCCCAAAGGCGACACCGGTCTCCAAGGGTCGCAGGGTGAGATTGGGCTCACCGGAGCGAAAGGTGACCAAGGCATTCAAGGCCCTGCCGGACTCAAGGGCGACACGGGTGAGACTGGCCCCAAAGGCGACACCGGTCTCCAAGGGCCGCAGGGCGAGACTGGCCCCACCGGCGCAAACGGTGAACAAGGCATCCAAGGCCCCACCGGACTCAAGGGCGATACTGGCGCTACCGGGCCGCAAGGTGAAATCGGTCTCCAAGGGCCGCAGGGCGAGACTGGCCCCACCGGAGCGAAAGGTGACCAAGGCATCCAAGGCCCAGCCGGAGCCAAGGGCGATACGGGTGCAACCGGCCCACAAGGATCGCAAGGCGCAACGGGCCTTACCGGCGTAAAAGGTGACCAAGGTATCCAAGGCCCAACTGGGGCCAAGGGCGACACGGGAGCGACTGGCCACAATGGCGACACCGGCCCGCAAGGACCGCGAGGCGAGACTGGCCCCACCGGTCCGAAAGGTGATCAAGGCATTCAAGGCCCAGCTGGTCCCAAGGGCAATACGGGTGCTATCGGGCCGCAAGGTGACACCGGTTCTCAAGGGCTGCAGGGCGAGACCGGCCCCACCGGCCCCACCGGCCCCACCGGCGCAAAAGGCGATCAAGGCATTCAAGGCCCTGCCGGCGCAAAAGGCGAT
>JACKQG010006712.1_pt1 | contig 11972 bp, 11 predicted proteins | sample 8237621 | NCBI WGS metagenome assembly JACKQG01 (sample SAMN15677084, study PRJNA649215) | marine metagenome | biome: marine; feature: Black Sea; material: saline water; isolation source: suspended particulate matter (SPM) from the Black Sea western gyre | collected 2013-06-09/2013-06-10 | depth...
CTACAACTTCAAGCTCATGGAGTTTCAGGCTGCCCTGGGCCTCGTTCAACTCAAGAAGGCCGATTGGATCATCCAGAGGCGGCAGGACAACGTGAAGTATCTGAACGAACACCTGGCCGTGCATGAAGATCTGCTCCAACTGCCGCCCTACTCTGACGACGTCTCCTATCTTGCCTATCCTGTCGTAATCAAGAGGCCCGATCTGATCTCCAGGAAGGCCCTCCGCACGGCGCTGGAAGCCAATGGTGTGGAAACGAGACCGCTTTTCGGATGTATCCCCACCCAACAACCAGCCTACGCCCACCTCAGAGATCGGTACGCAGGCAGATTGCCCCACGCCGAGTATATCGGACTCCACGCCTTCTACGTAGGCTGTCATCAGTACCTGAGCCAGGAGGACCTGGAACGCATGGTCGAGGCCTTCCACAGGAGTCTGGCAGGGAAGATAGATGCATAAAGAAAGGCCACAAGCGGTCATCGTCATCCCGACCTACAATGAGCGAGACAATCTGCGCCCCTTGGTTGAGGAGCTGCAGCGGCTTCCTCGTCGTTTCCTGGTGGTGATCGTGGATGACAACTCGCCCGATGGGACCGGGCAGTTAGCCGATGAATTGGCCCAGCAGATGCCAGACGTGCGGGTTGTCCACCGGGTGGGCAAGGGGGGACGGGGCTCGGCCTGCATCGCCGGGTTCAAATACGCTCTGCAAGACACCGAGGCCCCGCTGATCATGGAGATGGATGCCGACTTCTCGCACCATCCCCGTGATGTCCCTGAATTGCTGGACAAAGCCAGGGAAGTTGACGTGGTCATCGGATCTCGTTACCAGAGGGGAAGCCAGATTGTGGATTGGGGGTTGGGCCGCCGCATCTTCAGCCGGTTAGCCAATCTGTTCGCCCGAACGATGCTGGGAGTGCCCATCCGCGACTACACCAACGGCTTTCGTTGTTACCGCCGGGCAGCGCTGGAAGCCCTGGATTTGGACAGCATTCAGACGACGGGATACATCGTGCTCAGCGAGACCGCCCTTTTGCTGCATAGGGCGGGAGCGCGCTTCGCTGAGATTCCCATCACCTTCGTCAACCGCAAGCGCGGCAAGTCCAACACCACGCTGTCGGAGATCATGAATGCCTTCACCGCCGTGTGGAACCTGAGGAGACGCTATGCCTGAGCGCGGAGATGATCTCCTCCCCCTACAAGGGAGAGGCTGGGAGGGGGTGGGACGAAATATCAATGCGAGAAGAGGGCCGGCCCACGTGGCTATCCTGGCCTTGTTCTCGATTCTCGCCCTGGCCCTCAGCTACCCCCTGATCACCCATTTCACCACCTACGTGCCCGGCAACGCCACCTGGGCCTTCGACGAGTACACTTTCGTCTGGAATAACTGGTGGTTCAAGCGGGCTGTCCTTGACCTGCATACCAGCCCTCTGCACACCGACTTGCTCTTCTTCCCCCTGGGCATTGACGAAGGGTTAAAGGGTGATGTAGTGGGATTGGACATCCAGCTCAATAAGCTGCGCTACGCTCGACGCTACGAAGTGCCTCTGACGAATGGCGATATATTCTGCCTGCCTTTTGCATCTGCGTCGTTTGATTGCGTGGTGTGTTCACAAGTGCTCGAACACCTTCCGTCGGGACACGGCCCTTTTGACGAGATGATACGGGTGTTAAGGCCTGGTGGGCGTTTAGTGCTGGGCACGCCAGACTATGGAACGTTATCCTGGCCGATTATCGAGCGCGTGTATGGTCTGGCAGCTCCAGGCGCTTACGCCGACGAGCACATTACACATCATACCAGGGCTGGACTGGTTGATTTGCTCAAAAGCTATGGCCTCAATGTCCAAGGGGTTGAGTACGTATTTGGCTCTGAACTGATTGTGGCGGCAACAAAGCCGGAGTCATTGCCTGGACGATTGGTCCATGCCGCGGGAGGTAGCCTATGATGCATCTAGCTCTCAAGTCCAAGCTTGACGAACCCTTTTCCCCACGCCCAAGGGTTTGGTTCGGGAGTCACATCTGGGTTGTAGCGCTGGTGACATTAGCAGCACTTGCCTTGGGCATTCGCGTGTGGGGACTGGCGTTTGGCTTGCCTTATCGCTATCACATAGACGAGACCTTTTACGTGGCGGGTGCTCTGAGGATGGCAAGCAACAGATTCAATCTGCCCATTATTACTCACGGCCCCAATCTGTTTTATATGCTCTTGTTGGCTGAAGATGTCGCCTATTTTGTGGTCATGCGGCTGATGGGCGTCGTGGGGTCGGTGGCTGCCTTTGAGCAGCTTTATCGCAACGACCCCACGGTGTTTGTATTACTGGCGCGGTTGACCAGTGCGATAGCGGGTGTATTGACCCTGGTACCTACCTATCTGATTGGAAAGCGGCTACACGGGCGGACGGTAGGCTTTGCGGCAGCGGTTTTGCTGGCTTTCAATTTTCAACACGTTCGAGAATCGCACTACGGCACGCCTGACGTCTTTGTGGGATTGCTGGTAACGTCGTGCTTGCTGATGTGCATCACCGTAATGCAGACCGGGCGGATGCGTAGTTACGTGCTGTGCGGCATCCTGGCGGGATTGGCGACCGGGACCAAATTTACTAGCGTGTTAGTATGCCTTCCTATAGGCATTGCTCATGGGGTGGTGGCATGGCGCGAGTCAGATGGAAAATTGCGAAATGCTGGCAGGCGAATGCTTTCTGGGCGATTATTTGCAGTTGTGCTGAGCTTTGGTCTAGCTTTTGCTATCGCCTATCCCAATGTAGTGCTCAGACCCGCGGCGTTCTTAGAGTATGTTCGCTTCTTGATAGATGTAGGAAAGACTGGCTTTATCACGCAGTTCCGGATTGATTCCGCGCCGGCCTGGCTTTATTATCTACACTCTTTGAGTTGGGGGATGGGGTGGATTCTGCTTTCCTTCCTAGGACTAGGGTTGATCGTCATTACGCTGCGACGACAGACAGGCGACCTGCTTGTGTTGAGTTTCATTGCGATCTATCTCGCCTTTCTATCCCGCTCGCCGTATTACGCATCACGTTACTTGGTACCATTTTTACCTGGATTGTGCGTGTTCGCAGCGGCAGGAATTCACTGGTTGGCCGGTTGGAGAAGACGGCAGTGGAATACTAGCGTGGCCGTCATCTATGGCCTAATCATTAGCCTGGCAATCCTTCAACCGCTGGCATCTGCAATCCGACATGATTACTTGTTAACGCAAAAAGACACGCGTACGATCGCCAAGGATTGGATTGAAACCAATATTCCAGCGGGCACCAAGGTTGCTGTGGATTGGCAGAAACATGCGCCCCCACTGCGGACTATGGCAGACGCTTTTCCCCCTGGCGATGTTCCATACGACGTGATGGAAGCGGGCGGCATTGGGCTACCTTGCTATTCACTGGACGAGTATAAGGACGCCAATGTGTCTTACCTGGTGATGAGTAGCTTCATTGATGATCTGATGTTATCATCTCCGGCTGACAGTGAGGCCAAGAGGCTTTTTCACAAGGCGTTGGATGATAGTTGCGAATTGGTGTACGAAGTAAAACCTTATTCGGGCAGGAATAAGCCTCCTTTTGTGTTTGATCAAATATTTGGACCCGTCACCTCTCTATGGCGCTTCGAGCGGCCGGGCCCGACGATCAAGGTATACAAGGTCCGATGACGTTCCCCCCTTTGAGGACCGGGTGGAGGCGGACGTGGCAGTTCCTCTGCCAGCCCAATGGGATACCGGTGCTGAACCTGAGGGCCAGCCGTAGGCTGCCAGAAGAACGATGACGAAGGAGCTTTCATTATGATGTGGATGGGCATGAAACGGGCGCTCTTGCTTTGCCTGATCCTGGGTTTCCTGATCGGTTCGTGGTGTGTGACGGCACAAGCTCAGGGTGGTGGTGAGGATTGGACGAAGCCCCTGAACCTTTCCCAGACGCAGCAGAGTTCCGATAGCCCACTGATCATTTCCGATTCGGGCGGGACCGTACACGTCTTCTGGAGCGAGGACGTTAAAGGAGAGTTGCTTTGGGAAGAACGGGCGCCATTGCTCGGGGGAACAGCGATTTTCTACACTCGATGGGATGGGACAAGCTGGACGGTGCCGGTAGATATCCTGACCTCCCCCACGGGAGCTGCGGTTGGGCCTGACGGCGCAGTCGTAGATTCAGAGGGCAGGTTGTACCTGACTTTCGGGAATCATTGCAGTTGGGCGCCGTCGTCAGATGCCGATTCCTCCCCTGCCTGGGCGTCGCCGGTAGCTTTCGCGCCAGCGGTATATGATTCAAAGATCACAATTGATCGGGCTGGACATTTGCACATTGTCTACGCCCAACGGTACCCCGATGGCATTTACCATACTAGTTCCACGGACGGAGGCCGTACCTGGTCGGATGCTGTCCGTATCTCAAGTAGATTCGTGGAAGAAGCTACGAGGCACGAGCGCGTGGCATTGGCCCTCGATGGCAGAGGCCGTCTCCATGTGGGTTGGATCCAAAGAGGCGGTGAAGCATTTGACGAAACCAGCGTCTGGTATGCCCAGTCCACAGACGGGGGGCAGACCTGGACCAAACCGCTGAAGGTCGCGGAAAGAGGGCCGAATGAGTTCGTGAATGATTGGGTCCACGTCATCGCCCGCGGTGAGGATGAGATCCATTTGGTGTGGGTAGGCGGCCAGGCCAACAGATTGCATCAATGGTCTTCGGACGGTGGGCAAACCTGGAGCGGACCGTTTCACATCCTCGGTGACCTCTACGCCGTTGCGGGGGGCGACGGATTCGCCATTGACGGCGCCGGGACGCTGCATATGGTCACGCAATTGCGCTACCCTGGGGCCCTTTGGCATGCCTATGGGATGGAGCAGAGTGGTCCCATCCAACTCCCATCTACCTGATAGATCTCGATGCCCCCCGCAGTGTCGAGCTGACCAGCAGTGGTCTCTTCAGCGGTAACATCCACGTTCATTATCCCCGGCTGGCTGTGAGCGAGGGTAACAAATTGAACATCGTCATGCAGGACCAGCCCCGCGGTGAGATTTGGTACGTGTCGGGCCGGTCGCCAGCGCCGCATGTGCCGCCCACTTTCTGGAGTCGCCCGACCACGCTCTTCGACGCCGGTAGTCCGCGGGAGTCGGTGCACTATCCAGCAGCCATTGCCGACGGGGGTGGGAATGTGCATCTCTTTTGGAGCCACGGATTTGACCGAGGTACTTCTCAAGAGAGAAGCGTTATCTCCTATATGCGCTGGGATCGCACATCATGGTCATGGTCGGAGCCTACCAACATCCTCGAGTCTCCGCAAGGATCATTAGCCCTGCTTCCCCGCGTAGCTCTGGACCCCGACGACGTGCTATACGTGATGTGGCTGGCTTTTCGGGGCGGAGTAATAGAAGACGATATCTACTTCAGTCATGCGCTGGCTTCTGATGCCGACTCTTCCGAGGCATGGAGCCAGCCGCTTCCTTTTCCTGTGTCGTCAATGCTTTTTGGCGCTTTTCAGATACCCTATGACATCTTAGCCGATCAAGCAGGGAACCTGCACGTAGCGTATGCCAGGTATACCGATGGCTACTATGACCTCTATTATGCAAGGTCCAGCGACAAGGGTGACACCTGGGCATGGCCGGTGGGTATCAGCAACGTACGAAAGGGGATAGCAGTAGGGGGGGCAGCACTGGCGATTGACGGCAATGGCCGCCTCCACGTGGCGTGGCTGCAGATCTTGACCGAGAACTCACTGGATAGGAGCGTATGGTATAGCCGGTCAAGCGACGGTGGGCAGACCTGGGAACGGCCCCTTCAGATCACAGACGTTTATGGTTACAGCGAAGTCAACATAGCCGTGACTGGCAAGGAAACGATACATCTGATGTGGAACGGGGCGGGGGGCAAACTCGCGGGTCGGTATCATCAGTGGTCTGCGGACGGCGGGGAGTCCTGGACTGCCGCAGTCAAGATCCTTGGGGTCGGCGGTTGGGCCGGTGAGCCTCAGATGGTTGTGGATGGTGCCGGAACCCTGCATCTGGTGACAAGTTCTAGCGTGGCAGACCCTATGGTTTACACCTTCTGGGATGGAGCGACCTGGGCTGAGCCGGTTGAAGTCTCGAACGCTGGTGGCGAGAGACTGATGATGGTGCTTCATGAAGGGAACAAGCTGAGCGTCGTGGTACCTTCGGATTTGAGGGAGTCTAATTTTCATGCGCTGAGATGGACTACCCGGCGCATCAGTGCTCCGTACGTGCCGCCCCGGCCATTGGCAACGCCTGCTCCTGTCCCCACTATACTGCCTGCGATCACTGCTGCGCCTGTCTCCACTACATCACCTGCGAGTGCTCCTGTGTCTGAATCAACCCCAACCGCAACGTGGCAAGGAGGTTCCAGGAGTTCATCGGCTGGCGACCTGCCCCCTGCTGTTGACAGTGATCGGAACAGTGCCTGGTACCCCCTTGTGGCCGGCATCCTGCCGGCCGCCTTGCTGGTGGTTGTGGTCATTCTCTCCTGGACGGTTCGATCCAGGAGGCATTGGTGAAATGGCCAGCAAGCGACAGCAAGTGGCGAGCAGGTTGGAAGCATGGGACTGAGAGACGGACTGAAACAACTGGCAGCAGGCCTGTCGACCGCTGAAGGGACGCTGGCCCAGAAAACGGTTCGCGGCGGGTTTTGGGTCTTTTTCTCCTTTGGGTTAGGGAGGATCCTGGGGCTTGTCAGTTCCATTGTCTTGGCTCGCCTGCTGATGCCTGCTGATTTTGGATTAATGGGTTTGGTTGGCGTATCAATGGCAGCCATCGCTACATTCACCACAACGGGCATTGAACCGGCGCTGATTCACGGGGGGGAGATCAACAACCAGGTTCTCAATGTAGCCTGGACCATCTCCGTTCTACGAGGCATCCTGCTTTGGTTCACGGTTTTTGCAGGCGCTCCATTCATAGCTGCGTTTTTCCGCACCACCGCTCTGGAATCGCTCTTGCGGGTGGTCGCTTTTACTTTTCTGGCCGAAGGCTTCGTCAACGTCGGTTTAACAATTCTTCGCAAGGACATGGACTTCAAAACGCTCGCAGTTTTTGATCTTGGTGTATTGGCGCCAAGTCTTGTTGCCTCGATTATCGCCGCCGTGATTCTGAGAAATGTGTGGACATTGGTGATAGGTGCCATCGTACAAGCTTTGGTCAGACTGGTAGCATCGTATCTTATTCACCCATTCCGCCCAAGGCTGCACTGGGATTGGAGCCTGGCAAAAGATCTGTTCGGGTATGGCAAACATGTTATAGCCTCTGGCGTAGTTCATTATTTTCTAACTCAAGGTGATGATGCACTGGTGGGCAGAGTGCTGGGAGCTGCCCCCTTGGGGTTCTATGGGCTTGCCTACCGCCTCTCCAACATGCCGGCTACGAACTTGACGCATGTTGTCTCGCAGGTCATGTTTCCAGCGTACTCTCAGATTCAGGAAGATACCGTGGCCTTAAGGTCAGCATACCTGAACACATTGAGATCTGTTGCCCTGATTGCAGTTCCACTGAGTGCAGGCCTGTTTGTCCTGGCTCCCGAGATCATAGCTGTCCTATATGGTGACAAGTGGCTGGCTGTGGTACCGGCTTTCATGGTCCTTTGTTTCTTTGGTTTAGAGAGGTCTATTGGCGCCAGTGCCGGCCCCCTGTTCCTGGCAGTTGGGAAACCACATCTAGTATTGTATCTGACTTTGGCCAAGCTACTAGTAATGGGCATCGCCATTTATCCCCTTACCCTGCGCTACGGCATTCTCGGCACCAGCATTGCAGTGACACTTTCCGCTGTCGTCGTGGCGGTGAGTGTTTTGCCTACGGTTGCCAGGGTCTTGCAATGTGAACTGACAGTCGTACTGGGCACCCTGCGCACCCCGTTTACCGGCACGTTGCTCATGTCAATCAGTCTTTTTCTGCTCAAGCATTCTCTGATGGGGGACGGGTCACCTGTTTCTCTTATGGGCCTGGTCAGTGTCGGATTTCTGATTTACTTTCTTTACCTTCATTTGGCCGAACCTGAGTTGGTGCGCAGAGCTATCTCTTTCATGGGACGTGTGCGCGAAGGATGAAGCTGACGAAAAGAACTCAGGGCTCCGGAGGCTCCCGTTGGGCGCTCAGACAGCGCAAGGGGAAGAGCTATCCCACGAGGACACTAAGCTCCTTGAGGAACATCCAAATGGTTAGAGAATACGACTTCAATGTCTACTGGGAAGATCGAGCGCAGAGATACTTGGGAGAAGATCGCGATGGCTACGCAGCAGTATTGTACCTGGGCGAACCAGTGTGGTACAATCGCTTTTTTGCCTGCTTTCAAGAGCGAGCTCTGAAGGATCAGTTGGGAAATCCCTGCACAGACTCCCCACAGCGAGTACTTGAGATTGGTTGTGGAACAGGCCGCTGGGCTGAATTGCTGAGCAGGTATGGTTCCTATACTGGTGTTGACATTTCGCCAAGCCTAATCAAAAGGGTGCAGTTACGCTTATCTTTTCGCCACGATTTTCGGCGTCAATACCAGCTAAAGTACCGTTTTTCGTTGCTTTTACTAGGTTTTAGCTCGAAAATCGAGGCCAAACTGCCTCTACAAGATAAGAGTGATTGCACCCTAATCAAAAGAGCTATTCAGCTTCATCCGATGTTCAACTTTTTCTGTATGTCTGCGACCCAATTGGCATTTCCATCCTTATCCTTCGACCGGGTTGTGACGGTGACTGTGCTTCAACACTTGCCCTTTCCATTCCAGGAACTCGCCATTGGTGAGATATGCCGTGTGACCAAATCTGAAGGAATGATCCATTGTCTGGAATTGATTTATGAGCGAAATGCAGCTCCACACGTTTATCCAAATACACTTGCGGAGTGGTGCGACAAATTCAGGGCCTACAGTTGCCATTTGATTAGTGCGAAGGGACAAGAATACGCACCCTTGATCAGACTCGAAAGAGGATGGTACCATCGTTTGATGGGCAAGCGAGGATTTCGTCATTATCGTTCAGTGCGTCCCCCCTTGTTGAAGGTCTTGCTCAGCATCTCTTATCCTCTTGAGCATTTTCTCTCCAGGCTTCTACCGACTCAGTTTGCTCGCCATGTAGTTGCCACTTATGTGAAGGAATGACTTTTCGTCCGGCCGTTGATATGCCACCTATGAGCACCATAGCCTATGGAGAGCCAATACTATCGAGTACAAGGAATGCATTCCACATTACTGTTGTCTTCGACCTTCCCTCCGCTTGTCGGAGGTATTGAGCGCTACATCTACAATATATACTCTCGGCTGCCTGCCCAGCAGGTCATCGTCTGTGCGCCACGCATGGCTGGCGATGCCGAATTCGACGCCCATTCGCCGGTACGGACCGTGCGAGTGCCCGAGATGCTGTTTTCGGCCTACTGGTGGCGCCGGCGTGGCCGCGCCCTGGCCCTGGGGCAGCTTAGCTTGCTGTGCCTGCGGGAAAGGATCGAGGTTGTCCAGGCTTCTCGCACCTTTCCTGAAGGTATTATGGCCTGGATGTTGAAACAGGTATGGGGCATTCCCTACCTGGTTCACACCCATGGGCTCGATTTCTTAGAACCGATGCGTAATGACTGGGGGCAGCTATACGGTAAGCGCATCTTAACTTCTGCGCATCGCGTGGTCTGCAACAGTAGCTTCACGGGCGAGAAGTTGCGGTCTCTAGGCATCGCTCCTGACAAGATCACCAAGATTAATCCAGGTGTTGACCCGCACAGATTTCGTCCGGGAAAGGCTGAGGAGATCGAGAGAGCGGTACAGAGGCTGGGGCTGCATAATAAACGCATCATCTTGACCGTGGGACGTCTGGTGACCCGCAAGGGACACGACAAAGTGATCGAATCGTTGCCACTGGTTTTGCAGGAAGTCCCCACAGCAGTCTACCTGATAGTGGGTGATGGCCCCACACGGAACGAACTCGCACGCCTGGTTCAGGAACACGGTCTGGAGGAGCACGTCGTGTTCGCAGGCCGGGTAGCGGAACAAGATTTGCCCGCTTACTACCAGATCGCCGACCTGTTTGTCATGCCCAGCCGTGAGATTGAAGGCGACGTGGAGGGTTTCGGCATCGTTTTCATAGAGGCCGGCGCTTGTGAGGTGCCCGTTATCGGAGGCGCGTCGGGGGGGATGGGGGATGCTATCGCTCATGGTGAGACGGGGTTCCTGGTGGATCCCCTGAATGTGGATGAAATCGCCCAGGCGATCATCACTTTGCTCAAGGATGATAACCTGGCCCGGTCTATGGGCAAAGCCGGGCGGACACGCGCCGAACGGGAGTTTTCCTGGGCTCACGCTGCGGAGCGCGTGCAGTCGATTATCGAAGGACTGAATGGTTCTAAACCCTTCTTCAGTCGCATGATCGATCCCCGTGCAGTAGCGCGGGTGGTATCTACGATAGTTCGCAAGGACTAAAGGCCGATACTGAAGTTAGTGTTTGTTACCGGGAATTATTGGAGTAGGAGAGGGTGTGAAACGCTTTAGCATAGCCTGCCTGTTTCAAAGCGCGGGCATTCTATACGATCCTGCCGACCCGAACGGATTACGGCAGGCCTTGTGGTGCTGTCTTACTCTGGACCTGAAAGCGATGGCGCAGAGGGCATATGAACAGGTACAACAATTCACCTGGGAAGCTTTGGCAGAGAAGACTTTGGAGGCATACAACTTTGATCAAGCAACTCGTGTGTCACAAGCGACATGAGAGGAGTCAATATGTCCCAAGTGGCCATATTTTGGAAGGGAAGGGCGTTTCTTGCCAGGGCCTTTCGGCGGCGCAACTCGTGGGCTCATCTCGCGCCGCATTGGGAGGGGCTGCACTTTGCCCTGGATGGATTGAAGGATCTTGATATTCGCCGCTTCGTCATAGGATTGTGTCTCTTTTGTGTCGAGGCTGTGAGCAGCGTGGAGGAGGAATTACTTGGAAGGGAAACTGTGGGGTGCAACCTTTGCGGCTGGAAAGGCAGTCGCTTCCGAGTGATGATGAACAAGTATGGCTTTGGCTTCCGCTTTGATGCGAAATGCCCTCGTTGCGGCTCTCTGGAGAGGCACAGGTTCCTTGCACACTTTCTGCGAAGCATACCGTCGCAAACCTGGGAGTCGGCCACTGTGCTGGAATTCTCTCCGACGCTCGGGTGTGAATTCTATCGTGCTCTGGGGGTCAGCCGCTACTTATGTGTGGATCTACAACCGGAGAGAGCAGATGTACAGATGGATATCAGGCATTGTGCATTGGCTGATGGAGCTTGCCAGATTGTGATATGTTGTCACGTGCTGGAACATGTAAAGGAAGATTCGCAAGCCATGCGAGAACTATGGCGGGTCATGTCAAAGGATGGTTGGGGGATCTTTCAGGTCCCGATAGACGAAGATTTATCCTCAACGATTGAGTATGCCAGCCCCAGAGTGGAAGAAGAGCTTCATGTCAGACAGTACGGTCTCGACTATAGGGATCGCTTGCGAGAAGCAGGCTTTAGCTTTGGGCTTTTCAGTGTTTCGGACCTTCCTGCTCGAGAAGCGATGAGGCTGGGCCTGGATAGGACGGAAAGACTGCATGTCGTGTACAAGACAGATGCTCCTCGTATTCGTGACCTCAGCAACGATTTTGTTTTTGCCATCCATGTAGCCAGGGACGGTGTATTGAGACATGGATGAGCTTCCGCAGTTCGAAAACAAAACAACCAGCCAGAGTCAATGCCCCCCCTTTGTGTCCGTCGTGATTCCGGTCTACAACGGCAGCCGGACTATAGTGGCTTGTATAGAATCATTACTGGGGCTAGATTATCCCTCTGATCATTATGAGATCATCGTCGTAGATAACAACTCGACCGATGGCACTGATAACATTGTCCGGGAATATCCGGTCACGCTTCTATACGAACGGGAAATCCAGACATCTTACCTTGACATTGTTAAATTAACATAAGTGCGCGTTGTTAGATCTCACGTTGGCCCGCGATTATTGAGCTGAGCCTTCAGGCGGCTGCGGG
>JACKQG010006713.1_pt1 | contig 11972 bp, 9 predicted proteins | sample 8237621 | NCBI WGS metagenome assembly JACKQG01 (sample SAMN15677084, study PRJNA649215) | marine metagenome | biome: marine; feature: Black Sea; material: saline water; isolation source: suspended particulate matter (SPM) from the Black Sea western gyre | collected 2013-06-09/2013-06-10 | depth...
AAACATTTGCCGAGGCCGCCCGCCAGCACTTCAATGGTGATCTGAGCGGACGCTTTGTTCTAACAGCCGGATTGGGTGGCATGGGTGGTGCTCAGCCCCTGGCAGCGACTTTTAACGGTGGCACCGCTCTGGTAGTTGAGGTCGATCAGGAACGGATTATAAAACGTTTAAAAACCAAATACTGCGACCTGATGGAAACTAATTTGGATACAGCCCTTGAAAAAATACTGGCTGCTAAAGCTGAAAATCGCGCGCTATCAGTTGGACTATTGGGCAATGCAGCCGATGTTTTCCCGGAATTGCTGAGCAGAGGAATTATTCCTGATTTGGTCACCGATCAGACCTCGGCTCACGATGAGCTGAACGGTTATGTTCCGGCCGGTATTCCCTATTTTGACGCGCTGGAATTGAGAAAATCCGATCCGGATAAATATAAGCGGATGGCTTATGATTCAATGGTCAAACACTGTCGGGCCATGGTCGAATTTCAGAAAAAAGGAGCCATCACATTTGACTACGGTAACAATCTACGCGGCCAAGCCCTGAAAGCGGGGTATTCGGACGCCTTCACTTTCCCGGGATTCGTCCCTGCTTATATCCGCCCCCTGTTCTGTGTTGGGAAAGGTCCCTTCCGCTGGGTAGCGTTATCAGGTGATCCGGAGGATATATATACCACCGATCGGGAATTGATGAAATTATTCCCGGAAGACCAGGCGCTGCAGCGCTGGTTGAAAATGGCTGGCGAAAAAGTTGCCTTTCAGGGATTACCATCCCGTATCTGCTGGTTGGGCTATGGTGAACGGGATAAGGCCGGATTATTATTTAATGATCTGGTGAAAACAGGACAGGTCAAAGCACCGATCGTGATCGGTCGTGATCATCTCGATGCCGGTTCCGTAGCTTCACCCAACCGTGAGACTGAAGCAATGAAAGATGGTTCGGATGCAATCGCCGACTGGCCGATTTTGAATGCCCTGTTAAATACTGCCTCCGGCGCGACCTGGGTATCATACCATCATGGTGGCGGAGTCGGAATCGGCTATTCCCTCCATGCCGGCCAGGTGATTGTTGCCGATGGTACGGAAGCTGCGGCTATCCGCCTGAAGCGTGTGCTCACCAATGATCCCCTGACCGGTGTTTTCCGTCATGTGGATGCGGGTTACGATGAAGCAATAGCCTGTGCCAGGGAGAAAAAAGTAAATCTACCGGGGTTATCAAATTGACTGTCTTAGAGCCAACTAATATACTGTCTCTGTAAAATTAAATCACAAAAGATTTCAGGCGCATGACTTCAAAATAGCGATCCGTTTTGAATCGAATGGTCTGGGGATCGATTAACTCGGCGCCGGGGTAGAAAGATGCCCGAAAGGCTTGTACCTGCTGTTTATATCTGATTTTCACTACAAATCTATCTGGTAGCTCCAACAAACAAGATCCAAAATCTCCTTGCAGTGCTGATTTTACACCATCCCGAATCAGGTTAACGGCTGTTGCCGGCTGAAGGCTGATAGTGGAATTTCCGATACCCTTTTTCACAGCAACGGTGTTGATATTGCTGTTCATTTTTAACACTTCATTGCAAATATTATCATCACCGGATAGAAAGGCGACGGGTACCTTCAATTCAGTCGCAACATAACCGTGCAGGAGAAATTCCGAGGCATATAAATCATTTATCTTGATATAGTCAATCACAGATGAGCTTATCGTATGGGCCAGCGGACTGCCGCCGGATCCAGCCCGGGCGTGGTAGCCGATAAACAGAACCGCAGCAAATGATTCATCCAGCTCCTGTACCATCGAATAGGGATGCCCGCTCCATCCCCGGATCAATTGTGTTTTAGGCGGGAGTTCAGCCGCAACGATATTCCGACCCGTGGCATGGGCATCCTTAATCATAATCTCATGTGCGCCGGCAGCTAATGCCCCCTCGCAGGCAGCAACTACTTCAGCCGTCATCTGGCGTTGGAATTCTTGATAGTTGCTATTTTGTTTATCCGCCTCGACCCAATTAGTTGAACCACACACTCCTTCAATATCGGCGCTGATATAGATTTTCATATATTCCTCAAGTTGATAACTAAAATTACATGATATCCATCCATGTCAAAACACCAATTCCAGCTTAAATATTTTTATTTTTAAAATCAAATTTGAGGTTTATCTTAGATATTGTTAAGGTAATCCATTGCACTAATTAGATAAATAATTTGGGTATTGCATATGAAAATTGAATTTCAAAATAAAGAATCGCTTTTCTACTTTCTGCTATCAGTCTCCGTACTGATTACCTGTGCATCCGCTCAATATAATATCGGTAGTTATATGGGCTTCCAATCGGATATCCTCGGGGAACAACGTGTTTTAGTGGTCGGTTTACCGGAAGGTTATGAACAGACAACGGAGCGCTACCCCGTATTGTATTTGCTGGATGGTAACTACCATTTCCACCATGTTACCGGATTAATAGATTTCCTGGCAGATTTAGATCTTATTCCCAGAATTATTGTGGTAGGTTTACAAAATTCAGATCGTAACCGTGATTTTACTCCTACCGCAATTGCTGAAAGACCAGCATCCGGTGGTGCCGATAATTTTCTAACCTTTCTTGAAGATGAATTATTCCCGGCCATTGACGGTCAATTTCGCACAGTACCGTATCGGATTCTCGCTGGCCACTCGCTTGGTGGTTTATTTAGTATCCATGCCATGTTAATTAAGCCGGAATTGTTTAATGCGCATATTATAATTAGTCCTCATGTGACTTACGACGATGAATTCATTTTATTACAAGCGGGGCGCTTAATGGAAACCATTGGCTATAGTCCTAAAGCTTTATACATAGCCATTGGTGAAGAAGAAAGAGAAATATTGAATCCAAGTAAACGATTGAACCGAATTATCAAGAATAATAAGTACAAGGATTTCAGACTGAATTTTGAGGTTTTGGACAATACCGATCATGGTTCGGTCGTACATAAAGCCGTGTACAACGGACTGGAATTCATCTATTCCGGTTGGAAATTTCCATTAGAACGGATTCAGGATGGTTTACCGGCAATTAAATTTCATTACAGCAATCTTTCAAAGCGGTTGGGATATACTGTAATTCCCCAGGAAGTAGATCTGAATGAGATCGGCTATGCTTTGCTAAATGTTAAATATAACGAAAAAACTCTGGCTATCTTCCAGAACAAATCAAAAGCTTTGGCAGTATTTCAGTACAATGAGTCTTTATATCCAAATTCCCCAAATGTTTACGACAGTCTCGGTGATGCCTACAGTGCATTAGGCCAAGATGGCTTGGCATTAGAGAACTTTCAGATCGCAGTACAAAAAGGTGAAGAGTTATCCGATCCCAGGCTTCCAATCTTTCGTGAACATCTAAATAATCAATTAGCTAAAGTGGGAAAATAAAATCAAGTTATTACCAGACACGGCTGATAAGTGGTGATCGCGTGAAAATTGGAAAATAGCACAGGTCATTTCCGTAAGGAAGCTTTAGAGAATATATACTCTGGGATATCAACATCAAATTCGATTGAATCGATTATAAACTCGGTTCCTTTGCCTTTTGAGAGCACATCCTTGAAAACCATCCGCTTGGGATACCAGCGACCTTCAATCAGAAATACCTCCTTGATTGTAATGGTTTTTAACAGTTTTCCGCTTTTAGCAATAAGATCCTGCCTGAGACCCAGCATCCGTTCCTTATCGATCCAGATTTTCTGTGAATGATAAGCAACATCATCCACTTTCGCAGATAATTTTAAAACCCAGCAATCTCGATCCTCAATCGATTCAGATCCCAGAACTTCCGGTGTATATGTTTCCGATAGACTGCGATCTTCCATCATATCTTCATAAGAAAGATCGGATCCCATCATTGATTGTCGCAGCATGTGTCCGGCAATGCGGATTATCCGGTCTGATTGGGGAGAATACATCCACAACTGGTCCTTCAACTTCAGCATCTTGGTGCCTTTTTCACGGGCTGGCGCCAGGTATTCGGAGAAAGATTCGTTTGCACCCTGAATCCAGCTTTTGGATGTCATGGTTCGAGTGGTACGCCGACCATGTACCACCATGGTAGATGTTATGGCCCGGTTACCTGACATTATATTGGCATCCACTTGTTTCAGGATTTCTTCACCTGTGGGTGTTTGTCCGATTCCAAAAGCATGAACCAGACAGAACAAACTAATTAGTAATTTTTTCATAATTGATAACCTTAATCACATTAAAGATATTTGTCTCAAATAGCTTAGACTTCCAACTCCTTGAATAACTGAGCAGTCTGGCGTTTGTAGATGCCGATACCTGAGAGCATCGTACCAAGGACAGTCGCGAACAGACCAGGGAAAAAACCGATATAATAGGTCACTTCTGTGATCTCAGCCCGGAAAACATTGGGTACCATCATACTGGTGTTTTTCATAAAGGCACTTATATCAAGACCAACAACCTGCAACCAGTAAGCACATCCCAGTCCCAGAATGGTCCCAAATATGGATCCCACGATTCCGATAAAAACCGATTCATAGATCATGGATCGGTAAATATGTCCTTTTGGTTCACCAATTGCCAGGCGTACACCAACTTCACCATAACGGCGCAGGCCACCCAGTAGACCAGCATTCCAGAGCACAATTGACATAATAAGTACAAAGATAAAAACCAGTATTGATGAAAAACTGCTGGCCATATTCAAATAACCGCCCAGGTCACTCAATTCCACCAGTTTGCCCATTACAGGCGCGTATTCATCATCTTCATTTTCATAACGCTGGTTAAAACGTTCAACAATTCCAAGTGCCGTATTATCATCATAAATACGGTTGGGAAGGTAACCCAGAATACCGCCTGCCGCATCTTCCATGTCTAGAGCTGACTGGACATCAGTCACATCTGCAATAATGGCGCCCCGATCCATGGCCATGATTCCAAACCTGATTGTACCAACTACTATGAAATTGTGCATGGTCATGGCTCCAAACATGGTGGAACTCAGCAATGTGGCTTGGTCTCCCATGTTGACTTCCAGTCTTTCTGCCAACACATCACTGATCAGGATTTCACCTGGTTTTTCCGGCATCCTTCCTCGTACCAGCGATTTGGCTACATCCATGGTCTGGATTTCGGTGCTCCCTGGCGATAACAGGTCTATCCCCCAACCCATCACCGGAGCCTGTGACCGGGTTTCTCCATTTACATCGGGAATATCGATCAAACCGCCAAAATTAATCCGTTTAACCCAGTTCATCTCCGGATATTCAGACTGCATATCAGACATTATTTTTCCTACACCCATTAAAGACAGATCGATGGGAACCTGGTCTTTATTTTCAGCATAGGCTTTGGACATTACCTGTACATGTCCCGTTGAAAAACGGGCGGTAGTATCAATCATCTCACCCAGGACACCCGTCAGATAAGCATGCATAAAAACTGTTAACCAGACACCGATGGCTACAATAATTATGGGGAAAAGGCTGCGGTGGTGATCTCGCAGTAACCCGTTAATGATAAATTTAATCATTGGATTTTCCCCCTGATTGCATCAGTCGGCTTCATCTTGGATATCCTGCGTGATGGTATGTAACTGACAATGGTGGTTGTAATTAAAACGAGCAACGTTGTACCAGCCACCAATCCAACGGAATAGGTCGGGTAAATTGTCTCGGCAATCGTCATTCCCCAGCTATCAGTTCCTGCGGGCATCGTCCAGCCATTTACCGCCTGCATATACAGCAGTGGTGCTCCATAAACAGCCGCCAGGATTGCCGCCAGGATGGAGTGCATGGCACCCTCGATTGTAAATAATGCCACGACCTGGCGCTGGGTCATTCCCAGGGCAATGTGAGTACCAATTTCCTTCTGACGTCGGAAGATTGACAGTACCTGAGTGTCGAAAATGGCCAGCATTGACAATGACATTAGTATAATAAACATGACCTGTCCACCAATCTGTTTCATCTCGATCATTTCCCGGATTTCTGTTAATAGGAAATAATGATCTTTGAATACCCAGCCAACAATTGATCCACTTGAGCCACTTTCCTGACTGGTTACCAGGATTGTCGCTTCGCCCTCCATTTGCATCATTTCCTGTAAGCTGTTAAGGGGAATCCATACAACTCCGATATCAATTGGTGGAACATTTGTCTTAAAGATATGAACTATCTTGGCCTCCTTCGCATCAAAAGTACCGTTTATATCACGCCAGCGTACCGTAACGTAGTCGCCAACATTCAGTTTATAGGTTTCAGCAGCTCTGCGACCGATCATAGCTGGTATTTCTTCGATATCCTGGTTCAGTTTGGATGTGGGCAATGTCAGTAACTTTTGATCAGGATCAATACCACGTAGTGACACGGTCTGCATCCGACCTTCAGGATAAATACTGGCCTGGGAGATTAAAATCGGTGTCAGGTTGCCTAGGTTAATGGCGTTTTGAGTGGCATCGGATATTTTACCATGACTTTCTTCAATTGTAAAAGGATCATAGGGATCATAGTTCTCTTGCCAGTACTGTCCACCACCAATCTCCCAATCAATCGTATCACGACGGGCCTGCTGGTCCCAGCCACTCAGAAGACCCTTGTTCCAGATAATGATGAGGAAGGCAAACGACAGTACAATCATGTTCAGCCAGGTTCGCAGCTTGGCTCCCATGAGATTTCGATATGCTAATTTTAATGCTAACATGATCTTCTACCTCCTAATTTAATATTTCGGTAGTTTGTGATTTGAAATTGGAAATTGGAAATTTTGAACCACATATCTGAAGCGTAATAAATCAAATCTGATAATGATTCCGCTAATTTGTAAACATCCAACTCATACATAACTTTCATCGTGTACCTACAAATTTCAGTTTTGTTTGTGATATTTAAACAATTGTGAAAGATAACTGGAAACAGCCACATAGGAATACGGCTCTCCGAATCTCTAATTTCAAGTTTCATTCCGTGCCATTAACAATTTCGTCATTGACGACTTCACCGTCATCGAGACTGATTTTCCGGCGCAGATACTTGATCACTTTTTCGTCGTGGGTGGCAAAGATAAAAGTCGTATTTAATTCGCGGTTCAGTTTTTCCATCATCTGTAAAATATTATGGGAGTTCTTAGCATCCAGATTGGCAGTCGGTTCATCGGCCAGCACAATCTCCGGTGATTTCACCATGGCACGGGCAATTGATACCCGCTGACACTCACCACCGGATAGCTGGGCCGGGCGCGATTTTATCTTATCCATCAAGCCCACCCACTCCAATGATTGCAGAACCAGCTTCTTACGCTCAGCCGCTGACATCTTCAGTAACAGCAGGGGTAATTCCACATTTTCATAGACTGTATAAACCTGCAGCAGATTATAGGTCTGGAAAATAAATCCCAGGTGATGGTTACGCAAATTAGCTGCTTTCTTGGCAGATAGTTCACTAACGGATTGCCCCATTACAACAGCTTCACCACCAGAAGGAATATCCAGTGATCCGATGATATTCAGAAGGGTGGTTTTTCCTGATCCACTGGGGCCGACGATCCCGGCAAATTCACCACTATCAAATTTTAGGTTGATATTATTCAGCGCTGTGAATTCCCGCTTCCCCATGGGAAATCTCTTTACCAGATTTGTGACAGTTATCAGGGCTGAGTTATTCATGATTACTCCTTTACTTAAAATTCTTAATGATTGAAAATCAGGTTAATTTGAAGTCCTTTTGTTCCAACTGTACTCATTGCAGAGCCAAGAGAAGCTACTTCTTCTCCAGTTTGAAAAAATGCGCTGACCTGTACCAACCAATTATCATAAGTACGCTGCCAACTAACGTAATTATACTGAAAATCACCATCGGGATAATAAAAACTAATCAGCGAAAGATTATCCATCATACTGACAGGATAGCTGCCCATCAGACCGAATAAATCACTTCGGAAGGCATCATTAGCAAATAATTGTTCTTCGCTATAGTCATCGATATAATATTCACTGGTAATCGTAAGACCATTGCCAACTGCGAAGGTATAATCGATACCAAGCGTGAAATTTGAATGCCAATCAGGAAAGCCAATTATGTCGATATAAGAAACAGCTAATTCGAACCACAATCCAACTCCTACATCCCATGTGCCATCGATTCCACCAAGATTCATAACAAATTCGTTGTCTTGATTTCTTATATCATAGCTGAATATATCGGTTTCGGCTAGGTCACCTTCTATCTGTACATTTGAGTAGTTATAGGCTATGGAAATTTCCCCTGTACCAATAGGATACACCAAGCGTCCACCAAAATCCGGTGATATTCTTTTTTCTCGAATGATCAACAAGCTGTTTTCATTTTTCACTCCCCACAACCAAATGCCAGCATTATTGGAGAAATCGTAACGCAGTCGAAAACCGGTTACACCTGTGGTGTATTGCTGTGGATCACGAGGATCCAACTGGTCAAACCAAGCCAGTGGCCGGAACAGGCGTGCTGGACCGAAGGTGATTTTTTGCAGTCCCAAGCGGGCTTCAAAGCGGTCAGAAGTTAGCCTGATCCAGCCCCGGTGAAAGCGCGCCCAATTGTTTTTCAACGAGAATCTTGATTCATCGGGATATTTATAAAAACTAAAATTACCAGCAATTTCCGTGTCCAGCCGGTATTTGTGGGATTGTGGTTGCCCGGCACTCCAGGTGGGGATATAGCGTAAACCGACCTGGTTTAGTGGATTACCGTCAGAATCCCAAGCCTGATCCAGAGTAAGAGTGGCTTCGCCCTTGATACTGGATTGAGCAAAAAGCCAATTCTGATTGGTCAGCAGCAGTAAAATGGAATATTTTAAGTAATTATTCATCAGGCTTTCTGCCGCCCATTATGCCATATAAAAAGAAGTCGAGCCACTGTTTGGTTAATTGATAGGTATCCGGAAATAGGGCTAATAACTGAGGATCCTGGGCAATCTCCATAATATGATTCATCATATATTCCACAAATTGCAAATTCAGGTTCTCCCGGATTTCTCCCAGTTTTTGGGCAGTTTCAAATGCGTTTAATAACTTCTGCCGATTTTGCTGAGAACGCTGCACAATCAGATCGTGAACTTCCGGTGAATAGCCCATGAAGTCCGTTAAGAATTCCTTGCTCATGCGTTTACCATAATCAAGCTTCATCTGAACAAACTGGTCCATTTTCCGGGCGAATGGTTCCGGTCCAGCCATAATTTTATCGAAAGTGCCCTGCCCTTCATCCATCAGTTTTTCCATGATCCACATTACCAGATCATTCTTGTTACTAAAAAATTTATAGAACGTCATTTTGCTGACGCTGGCGGTACGACAGATTTCCTCTACGGTAACCCGTTTTACCCCGAAGCGCATAAACAATTCCTGAGCGGTATCAAGTATTTGAGTATATTTCGGTGAGTTTATTTTTTCTGCTGGTGACATTAATTTACGATTGTACGTTTTCTATATTTATTGACTAATTACGTACACATATTACAGTATCGTAAACACACAGCGCAAGTTAATTCGGGGAAAATATTAGCTATTTTATAAACAAAAACAGGCGCTGGTACACCTGTTTGTAATTAATTCAGTAGTGGATTTCAATCGTTAAATTTCACGGATACCAATTTTGATACTCCTTTTCGTTCCATCGTGATCCCATACAAAAAATTTGTTGCTTCCATCGTTAGCTTATTATGGGTAACTACAATGAACTGCGTTTCATCACTGAATTTGCGGAGAATTCGACAAAATTTATGGATATTCACATCATCTAAGGGAGCATCTACCTCATCAAGAATACAATATGGACTGGGCTTAACCTGGTAAATTGAAAATAACAAAGCGATAGCTGTGAGGGCTTTTTCACCGGCCGACAGCGCGCGCAACGATTGGTTGCGTTTACCGGGCGGTTGAGCAAATATTGCTACATCAGCCTCCAGCGGATCGGGATCGCCAGAAAGAGATAAGGTACCCTCTCCTCCTTCGAAAAACATAGTAAACAGGCGCGTAAAATTCTCTTTGATCGCTGTAAAAGTATCAAGGAATTGTTTACGTGCTACACGATCTATTTTTTTTATTGTTTCCTGTAAATTCTCTTCCGATGAAACCAGGTCCTCGCGTTGTTCCTGCAGCAGTTTTAATCGATCTTCCTCTTCTTCATATTCCAATTGAACAGCCAGATTGATCGGTCCGATTAATTCAATACTGCGTTGCAGACGATCCACTTCGATTGTCAGTTGTTCCGTGCTTTGATCCACGATTAGATCAGGTGAAATATCGGTATCATATTTTTCACGTATTCTTTCCTGAATACTGCTGATCTGCTGACTGTACTGGACTTTTTTAACTTCGCATTCCCGTAATTCTTCCAGCAAAGCTTCACGATCACGTTGTTCGGCACGAATCCGTTGCTCCAAGTCATCTATCGATTGATAAGTGTCATCAAATACCTTTTGTTTCAAATCCAGCACTGATCGCTGTTGCTTAATTCGTGAATTGATTATTTTCAGATCACCTTCAGCTATGGCAATCTGGTCAGTCAGTGCGATCATTCGTGCTTTAAGATCAGCAATCTCAACTTTGACTTCCTGTTGACGATCAGTTAGTTCAGTAATCGATTCCTCGGCAATACGTTTTTGAAACAATCGGTTCTCACGCTGGTTTTCAAGATTCAGAGTTTCAATCCGTAACTCCTGAACGCTACGATTTATACTGTCGCGCTGAAGGCGATCTTTTTCCAAATTTTCGGCTGTCAGAGCAATATTCCGGTCCATCTCTGCCAGCTCAGTCTTTTTCACCTCAACCTGTGGTGCCAATTTCTTTAATCCTTCTTCTGATTGAAGAATTTGAGTACGAAATTCTTTTAATTGCCTAGTATTATTTTGCAGCAATTCCAGCGTCTGGGTCCGGCTGTAATGAGTTCGGATCAGCTCCTTTTCGGTACCCAGGACAGCGTTATTTAATTCATCAATTTCAGACTGAGTCGAGGCCAATTTCTTTTTCTGCTCACTAATCGCTTGATTGATACGCTCCATTTCTTTGGATTGCTGATGTAAATCAGAATTTAGCTGATTCGTGGCTTGTTGCAAGGCAGCAATTTTCTGCTCGCGACCAATAACACTCACACCGCTATTTGATGAGGGGGTTTTAAGAATGTTATCGGCACTGACAAATACACCCTTCCTGTCAATCAAATCCCAACCTGTTAGTTCTTGGTCCTTCAGGGCAGACTTCATATCCGCTATTAGTAATAGATTGCCAAATAAATAAGTCACTAATGGTTTTAATTCTTCCTTTACCTTTACCAGATCAAGCGCATGAATTACCGGTACCTGACTTCTGGGAAGAGCTTTAGTGGCAACCGCTATTTCGCTCATTTCCTTCAACGGGATAATACTCAGATGACCAACAGCACGCTCACTTAAGCGGTCTAAAATATCCAGGGCTGAATCACGATCATGGGTTATCAGGCAATAAGCCATTGCACCAAGAGCATTTTCCAGAATCAAAGAATATTCCTCATCAATATCGATCAATTCACCCAGGCTCCCCAAGACGGAGGGAAATTCCTGCCGGTGTTCCATAATATAATGAACCCCATCGGGGTAACCTTCATTCTTTTCAACCAACTCCTGATAAAATTTAATTTGCGACTCGAGTGTGATCAGGCGACTCCTATCGACTAGCTGGCTGTTCGATAAGTCCTGTTGCTGAGCAGTCAACCGGGATAATTGATTCTCATCCTGCTTAATGGACAATTTTAAATTACTTAGTGTAGATACCAATTCTCCTTTTTGCTTTTCTAATGTTTTTTGTTCAGTTGCTTCATCGGATTGCTGACGGTCAAGCTGTTTTTGATGATCTACCAATTTGGCAACTCGATCACGATTATCTTCTAATAATTGTTCGGTCCGTTTCAATAGTGATTGGTTTTCAGTGATTTTCTGCTGCTGCTGCCAGCGTTCAGCCT
>JACKQG010006714.1_pt1 | contig 11972 bp, 9 predicted proteins | sample 8237621 | NCBI WGS metagenome assembly JACKQG01 (sample SAMN15677084, study PRJNA649215) | marine metagenome | biome: marine; feature: Black Sea; material: saline water; isolation source: suspended particulate matter (SPM) from the Black Sea western gyre | collected 2013-06-09/2013-06-10 | depth...
CCAACGGCGTTCGAACTCGGCGAGATATTGGGCGGCAATCTCAGCATTCGCGAGAATGATGACATTCTCATCGTTACTCTCATCGGCATTATTCGAAAAGTTCAACGATCCGGTAATTACGATTTCATCATCGATAATCATCACTTTGTGATGGAAGGTCCTTGGGTTACCGTCCTGGCGTACTTCCAGCCCGGCGCAATACATGGCGGGCAACTCGCTGTATTCGGTTTCGCTGCCGCGGGTTTCAAAAATACCTTTCACATCCACACCGGCCTCCGCTCTTGCCATTACAGCAGCGCCCAGTGCATCATGCGTAAACGAGAAAGCCATAAAACGAATACTACTCTGGGCTTCTTCGATAATGGGCACTAATTGAGCCATAACTTCATCTTCAGCAGAGAATAATACCTGAATCGGTGTCTCATTGATGGTGAGCGTTTGCCGCCCCAGAGTAGACGTTGATCGAGGGCCAAATTCACCCGCCCACATCTCATCAAATTCCAGTTCGTATATCGCCGCCAGTCGAGTGGACTGAATCACGATCACATTATTGTTATTGCGAAAATTGCCATTTTCAGTAATATTGGTTGAGCCTGTCCAAACGGTCTGGTAGTCAAAAATGATGAATTTATTGTGCATCAGGGCGCCGCGCCCATCATCTTTCACTTCGATACCCACATCTTCGAACATGGCAAATTGGCCGTGCCCATCTTCTTCATCAGCTTCGATACCGTGCTCATCGTCGGTTACCCAGCGCACATCCACACCGCGCTCGTGGGCCGCGATCAATGCTTCGGCCACGGGGGTGAGATTAAACTCAAAAGCGGCGATATGAATCGCCTGTTGCGCGTTATTAATCCGTTCAATTAACTTTTCGGGAATAGAGCCGGAAAAGTTTTCAGGATCATTAATGGTATTTGGGTCCGTGAAATAGACCTGATACCAGTCGCCCGGTGGATTGCTGACAACCGGTTGTTCGGCTTCAGCCGTTAGAACCGGTTCTTCAACAACTGCGACGATGGGCGTGGAAACAACTTCTTCAGGCGTGAACAAGTCCAGGGGGTCGTTGCCAGTGAAAAGATAGACGCCCCCCAAGATTACGAAAAATAATATCGTTAAAATACTCGCTGAGCTTTTCGATTTTTTCTTCTTTTCGGCCATATTTCACTCCTTCATTAGATTATGGTTTTGTTTTCCACCAAACGCCGCAACTCAGCAATTGTACTGGATGCATCAAAAATCGCAGGTATATTTTCCAAAAACTTGTGTAACTGGTCAAAGCTGGGTGGCTGATAGCCCGCGCCATAGACAGTGGCCGCATATTCAGCGATTTCCTGCAATCTTTCCCGCGCGAGTTCTGCCCCCAGCATTTCGTAGCGCGATAACCAGCGTGTGGTTGCCCGCATCATGCGCCGCAAGGCGCGCATTTCCGGATACATGGCTTCTTCAGCTTGCTGGTCATCCAGCCCCGCAGTGCGGCTGACCACTATTTTTGTGGCGGCAACCCCCCAGGCAATCAGCACATCGGCAGCGGCATCTTCCAGGCCATCGGTAAGTTTTTCATTGTCCAGCATGCTCTGCGTAGCAAGATCAATTCGTTTACTCAAATACTCTTCCATAAGATGACTCCATGAAATGAGACAAGATCAATTTAAGTGCATTCGGACTGCATTATTATACCGGGTATCCTGATCAAATTAGAAAGGAATCAAAAAAAGGATGTGTCCAATATTAAACCGGACACATCCTTTTTCGATTCATACGGCAACTTGGATCAATCTTAAAGATTGATCCAAGTTATTTATTCCACCAACCCGTAGCGGATCGCCAAAATGGCGGCCTGGGTACGGTCTTCGACTTCCAGCTTTGATAATATGGAGCTAACATAGTTGCGAATCGTCCCCTTGGTGAGAAATAATTTCTCGGCGATTTCAGCATTCGTCAGACCGCGCGCTAACAGGTGCAAAATATCCATCTCGCGCTCGCTGAGATCACTGGCGATGGTAGTAGATTTCGGTACCGGCTGGCTGGTGATTTGTGCCAGCAACTTGGCGCCCACGGCGGGGTCAATATATACATCGCCATGCACAGTGCCTTTCACGGCGCGGATCAACTCTTCGCGCGGTGTACCTTTGAGCAAATAGCCCAGCGCGCCGCTGCGGATGGCATCGAAAACCCATTCATCATCGCCAAAGGTGGTCAGCACCAGAATTTTGATTTCAGGGTGGGCTTTATGGATTTCGCGCGTGGCCTGAATGCCATTGATGCCCGGCATATTCAAATCCATCAGAATCAGATCGGGGAGGAGCATTGCGGCTTTCTGGATGACCTCGGCTCCGCCGTAGGCCAACCCGGCCACTTCGATTTCAGGATCGGCGCTGAGGATCATTTCCAGGCCCTCGGCCACGACAACCTGATCGTCACAGATTAAAACCCGGATCATGGCGCGTTCTCCGCCAGAGTCAGCTCGAGGGTGGTACCCGCCGCGGGGCTGCTCTCCACCCTCAGCCGCGCCCCGATGATTCCGGCACGTTCATACATGCCCTGCATCCCCAACCGGTCGCCAGGAATGCCTTTTTCGGCATCAAATCCGCGGCCATCATCGGCTATCGTCATCTGCAATCCGGCTTTGTTATGTGTCAGGCAAACGCTCACATTTTGCGCCGCGGCATGACGGGCGATATTTGCCAGCGCTTCTTGCGCCACGCGATAAAAGCATTGCTCAACATCCGGCACAAGGCCCTCGATAGTATCGGGGAGTTCCAATTCCACATTACAGGCGGTGCGAGCGGCAAAATCCTGACTGATGGCTCGAATGGCCAGGCTCAAGCCCATTTCTTCGAGCGGAGAAGCCCGCAAATTGCGCAAGGTGCGTCGGGTTTCATCCAGGCCGCTGCGGGTGGTTTGCTGCATACGTTCAATCAGGCTGCGTGCTTTCTCGGGCAACGGCTCCATCACAGTTGATAGCGCATCAAACTGCACCGCCAGCGCGCTGAGGGTGTGCGCCAGGGTATCGTGTAATTCGCGCGAAATGCGATTGCGCTCGCGGCTGAGAGTAAGCTGCTCAACCGTGGCGGCGTGCTGCACAAGTTTGAGATTGGCATCGGAGAGTTTTTGACGCTGTGCGCGCTGGGCGGTAATCATGCGGTTGACCACATAACCCAAAACCAAATAAGAGACAGTTGAAGTAATCATGCGCCCATAAACCATCGAGAGTTCGCGCTCCGAGGGGATAAAGCGCGGGATTTGCGGGGGCGGCGAGAGTTGCATCAAAACAATATCCAGCAGCAGCGTGCCAAACGTAAAAACGAGCACATAAGAAAAACGGTATTGCCAGGCCACCAATAACAACAGAATATACAGGAAAGGCAACGGCTGCCAGAAACCGCGCATTCCCGAAATATAGTGCTGTTCCAGAATTAACCCCACGGCCGCGACGATCAGCGCCACGGGCAAATAGGCGTTACCCAAAAAACGTTGTACCCACGGGTTAAAAAGGTATGCGCCCAGCAACAAAATATTGACCACAAAAAAGATCGCCATCAGCGAAAGTTCTGGCTCGCTATAAAGCGGGTGTTTGCTGTCAAATAACGAATTTGTCAGCGGGGTCAGCAAATAGAATATCCCCCGCAAGATCACATACCAGCGAAAAATTTGCAACAAACCCGGTTCAAGTTGGTCTTTATTCATGGCTTCCATCATAGCATAAAACAATCCTGTGTACCTATATATCCGAGTCACACGCGCATATGACTGCGGTCATACGTATGCGGCCATCCCATTGACCGCGCTCACTATGGCAAAAAGCTGCCCTTTGGTATCGTTGTAGAGGTCAAATCAAACCGTAGAAAAACACAGATAAACGCTGTTTTTTTTATCCGCACAAATCTGCGTTCATCTACGGTTACCAAAAGGAACGAAAACTATGCATCGACTACGAGACTTTCTAAAGAAGAAAAAATTATGGAACCTGAAAGGGTTGTTCATCGCCCTGGTAGCGATTGGCGGACTCGGGTGGGGTGGGTATTATCTGGTGAAGGCAGGTTCAACACCCGAGGCAAGTGCTGCTGAGGCTGCAGTTCAAACCGCAGTTGCCCGGCGCGGCGATTTAATTATATATGCCAGCGCTTCGGGTGCGGTCGTCGCATCAGCCGAAGTTACCCTGGGATTTGAAGAATACGGCACATTAAGCGAACTCGGCTTTGATCTTGGCGACGAAGTTCAGGCCGGAGATGTACTGGCCTTGCTCGATACTGAAGATACCCCCGAAGCGATTGCCGCCGAAGTTGCCCAGGCGCAACTGGATGTGCTTGAAGCCCAGAAAACACTCGATGATCTCTATAAAAATGCCGACAAAGAAGCTGCCCTGGCGTTGATTGCCGTCGAAGATGCGCAGGCCGCCCTTGAAGATTTACTCAACTCAGATACGCAACAAGCCGAAGCCTGGCAGGCTCTGGTCGCCGCTCAGGAAGCCGTGTCAGATGCCCAAAGGTCTTATACTTACACCCAATCGACAGCCAGCCAGGCCGATATTGATGCTGCCTGGGCACAGGTGGTTCTTGCTGAAGACGCGCTGGAACGCGCCCAGGAAAATTATGCCCCCTACTCAGGCCGCGATGACAGCGATCTGACTAAAGCCAATTTCCGGGCGCAACTTTCGGCAGCCCAACAATCTTACGACGAAGCGGTACGCGACTATAACGCCATGAACAGCACGGGCAGCGATGCCGATCAATCTGTTGCTGCTGCCGAGTTGGCAACCGCCCAGGCTCAATTGGCCGATGCCGAGCGTGCCTGGGAGCGCGCCAAAGCAGGCCCTTCGGCGGGTGAAATTGCATTGGCTGAAGCCGAATTATCGCTGGCCCAGGCCGAATGGGAACGCCTGAGCGATGGCGCCGACCCCGAAGATGTTGCCTTTGCGCTAGCCGAGCTTGCCAACGTCCAGGCCAATTTGAACCTGGCGCTTGAAAAACAGGCCGTGGTCAAGCTGGTTTCGCCAATTGCTGGAACCATCGTGGAAATTTCTGCCGAAGTCGGCGAAACTCTGACCGCCGATACCAAATTCATCACCGTCGCAGATTTGAACCAGCCGCGCCTGGAAGTCTATCTCGATGAAACGGATATTGAAAATGTTTCGGTAGGCTACGAAGTTGAAGTGATTTTCGATGCTTTCCCCGATGATATTTTTATTGGACATGTCATCGAAGTAGATCCCAGCCTGTATGAATCAGGCAATATCACCACCATCAAAACCCTGGTTGAACTGGATGTAGAGTCGTTTTCCAAACCGCGTAGCCTGCCTATCGGCCTGAATGCGGCTGTGGATGTGATTGGCGGGCGCGCCGAGAATGCGGTACTCATCCCGGTGGAAGCCCTGCGCGAACTCGGCCCCGATGAATATGCCGTCTTTGTAGTCACCGGAGATAACGAGCCAAAACTGCGCATGGTTGAAGTTGGCATTATGGACTATACCTCAGCCGAAATTATCTCTGGCCTTGAAGCGGGCGAGATCGTGACGACCGGGATTGTGGCGACGGAGTAAAGTGTGAAGCATCAAGTTTCAGGCGTCAGGTATCAAGAACACAACTAACGCTTGATACCTGACACCGAATACTCATCTCACACAAGGAACTATATACATTATGAACAAACCACATCCCATCATTCAAACGCACAACATCACCAAAGTTTATGGTATGGGCGATGCCCAGGTTCGGGCGCTGGATGGCGTTGACTTGTCGATCGGTGAAAATGAATTCGTCGCCATTATGGGGCCATCGGGTTCGGGCAAAAGCACTGTGATGAATATCCTCGGCTGCCTCGACCGCCCCACCGCAGGGCAGTACTTCCTCGCCGGGGAAGATGTCAGCCAATTCGACAAAACTCAGCTCGCCATCATCCGCAACGAGCGTATCGGCTTCGTCTTTCAAAGTTTCAACCTGTTGGCGCGCACCACCGCCCTCGAAAATGTACTTCTGCCTACACTCTACAATCGCGGCGAAGAAAAAGAAAACGCCGAATACCATCAAAAAGGCATTGCAGTACTGGAATCTGTGGGGCTGGGCGATCGTTTACACCATCAACCCCATGAGATGTCTGGCGGGCAAATTCAACGCGTAGCCATCGCCCGCGCCCTGATCAACGACCCGGTCATTATTCTGGCCGATGAACCCACCGGCAACCTCGATAGCAAATCGGGCGCAGAAATTATGGAACTGCTCACCGAGTTACACGCCCAAGGCAGTACCATCGTCATGGTAACGCACGAAGATGAAATTGCCGAATACGCCCAACGCGTCATCCGCTTCCGCGATGGCGTGATTGAAACCGACAAAAAGAATGGACACACATTGGTTCAATCTTAAAGATCGAACCAATGTTCTGGAACGAACATGAAAACATCTAAAGTCATCACTATCGCCTGGAATGGCCTTGTTAAAAATAAACTGCGCTCCCTGCTAACCATGCTGGGCGTCATCATCGGTGTGGCGGCGGTGATTATCATGATCGCCATCAGCGCCGGGGCTGAGGCCACCATCGAGGAAGAAATCACCAGCCTGGGATCAAATTTGATCTTCGTGCAGGCCAGTTTCACCCGCGGCGGCCCGGGCGCACAACCCAGCAGCGGTGGCCTGGTCTATGACGATGCCTTTGCTATTGCCGATGAAGTCAGCGGCGTGGCGGGTGTGGTCGTTGAGCAATCCAGCAGCGAAACGGTTAAAGCCAGCAACAATAGCATCGATGGCGTATCGGTACTTGGTTCTACAGAAGACCTCCCCTCGGTACGCGATATCAACATAGCTCAGGGACGCTATTTCACTCAACAGGAAATTGACCGCACGCAAAAAGTGGTTGTGCTGGGTGCCAGCCTGGCAGAAGAACTCTTTGGCGAGGCTCCCCCGGTGGGGCAAATTGTCACCGTGGGTACCACGAAATTCACCGTTATCGGGGTATTTGCCGAAAAAGGTCTGGTCGGCGATGTCGATTACGATGCCCGTGTCTACATGCCCATCACGGTTGTCTTCCAAAAATTCACCCCCTCCCAATTTGCTCGCATGGTTGGCGACCGCGTGCGTCTCATCTACGTTGAAGTTGCCGAAGATGCCAATCAGGATGACGTCATCCTGCAAATCGAGTTGCTGCTCGCCAAACGCCACGATGTCAGCCTGGACGAACCCGATTTCAGCATCACCACGCAGCAAGATATTATTACCACCCAGGAAGCCACCACCGAAGCTTTCCGCAATCTACTGGCCTGGGTTGCCGCTGTATCGCTGATCGTAGGCGGCATTGGTATCATGAATATTATGATGGTCAGCGTCACCGAGCGCACCCGCGAGATCGGCATCCGCCAATCGATCGGAGCCAGCCCAAACGACATCCGCATGCAGTTCCTCACCGAAGCGCTGCTGCTCTCTCTGGTCGGCGGACTGATCGGTGTCTTCGTCGGGGTGGGCGGTTCGTGGCTCTTCAATCTCACCGGCGGGATGCGTACCGTCATCGTCCCCAGTTCGATCTTGCTAGCATTCGGTTCATCGGCTGCGGTCGGCATTTTCTTTGGCTATTATCCCGCTAATAATGCCGCCCAACTTGACCCGATTGAAGCGTTGAGACATGAATAATAAATTGAACCAATCTACACATGGGAAGAAAAGGAAAACACAATGAAAAAAATAATCTTGACCCTCACCCTGCTCACCCTGGCGCTGATCCTGATTGCCTGTGGAGGTTCCGCCTCCGAGGCAGAAAGCGCCTCTACTACCCAGCTTTCCAGCGCCGGAGAAGACGATCTCTCCGTGGAGATGCAGCTTGCCCTGGGAACGGTAAAACTTGACGAAGGCGAAAACGCCATTGACGCGGCGCAGGCCGCCGAGTTGCTCCCGCTGTGGAAAGCGTTACTCAGTTTTAGTGGAAGTGAAATTACCGCCCCCGAAGAAATTGAGGCCGTTATCTCGCAGATTGAAGCCACAATGACCACCCCACAAATCGAGGCGATTGCAGCCATGCAACTCTCGCGCGATGATTTCGCCAGCGTATACGAAATGCTGGGCCTTGAAATTGCAGTTGGCGGCGGCGACATCACCCCCGAAATGCAAGCCACCATGCAAGCCGCCCGCGAGAGCGGTGAAGGTCCGCCCGAAGGTTTTGGTGGCGGGCAAGGTATGGGCGGCGGACCCGGCGGTGGTGGCGGTGGTGAAACTGCACTAGACCCGGCGGCGCGTGAAACCGCAATAGCCGAGCGCGGCGGTACGCGCGGGGCAGGCGTAGGCATCAATACCACCCTGCTCGATGCAATCATCGAATTTCTGGAAGCAAAATAATTTCCTGTTAGAATTGGTTCAATCGAAAAGATTGAACCAATTTCCGTCTTATGAATACAAAACGCCACGCCACCATAGCACTCTGGACACTAATCGCTGCCCTGCTCACGCTCAACCTGGCCATGCCCCTCACCGCCCAGGCAGAAAGCGGCGTACAGCCCTATGGCGCAGTCCATCAGGCCTGGATTGACCCCGACCCCAGCAACCCCGGCATCGAATACGGCCACGCCATCACCATGTATGGCAAAACACTGGTGATTGGCGCCCGGCACGATAATGCTGTCGTTGGTGTGGATACCATCTACTACGTGGGGGCGGTTTACGTCTACGCGCTGGAAGAGAATACCTGGGTTCTGCAAGCACGCATCTCGCCCAGCGACCCCGAAAGCGGCGATCTGTTCGGCAGTTCAGTAGACATCTCTGGCGATACGCTGGTCGTCGGGGCGGTGGGCAGCGATGGCACAGATGCTGAGGGTGAATATGCCCCGGAAATGGGGGCGGTTTACGTGTTCACGCGCAGCGGCGAAACCTGGACTCAACAGGCCAAAATCGAACCGCTGGATGGCCTCGAAGACGACAACTTTGGCAACGCGGTTTCGCTGATCGGTGAGCGTGTTGTTGTGGGGGCCAGCAGCAAAGATATTGGCATGATGCCAAACGCAGGCAAAGTATATTCGTATTATCGCAACGGCAGCAAATGGTATGCCGCCCAAAGCATCACCGCTCCGAAAATCGGAAAAGATGCCGCTTTCGGCTCCTCAATAGATTATGACGGCGCGCGGGTTGTTGTTGGCGCACAGGCCGAAAAAGATGTCGGCGCGGTGTATGTTTTTTATCGCACAGGCAGCCAGTGGACGCTGGAATCCGCGCTGGATGCTGACGACGATCAGCAGGGAGATAATTTCGGCACATCGGTTGCCATAGATGGCGAAACGATTGTTGTTGGCGCACCTTTCGCTGACCCAGATTTAGGCTTCGGCGAAGTCGTTAACGCCGGGGCCGCCTATATCTACCGCAAAGCCGCCGGAGGCTGGCGCCAGGAAACCAAACTCGTTGCCGAAAACGCCGCCGTATTCAGTCATTTTGGGCAATATGTGAGTAGCAACAATAACCGCGTCATCGTTGGGGCCACAGGTTATAGCATCGGCAATATTTTGCGCGCCGGTTCGGTTTATGTCTACGATCGAAACGGCGGCGAGTGGCCGCTGCAAACTCAAATTTTCTCAGCCGACCCGTATAACGATGCAGGGTTTGGAGCCAGTATCGTCTTTGATGATGAATTGATCTTCATCGGCGAGCCGGGCAGCGATACCATCAACCGTGCTGGCCGCGTGCATCTTTATGCGTTGCGCGAGAGCGTATTGCCAGAAACCGGCTTTGCCCCCAATTCAATGACAGAATTATCACAACCCCCCGCGAGCGTTGAAACCAGCCTGGGGGATTTAAGCATCAGCATCCCTGAGATCGGTCTGCAAACGGAGATTGTTTCCATCCCGCGCCAGGCCAACTCTTGGGGCGTGGACTGGCTGACGACCTCGGTGGGGCATCTGGATGGAACCGCGTATCCTACGCATGTGGGCAACTCCGTGCTGGCCGGGCATGTCAACCTCCCCGATGGTAGTAACGGCCCCTTCGCTGCCGTCGACCAACTCCAATGGGGAGATGAGATCATCCTGCTGCTCGATGGGGTCAACTATATTTACGAGATCCGCTCGATTTACACGACCGATCCCCATAACTTAGACATCCTTGAAAAAAATGATGGCTACGACTGGCTGACCTTAATCACCTGCGCCGAATTCGATGAAAAAAGCAGCGTTTTCAGACAGCGCGTTGTGGTTGAAACGGTTCTGGTAGACCAAAGATAATGCCCCCAAAATTACTTGCTGACTTCTTTTACGAACGAAGTCCATAGCACATGATAATAATCGGCTTGAACGCCTTCGATGATCTCAACTGAATTCCCTTCCCAGACGCCGCCATCCCCGCGCCCGATAATGCTATCGTAAACCAGCCAGATGTAGTTATCCTGAAACATCAGACAGATGCTATTTTCTGGTCTTTGAGCGCAATCGCCGGAATAGGGGGGTTGCTCTACATAATCGGAGGGCGGGGCAGGCATAGAATTTGTTGGCGTCGGTACAGGTATAGACTGAGATGGGACTTGAGCTAATGATGCTTCAGTACGCAATTTCAGCGTGGGATCCCCCAATATAACCGAGGTAGCAAAGTGCAACTCGCGCTCCTCAGACCAGGGCCAGGCCAATGGCACATTAACATGATCGAGGATCGCATCGCCAAAACTCTGCCCCTGAGACATAGCGGTAGCGATATTATGCCCGAAAAAACCGTTTTGATTGGTACCCATGCCGCCTGAATTATTGGTGGTGCCTCTGGCAACCAGCGCTAAACTGTTGGGGCTGTAAAGCGCGGCTGTGAGGAAGTTATCGGCATAATCCAGATTTCCAACCGCACAGCCATCGCTCCAGAGGAATACCGTACTGACAGGGTTGTTTTCTACCCAGGGGATGTCGATTTGCCCATGTGCGCCCCACCAGCCATGCGCGCTGAGGACAGCAAAATCGGCCACGCCCGCCGACATATCCCGATAACCCTGAGCCGCGGTCAACCCGATCGCGGCGCTGTTAAAATAGAAATGCACATTCGGCGCGTTACTAAACGGGGTCCAAGCGTAGTCCCCGTCGGTCAGCCATCCGATAACCTGATCGTGTTCAGCCATTGTCGTAGCTGTATGATGCTCACTGATTTCGAGAAAAGCGCGCGGTATTGTATATTCGCCCATTCGATAGGCGTGATTTTTGATGAAATAGCGTTCAACGGCCTGAACTGTGGCGTTGAAATCGTCTTTATAAACTGGCATCACCCCCACCCATATTTCCCAATCGACTTCGCCTTCATGGATATTGTACGAGTACTCAAATCCGCCGGGGGAAATATAATCATCAGCTATATCGAAAATACCATCCAGGTCGCTATAGTATTGGAAACTGATGACTTCTTCCGGCTCCAGGGGTGCATTTGGCCCCGATGAGGTCATAAACGTCTGATGCGCATAGGGCAAATCGCCCATCAATATAGCCCCGCTCAAGTGTTCCTGATTCTCCTGATAGAGATTAGCCAGATAAGTGCGTATTGCTGGTGGATTCTGAAAATCTGAAATACGCTCGATGGTTGTATATCCATCCGCGCACAAATCAGCTTCAAACTGATCCAAACCAGAGCGAACACTGGCTGCGAGCAATGGCTCGATAATGATCACAACACTCTTCCCCGAACTACTGCACGCCGTAACTGTAGTCAGCGGGCCGGTCGGTTCTGGCGATGAAGAATTTGAAATTGGCGTTGGCGCTTGTGTTCGCGCTTCAGTTGGAGTCGGTTGGCCTAAAGCGCGCTCAGCAGGCGTTGGCACTGCAGATAACGGCAGATTACATGCAAGCCCCAGCGTGAATATCGTGACGAAAAGAAAAGCAATCAGATTTCTTTGCATTCGAAAAACTCTCCACGGTAGGGTAAAGATTATATCAACAATCTTTGCGCGCTCACGCCTTGTCGAGGCGGCTTTCCAGAACCTTCGGCAGGGCAATTGCATCTAAATAGATTTTTAGTGAAATTTTCACCGCGAAGACGCGA
>JACKQG010006715.1_pt1 | contig 11970 bp, 10 predicted proteins | sample 8237621 | NCBI WGS metagenome assembly JACKQG01 (sample SAMN15677084, study PRJNA649215) | marine metagenome | biome: marine; feature: Black Sea; material: saline water; isolation source: suspended particulate matter (SPM) from the Black Sea western gyre | collected 2013-06-09/2013-06-10 | depth...
TTTCCTACCCTTTTGAGAGGACGTTTCAGACGTTCCGGTGAATATACAAACTTTAAGGCGTTTTGTATCTTCCAACAGAGGAATCCCTGTGTTATAGGATGTTTTGGATTGCCCTGAAGCTTGACTGCCTTACCGTCCTCAACCGTTGTAATCATGGCACAGGTATCGTAGCAGTCTCTGGGGCATGTACTGAAATGTTTTTCCATAGTTTTATATATATTGAGTAATAGTAAATTCTAGTAGCCACCCGTCTGGACGGGAGTTTCTCATAATCTGATGGATACTAAATTACAACTAAGTTACGCAACCTAAAGGTTGCGGCCACTTAAATCACTCAATTTGACTTTAAGTAAATAGCAGAATAAAGAAGAAAGTATTCTATCATATTCAGGCCATTAATAAAAATGTTTTGGCCTGTCTACCCTTAGCAAGCTTAATCATACTGATTGGACCTGTACTGATAGTAACGATTATTTTAGTATAATTTATGTGTGGTTTTTCCTATACTCAAGACTGGACACAGATTAGTACTCATCAAGCCAGTTATTAAAACTTATCAGGTTTTCCGGGAGAAGATAATGTCTATTGCAGTAGTAGTTAAGAAAGATAATAAAATAGTTATTGGTGCGGACACATTACAGTGTTTTGATTCTAATATGACTGGTGAGGATAATCTGGTTGAATCTAAGCTGAGGCGTATAGGTTCCGCGATGGTTGCTGGTGCCGGCTGGGGCCTGTATGACAATATCCTGGATGATTATCTGAAAGGTAAAAAGCCGGTCAGATTAACAACAAAACAGCAGATTTTCCTGTTTTTCAAGAAACTGTGGCCTGTCTTGCATGAGAAGTACTCATTTGTAAAGAATCAAGGTGATGATGCTGATTCACCGTTTGGTGAGCTGGATTCATCATTCCTGATAGCTACAAAAAAACGTATTTTCTTTGTTTCATCAAATATGTGTGTAACAGAGTTCCAAAAATTCTACGCTATAGGGGCCGGTCGTGATTACGCGATCGGCGCGATGCAAGTACTGTATGATCAGGAAAAGAGTGCGGAGGAGATAGCAAGACTGGCGATAGAGGCCGCTATTTCAAATAACGTATACTGCGGTGGAGGCATTGAAATAAAGAAACCGTGAAGAATAGATATTTAGTCAGGATTACAGGATGATCAGGGATTAACAATGTTTAGCACAGGAAAAAAAGCCTATTACAAATGACGAATGTTTAATATCAAAGGTGTGAGCCGGTTGCAATCTTTGACAAAATTAAGAAGATTTTTCGCCTGTTGTCGCTTTAAGAGCGGTTTCCAATGTTTTAAGAAGTACTGGGTTTTGGCTGATCTGTGTTATGCCGTGCAGCCACATTTCCCTTTCAGGTGACTGAAGTTCGGATTTGCCGATTGCCTGTTCAAAATTTTTGAGAAAATTCATTGTGATATTAACCGGCGTCTTGCCCTCCTGGACGGCATTGCTATCGTCGGAACTGCTGGCAGCTTCCATTTGACTAATACCCTTTTTCGTTAACCATGCACTGTACGAATCAGAATCAACGAGTCCTGCCGAGATAAGGGTTTTCATCGGCTTTCTGATATTTTTTTCTTTATAATCGTATTCTTCTATCAGTGCTTCAAGGGTTTTTACTTTACTGGTGCCGTACTCTTTCCAGAGATTGTAAAGACTTACCAGAATGGATTTTTGAAAGGGAGTTATTTCCATAGTTATGTTTCCAGGGCTGGGCTAGCCGGTGAATCATTATTTCCTGTCGTGTGTAGGTATCACAAGCACAGGGCAGGAAGTGTTTCGCAACACTCCTTCACTGACGCTGCCAAATATCATATGATGAACACCTCCGTGTCCGTGGGTACCAATAATAATTATGCCAATTTCCAGCTGCTTTGATTTCTGAAGAATAACATCGACAACGGAACCTTGCGTAAGAAGTCCTTTTGTGTCTATCCCTGATTGCCTGAGTCCGTCTACCTCTTTTTGTAAGTCCTTATGCTCCTGGAGGAATTCCTGTTGGCCCTGGTCACTTGTGCCTTGTGAGTCCAGCTCATCATCCAGAAAATCAGAGTCACCTTCAACGACATGGAGTAAGCATACTTTAGCAGGCAATGCTAACGCGAGGTTTTTTGCTTTATCTAATATCTTTTGTGAAGCGCTGGATAAATCGATAGCAACTAAAATATTCATATTCTAAATCCTTCACTTAAAATTGCAAAAAATTCCGGAGATAGAGCCCGTATTTAAAGATGATAATAATACGCCCTTCTTTTGTCAGATCTTATGTCAATTTTAAAGCTTGTAAATATTCCTGGTAAATAATAGTGTTGTTGTTTCTCAAAATCAACAGGAAAAATATCAGTCAATCTCAAGTATCAAATCGTGATTCGCAAATCATAGAAAAACCGGTCATTATAATAATATTATTTATTTTATTTTCTCTTGCTTTTATAAATAATGTTTGATACCTTTATGTTTAATTCGTAATTGCTGGTAGCATTGGTTGTACTGTAGCGTCAGATTATATGTTATAAACATAAGTAAGGCGGCAAGGTTTTCCAATCTTGCCGCCTTTTTTTTTTAGTTTTTTTTATTGAAGGGAGTGGTTTTTATTATGGCGACTGGAACAGTTAAGTGGTTTAACGATTCAAAGGGTTTTGGCTTTATTACACCGGAGAATGGCGACGATGTCTTTGTTCACCATACCGCAATCCAGTCTGAAGGTTTTAAAAGCCTTTCAGAAGGAGATCAGGTAGAGTTTGATATTGAAGAAGGAGAAAAGGGTAGCAAAGCAGCAAACGTTGTCAAATTATAAGTATATTTTACAAAAAATACTCATACATTTTACTATATAGACTATATAAAAGTATAGAGTAGTTATAATAAAATATGACTGTGATAATAGTGTCCTCAATATCCGTAAAAGGGTATTGGGGACTTTTTTTATGCGTGTTCAGAGGCGTCAGAAAGTTTCGTGGTTATTGAGAAAATGGTATTGGGTCTGGCAGCCAACCTGCCCGTATCTAACAATACATACGGGCAGGTTAATCTGGTCTTGATGGAGATAACCCGCAAAGCTGCTCTTGGACAATCATGATATCCGGTTCTGCCTTTTTGTAATTTGCTTCGCAAAATAGCTAAAACATCCGGAGTAGCAGGTTGGCTGCTAATATGTGTATACTGAATGTTACTACTCATCTTCTCCGCTGAATACTTCCCTTATATTATTTTCAAGCGCGGCTTTTTGTGTTTTACATTCCATTGATGCTCTGTATTCGTTAAGCATTGCATCAACAAGAAGATCAGCAATTTTATCTAGCTTAGTTCCTATTTTTTTCTCAAGATTCGCTTTAATCTTCTCCTTAAGCAATTCCTTTTTCGCGCACCGGGTAAGATCCATCATTTTATCAAACTTGTGACCTCCGCCCTTGTCACATTTAGGTTTCTTGCTGCAACCTTTGCCACTTGAACATTTTCCACCTTTATCTAACGGGCACTCACTTGATTTGACGTTTGTCGCATCCTGCGCGTAAACCTGCGTATCTATTCCTGCAAAATTAAGTACTATGCAAGCAACACCTACTACTGCGACAAATATTACCAATGACTTACATTTTCCTACCATTTTCCATCTCCCTCAAAAATTATTAAAAATTTATGTACTAGAGACTATAACATAAATTTCCGTTAAAAGGTTCATATCTATTAAAAGATTTTTGATAATAAATAAGGGGGAACGGTACGATAAATAAGACTTTATCCTGGCCATCAGGTGGGTTTTTTGTGCGGTGGGGGGCGTTAAACGCTTTATCTCAACGCAGGAGAGCAGACTGAGAAGTGTGGGAATGGGTTTATTTAAGTATCTATCTTAACAGGTCCATTAAAATCCTTTATCTCTTTTTTGCACAGGTCCACGGTGTTGGGATGGCAGGTGAACATTATGATCTGGTTTTCTTTTGACACCTCATTCAATAATCGGATTGTGGTCTTCGCCCTTTGTGGGTCAAAATTTACGAGGATATCGTCAACTATCAGTGGCAGCGTACCCACTCTATTTGCATACTCCTTGATAAATGCCAATCTCATTGAGAGATAAAGCTGCTCAGCAGTTCCCCTGCTGAGTGCAGACACGCTTTTTTGTAATCCTTCAGGTGTTTCGACTACAAGCCTGTTGTCATCAGCTTTCTTGATTATGCGAACGTATCGACTCCGCGTAATCTTATCAAGGTATCGCCCCGCATGCTTCAGGACAAAAGGTTGTCTTTCTCTCTCATATATTGTCATCGCTTTATTTAATAATGTATAGCACAAGGCATTTACAGACCATTCTGAAATGACTTCCCGTAATCTTGCTTTGAGGTTTTCTTCTTCGAGTCTTAGTTCTCCCAGTCTTTCACTCTTTTCCAGCTCAGATATTTGATTTGTCTTTGCCCCCATCTCCTGCATGATGCCGGAACGTTTGCGTTCCAGTTGTGATATCTCATCCTCAAGTTCTTCGATTGATTGATCCGTTGTCATAGAGTCTGCTTCATCGGCAACTTCTTTCTTAAACTTTTCAATTTCCAGTGTGCTGCCAATCAGCCGTGCAAGCTGTATTTCAAGGTTGTTTTTCCGCTCCAGCAAGCTCTCTCTTTTTTGTACAATCTTTGAGTGCTTCCTGAATTCCTCGGCATTCACGGTCCCACCTTCAACTATCAGGTTATGAATATCATTTTCTATGCCGGCAATGATATCCTCAATCGTCTTTTCCCGGGTTTTAAGTTCTCTTGTTTTTTCTTCAAGCTGTTCTTTCTTCTCCTTAAACCCTTTCTGTTTTTTTAATGAATCTTCTAGTCTGTGGATTGACTGAAAAATATTCTCTTGTGATGTCGTTTCTAGATTACATAGCTTCAAAACATTATTTACACGGTCAAGATATGTGTGAGCTCGCTCTTTGACGTGTTGCAATGCTTTTTCCGCGTCTTCATTCTTTCTTATCAGTTCCTTAATCTTCCTGATAGATTCAATCAAGGCGAATATTCCGTTTCTGTCCAGTTCTGTACTAAACCCATTATTTTGAAGCCAGCCTTGCCATTTCTTGTATACTTCCTGATATTCATCCTTTGCCTCTGATAGCACTTTCTCTGCTAGTACGATAGAATGTTTCTTTGATTCCATGATATTTGACAGTTGTTCTTTTGAGTCATCTAAAGTATCGCTTGCTGATTTATAATAAACGTAGTAGAGAGCGGTAATGGACACAAATCCTAAAACTGTGGCCATAATGCCGGAAACCGGCTTAAAGGTTATCCAGCAGAATGCTCCCAGTCCAATTGATATGAGTATCCCAAAAATTATTAAGAATTTGAATTGAATTACCGTTCTGGTTTTCTCAAGCTTGCGGGAGAAAACCAGAAACTCTTTGGTGGATTCTTCCTTGTTTTTTTTCTCCTGTGCAAGGGCGTCTTCAGTTTTCTCAACATTAACCTGAGCATTTGAAAGATCTTCAGTTAAAACCCTTATGTTCTGAAAAGATTCTTTCCCTACATCTATTGCTGTTACTCGATCTTCGTTCCAATCTATACCGATGTCAGTGGTTGCGTTCGCTACATCCGTCTTAAGTGCGGTTGTGCTTGCTTTGATTTCCTCTTCTCTATTTATGTTTTCGGTTTCTGCTGAGCGGTCTTCAGTCAAAGATATAATAAGGGCTTCGGACTCTAAAATGTTATTATCAATACGTATTGAGTCTGTTTGTGTACTAAGATTTTTAATCTTAATTATGCATTCCTGCAGTTCTTCTTTTCTTTCTGTTAATTTTTCTTCAAGCTTCTCCAGCCTTCCTGTGCCGTTCAGAGGAAACTCTTTAATTACAAACGGAAAAGAAGTAGTTTGTTTTTCTATCTCGTTCAGTTCGTTGACATTGTCTCTGCCAGCCTTCAGTCTTGAGGCTTTTTCTTTTTCTCTTCTTTTGTTGTCAATGACATGGAAGAGCCGTGTTTGTTCCTGTCTCAGTGTTTCGATTTCCGAGATTGTTGCTTTATATCTTTCCTGATCTTTTTTTATATCTGATATTTCAACCCTGATTCTTTCAAGTTCATTTGTGATTTTGGGTACTATTTGAGCCGTTCCACCGTATTTATATATCTTGTTTTTCCCCGCTTCAACGGTCTTTAATATATCCGGCAGGGTAACATCTCCGACCCCTGTACCTGCTGAATAAATATGCGCGTTTATTTCGTCATTTTCTAACGAGTCCAATTGCTGTAATTCTGTCAGACTGAAGGCAAATACCGTCTTGTATATATTCTCACTTACACCATGAAGGGCCACCTGTAAACTTTTCCTTGCGCCTTCACCGGACAGTTCAGTTCCATCTCCATTAAGGACAATTATTTCACCGGCAAGTGTCCGGCCGGGTTTAATGGATACAGAGAATTTCTTATTATCTGTTGTTTCCAATTCCAGCCGTCCACCATGGACACCCCCTGCCAGAGGTTCATAACGGTCAACGGCGTTCTTCTTTCCTGGAAATCCAAAGAATACTGTCCGGAGAAAGGACATCATTGTTGTCTTGCCTGCCTCGTTAGGGCCAAAAATGAGGTTAAACCCTGGTTCAAAGACAAAGTCCAGGTTGTGAAACTTTCCGTATCCGTCTATGTACGCCTTTATGAATTTCATAGATTATTTTTTGGAGTGCAGTGACCGTGTCACTGCTATAATACGCATCATCACGGATGATGCACTCCATATTTCCCGCCATTAGAGCTGTATTACAACAATTTGGATCTTCCTATTCCGCTCCTTACGAAGGAGGGGATAAAGGGGTGGTGATAAAGCTGCCAATTTATATATAGTTTAAAAATCAAATCCCTCTTCCTCCGCCTTTTCTAAATGGGGATGCAGATAGTTACTTATCTCCCGACAATAAATCCATACCCAGATTAACTGAATCTTCCAGGATATCTAATAGATCTGTTTCATCTACTTCTTCAAGATATTTCCTTATTGTTCTGTTTGATAATGGTTGATTCAGCATCTCCAGTAATTCGTTTTTAATTTGATCATCATTTTCTGCTTTTCCGGCAAGTCTCAGAAAATCTCCAATGAAATTTTCCTGGTTAAGATAATCTTCCTTCTTTCTCTCAGGCTTGATTGACAATCGTATTGATTCGGGAAAAACAAATGGGGTTTGGTTGAAAAAACGTTCTACCAGTATCTCTTTTGTCTCTTCGATCTTGTATGTCATGGTTAACTCATGGTAGAGCGGAGATGAGCCGGTAAGTTTCCACCTTATAACGATTCCCTTTTCATCATTAATAAGTTTTGAAAGTTCTTCCTCGCATTTGTCTGACAATACATCCGTCAACTCAATTAATGTCATGATATTCTTTATATTTATCTCTTCCTGTTTCCACAGAATATTTTGAACGGACTTGAATTCATATGATATTTTGCGGCTTGAATCTATCTTAATTATATAACAGCCTCTTGGTCCGTCTTCGTTTATATGTCTGCCCTGAATATTTCCGGGATAGAGAATCAGTGGGTTGTCACAGAGCACCTCCGGGGTATGTATGTGCCCGAGTAGCCATATATCCATATTAGCTGCTTTCAGATCGCTTATTGTACAGGGTGAATAAGCGGCATGTTCTTTCTTTGAACCCACGTTTGCGTGCAGCATACCGATAGAAACAGTGTCTTTCGCTTTCGCTAGGAATTTTAAAGAGAGGTTTTCTGTTACTTCTCGTACGCTATAACTGATTCCAAATATTGTAGTAATTACTTTGCCGTTTTTTTCAATTGTGACCTTATCGACCTTATCGCTTTCAAGCAGGTGTACGTTTTCCGGGTATTTTATTTCTGTCAGCCAGTCACATAACGGGTCGTGATTTCCTGCTACGATAATAACGGGTATGTCTGCCTTATACAGCCTCTCAAGCTGATTTCTCAGCAGGATTTGCGCGCGCAGGCTTCTATCCGCACCATCAAACGTATCACCGGCAATGGTAAGGAAATCAACTTTTTCTGATAGGCAGAGGTCTATTATTTTAACGAATGCATCATTCGTGGCGTGTTTGAACCTGTCTGCCAGTGAAGGTTCTTTCGTGGTCAGGCCCTGAAAAGGGCTGTCCAGGTGGAGGTCAGCACAGTGTATGAATTTAATTCTTGCTGTCAAACTTGATAACTCCCTGTTTGTTTGTATTCACAGCAGAAGCAGAGAATGCAAAGTAAACTAAATTGTTGTTAAGAAATGAAGGATTATGCTTTATCTGGTATTATCAAATTTTTACTGGTCATTTCTACAGGTTTTTCTATGCCAAGCAGATACAGGATTGTAGGAGCGATGTCTGAGAGAGTGCCTTTTTCAACTAATTTTATGCTATTATAATCTTCTGCCACATAGATGAATTCTACCGGATTTTTTGTGTGGGATGTTTTAGTTATGCCTGTTTTGTAATCTATCATTTCTTCAGCGTTTCCGTGATCGGCCGTAATCAGTGCTATTTTGCCTTTTGACAAAATTGTTTCAACAATTTTACCTACACATTCGTCTACAACCTCCACGGCCTTCACTGCTGCTTCGTAGATACCGGTATGGCCTACCATGTCACAATTCGCCAGGTTAATGATCATAAGGCTGAATTCATTTGAATTTATTCTTTTAACGGCCTCATCGGTAACCTCATACGCATTCATTTCGGGGTGATCGGCGAATGTGGCAGGGTCGAAAGTTCCCTTGATCTCTATTTGCTCTTCACCCGGATATGGTTTCGTGCGTTTGCCATCGATAAAGGATGTTACGTGCCGATACTTCTGTGTCTCTGATATGCGGATCTGCTTCAAGCCTCTCTGGCTCAGGATCTGGCTGAGCAGATTGTCCATCCCTCCGCTGTCATCCATCGGTTCTAAAATGTTATAGAGAAAAGTATCGTAATACCTGGTGAGTCCACAATAAACTATATCGAATTTTTTCCACCTTTCGCCTGGGTAATCATCTTCAACAAATGCCATAGTTAATTGGATGGCTCTGTCCTGCCTGTAGTTGAAGTGAATGACGGAATCCCCATCTTTAACCCCTTCGTAATTCCCAATTATCAGGGGTGGAATATATTCGTCAAACATCTCCTTATCATTTGGAGTTTTTGTTTTGTAGGCTTCCTGTATTGCCTCTTCCAGATTCTCACCGCTTTCTATCTTTTTTCCTTTCCCCTTTGTTATCGCATCATATGCTGTTGTTGTGAGCTGCCATACTTTGCCACGGTCCATTGCATAGTATCTGCCCATAAATGTAGCAATTTCACCTATATCATACTCTTCTATCTTTTCCTTCAGGGTGCGGATATAGCTAATGGCGTTTTTCGGTGCGGAATCTCTTCCATCCGCGAAGAAATGGATGTATAGTTTTCTGACGCCATGCTCCTTCGCGTATTTCATGATCGCGAACAGATGTTCCTGGTGTGCGTGTACACCTTCATCCTGCACGAGGCCCATCAGGTGGAGCGATGATTTTTTTTCAAGAACATTGTTAATGGCATTACGGAAGATAGGACTCTTAAAGAAAGAACCGTCCTGGATGTTGTTTGTTATCTTAGTAATTTCCTGTTCTACGATCCTGCCCGCGCCAATATTAAGGTGGCCTACTTCGGAAGAGCCCTGATAACCTTCAGGTAGGCCAACTGACGTACCGGATGCTTCCAGTATGGTATTTGGATATCTTTTCAGAAGAGAATCTGTATTCGGTGTATTGGCATTTTTTATGGCGTTATGGTCAGGATTCGGGTTTATGCCCCAGCCGTCTCTGATTATGAGGACAATGGATTTTTGCATAGAAAGTTAAAAGCTTTTGTAGGGTGGGCATTGCCCACCATTTCAGTTACAATTATAGAATATTTTAGGTGGGCAATGCCCATCCTACGCAAAAGTTTTTCTTATTTCTTAATCCTGGTATGTGTAGCCAAATTTTACCGCACGGGTGTTTTCTTCAAGGAACCTTGATTGAAATTCTGACTCAAAATCTACTTTCTCTATTTTTATACCAATGATGCTGAGCAGTCTTCCCAGTGCTATCATGTTCACAAATACATGGCTATGGAATTGGTCCATAGCAATTTGGGCGAACGGCATTACATCCGGTATAGGATGGATGAGGTCGCTATCATACGCGGTTGCTTCGACGATTAATTCTTTTGCATTAATCATCCCCTTACTGCTTTTTGATAAGCAGACACCCAAGTCAGCTTTTTCAAAGAATGGGGTTTCTATCTTCTCGTCAGAATAGATCAATTCGGCAGTTATTTCTCCTCCGCGCACTGCTGCTCCGTAAATAATATTAAGTGATACCTCTTTTCCCATTTTAGCAAGTATGTTGCCCAAGGTATGTGCCATGAGCTTTATGCCCTGTCCTGCTTCACCGGTAAGTATTACTTTCTTTGCTATTTTTTTTAATGGTACCGGTGCCAGCGGTTTTTCCATCAAAATAATGCTGACACCAAAGAACTGTTCATCGATGTATGATTTTTCTTCAAAGTCAAAACTTTTGAACAGTTTATGCGCACCCTCTGCTTCCGGATAAATGAAAACTCTCGCTTCGTGACATGATTTTTTTATAAATATGTTTATCGTTTTCTCCAAAAGTAATTTGGCATATCCTTCTTTTCTATGTTCTGCTTTGACACCTGACCAATGGATATTGCCAACGCCATCAGCCACAAGAGCAAACATAAAGCTGATAATTTCATCCCCCAGCTTGCCTATCAGATAGACGCTATCTTTATCGTGCAGTTGTTTCTTAACTTTGTTAGCAGGGTGGGTTGCTTTATAGTGTGAGCGTTCGACTTTAGAGCTGTCCGCGTGCAATTCGTCAACTATTGATCTGAAAAGAGTAAGAGTATCCTTAACTTCGCGCTCTTCAAGTTTCTTTATTTCGTATTTCATCTTATCATTCCTATTTCATTGTGTTCTAATTTATTCGTGTCGTTATTGATTTTGTAGTTTTCTTTGTATGACATTAACATTTCATAAGAGTTTTTAAAACCACGTCTGCGACCGTCATTTGTAATGCATTGGCTCTTTATCTCAACAAATGAGAATCCCTTGTGTTGTAACGCTTCAAAAACACACTTCAGTGCATGATTAAAATGGAATGTTGTAGAGCGGGCATAAAAACAGTTGTGTGCCGTAACAAGTGCCTGCACGTTAATAGGAGAGTCCACATTCCCTCGTGGAGTTGTCAGTGTTTTAGAGGTTATTTCGGTAGTGGGAGAACATTGTCCGCCTGTCATACCGTATATTGCATTTGAAATGCATATTACCGTGATATCTGTGTTTCTCCTGGAGGCATGCAAGAGATGATTTCCTCCTATTCCGAAAAGATCCCCATCACCACTGATGACCATTACGTTTAGTTTTTCATTGGCCAGTTTAATCCCTTCAGCAACCGGGAGTGCTCTTCCGTGGACTGTATGGACTGAATCAAGGTCAAAAAAACCGGCGCTCCTTCCGGAGCAGCCAATACCGGATACCATAACAGTGCCTTTTTGCTGGAAATTCAGTTTCTCCATGGCCATGCAGGCAATCTTAAGAATAATTCCGTTGCCACATCCGGGGCACCACTGTGTGGGAAGCCGTTCCTGTTTCAGATAATTTAGATACGTTAATTCTTTGGTCATTTTTTCTTTTTGATTCTTCTTAGTTTAGATGCAATCTCTTTTAAATCTATTTTGCCTCCCAGGATTGGGAGAAGCTTGACTTCTCGATGCAGCAATCTTTCAACCTCATTCGCGTATTGTCCAGTGTTCATTTCCATTACCACAATTTCTTTGTATTTTTTTGCTATAGCTTTGATTTTTTCTACTATTGGGAAAATCCTCACCGGTCTATAAATCGCAAAATCTTCTTTGAAATCGTACGCAACTCTTGACATCGCACCGTATGCTATCAAGAGGGTGTCTGAATCCTTATTTTCAATATATTCGTAATTATTATA
>JACKQG010006716.1_pt1 | contig 11970 bp, 11 predicted proteins | sample 8237621 | NCBI WGS metagenome assembly JACKQG01 (sample SAMN15677084, study PRJNA649215) | marine metagenome | biome: marine; feature: Black Sea; material: saline water; isolation source: suspended particulate matter (SPM) from the Black Sea western gyre | collected 2013-06-09/2013-06-10 | depth...
CCTGCAACTCGGCAAACAAACAATTCGCCAAGTGGTTGATCAAAAAATATTTCTGGAGTAATGCGAGAATCTGCGCAACATAAAATTGCGGCAAATGGAGATTGGCCATTTGCTAAAGAAGCACAAAGTTCAGGAGAACTTTTTGCTGTTGTGTCTCCTGAAACAAACCGTTCATTTCCTGCAAGTAGTCGATCTAATGGCGTCATTGTTCTTTCCCTAATCCACGATTTTGCAACATTGCATCAACACTTGGTTTTGGCAACGCATCAAGCGTGGTTTTGAATCTTGCGTCAGCAACTTTCATCAGCAAACCATACACCTTTGTAGCTGTTGTATCTGTCAGTGGAAGTTCAAATGTTCTGTCAAGAGAATCTTCTTGCAAACGTATTTTGTATTTTCCTACACCTTTTGATATAGCGCTTTTTCCGATTGTTCCCCACTTGGAAACAAGATCGGTGAACGTACTGTGTTGCTTGGCAGTCATCGATCCATGCCACGTTGTTTTGTTTTCAACAGCGTTCAAACCACCTCCATAAGAAACTTTCGTGTCGTCTACAAGAAACAATACATCTTGTTGCGGCGCGCTCATTTCAAAACGAAGGTGTGTTCCTTGCACCGATGTTTGGCAACCCGCAAGACAAATGAAAAACAAAAGAAACTTTTTCATTCTTCTGCAGAACCTCGATACCGTTCGTAAGGATCAGGACCAAGGTCATACCGATTTGGTTCTTCGTACAATTCAACACCTGGTAAATCTGTAGCCCAAGCGTACCCTGCCAACAAACGAATGATGTATTCAAACGCTGGATCTGCCGGATCTTGTTGCGCAATGTACCGAACATAATTCCAATACTTTCCTTTCGCCGTCACAGCAATCATGTACAACGAGCCGTCCTCTGGTTTTTCTAGCAATTGAAAATTCACAGTCTCGTCTGCACGAGAAGCGTTCGACATTCCCATCTGATCAAGTCGGTTCCAGATCATTGCGATTTGTTCTCGCGTGAGGTGACGTGTTTTTGCAGGAAGTGTGTTTGGCCCCCATCCCTCTTTGTCGCCGTGGTGCAAAGAGCCATCTGGGAAAACTACGAATCTAGACGATCTCATGTGGGCGAGCGTGTGAGGTTCACTTGTCACAACCGTTACATCAAGGGAAAAATCACCGGGTGCAATCGCCAGAGGGTCGGTTACAGGGGGCGGGGTTTTGCACGCTGCCAAAAGAACGAGCACAATCATTGAAAAAATCCATCTCATTCTTGGCAGAATAGCTATTCTGCACGCATGTTGGTAACTCACAATTGGATCAATGACTATCTCTCTGACAATCTCAGTGCCCATGAGCAAGCAGAACTGCTCACAGCGGCTGGTTTTCCCCTTGAAGGGACCGAAGAACTCGATTCTGGGGACGTGAGGCAAGATTTTGAGATGACCTCAAACCGAGGTGATTGCACATGTCACGTAGGTTTGGCGAGAGAAATTTCGGCAAGAACTGGCAACACAATGACGCCTCCGGCCTGCGACCCTCCAAAAGAGACGGGTTGTGACATTTCTGAAGTTGCGAGCGTGCAAAACGAAGAATCGAACCTCTGCCCTCTTTATACAGCACGGGTGATCAAAAATGCAACTGTTTCGGAATCGCCAGAGTGGTTAAAAAGAAGAATTGAAGATCGCGGTGATGTTCCAAGAAACGCTATTGTTGATGCAACGAACTTCGTGCTCTTCGAACTTGGTCAACCAACACATGTTTTTGATTTAGACAAAGTTGTGGGCGAAAAAATAATTGTTCGCATGGCTACGGAAGGTGAAAAGTTCTTACCACTTGGCGAAGACGCAAAAGAAATTACACTTAGTGCGAAAGATTTGGTCATCGCTGATGCGGAAAAACCAATTGCACTTGCTGGCGTAAAGGGTGGCGCTGTTTCTGCGGTCACACCAGAAACGAAAAATTTACTGATTGAAAGCGCAACGTTCAACCCCGTTACCGTTCGTGAAACAAGTAGACGGCACAACATTGCAAGTGATTCAAGTTTTCGCTTTGAGCGCGGCGTGAGTCCTCACCAAATTGAACCTGCATCAAACAGGCTCACAAATCTCTTGCTTGAGTTAAGCGGCGGAGAACTTTGTAACGGAACACTTTCAGCTGGGATGGACCTGCCCCAGCCAATCACTGTTGAGATGTGTACAGATTTTTGCGCACAAAAACTCGGTGTCGATGTTTCTGAAAACGAAATGGTCACAGGATTACAGCAGCTTGGTTTTGACGCCTCGTGCAGTGCTGGTGTACTCACATGTACAGTCCCTTACTTTCGAGGTGATATTACTCGCGAAATAGATCTTGTTGAAGAAATTGGCCGCGTGCACGGATATGAAAATATTACGATTGCAGATTCTGTAGAAGTTCGCGTGCCTCGATCTGGCGGTGAAGCTGATGGAAGACAGGCGGTATTAAACGCACTTGCTGGCATGGAGTTTGTCGAATGTGTGACACATTCTCTTGTCAGTGTTGATGGTGCTACACCTTTTTTAATGAAGGGCGAAGCCCCACTTTTATTACAAGACAGCCGCACTGCTGCAGAACCAGTCCTACGACCTTCGATCATCCCAAGTTTGCTTCGCGTGCGAAAGCACAACGATGACAACGGAGTGAAAGAACTTCGAATCGCAGAGTTAGGGTCCGTGTTCAAACTCGTTGGTGACAACCACGAAGAGCATCTTGAGCTCGCACTCCTTATTGATGCAAAAGAGGGTGATGGTATTGGCGAAATGCGTGCAATCCTTGACCGACTTTGCCAAATTCTCACAGCAACGATTACCGTTGAAGTGACACCAGATGAAACTGCGACGTGGCTTGAACCGTCTGGAACTGTTTCCTTCAACGGGAAAGTTGTTGGGAAAATTGGACGTTTAGCATCATCAATACAACAACAATGGGATGTGCCAAACACAATACATCTCGCGCAATTAGATCTGAACGAACTCTTTGCAGCATACCCACCTGAAGTCGTCTCAACACCCCTACCAACGCAACCTTCAATTGAAAGAGATGTTTCTGCAATTCTCAGGGAAGAAGTCTCTTGGCAACAAGTAAACGATGCCATTACATCGTTGGATCTCCCTTGGCTTGAAGCTGCACAGTTCGTAACTGTGTTTAGGGGCAAGGGTATTGAAAGCGGTAAAAAATCGCTCACGTTTCGACTTCGATTCCGCGATAAAACTCGAACACTTACGCATGAAGAGGTTGATGCGCCATCCAAGAAGGCGATCGACGCACTTTGCACTTCCCTAGGTGCGGAGATTCGTTCGTGAATATTGGAGATCAAAAATTCAATGATTTTTTAAGTGTTCTTGCATCGAAAGAACCTGTCCCAGGAGGAGGTGCAACTTCTGGAATACTCACAGCGCTTGCAACATCGCTTGGAAGTATGGTCATTGCATATACCGAAGGGAAAAATAAATACGCAGATCACCAACCACTCCACGATGATTGTGAGAAGTTTTTACACGCCGCTCGTATTGAATCGATGGAACTTGCCGCGGCTGATGCCGAATCTTACGCATCCCTCAACGCGCTATGGAAACTCGACAAGGACGATCAGAAACGACTTGAACAATGGGAGGATGCCGTTGAACAAGCGGCAAATGTCCCCATTCGTACAATGGAACTTTGCCACCGTGTACTCTTAACACTCGAAACAATGGTAGGAAAAACAAACAAGATGCTTGTGAGTGATCTCAACACGGCATCAATACTTGCAAAATGTTCTGCGGAAATCGCAGCGGTGACCGCGAGAATCAATATTCCTTTGCTACAAGATAATGCGAGAAAAATCGAACTTGATGAAAAGGTTTGCACTCTTGAGTCAACCTGCTGTGCGCTCGCAATGACAATCGGAAAATCTTGTGGGGATGTATAATTGTGCGATGCAAATTGCTTCCAACCCAAAAGTAAATATTCTTGATCCTGCCGTGCTGCAAGACGTAGCCGACGGGAACTTGCGGGTCACAACCGAACAAGCTGAGCGGTTGTATCACGAAATGCCACTTCCAGAACTTGGTCGCTGGGCAGATGAAAGATGCAGAGCATTGCATGGGAACCATCTTCGAACATACGTCGTCGATCGAAATATAAATTACACCAATATCTGCACTGCAAAATGTACCTTCTGTGCATTTCGGCGCGATGGTCACGAAGATGATGCATACACGCTTTCGTATCAAGAACTCAAACAAAAAGTGAAAGAAATCGTAGAAATTGGTGGCACGCAAATTCTTATGCAAGGTGGTATGAATCCCGAGCTCCCTCTCTCTTGGTACGTTGAACTTCTAGAACAATTGCGAGATGAGTTTCCAACAGTGCACATTCATGCGTTTAGCCCACCTGAGATTATTGAATTCATCAACTTCTTCAAAACGCCCGGAAGTAATTTGAAAGAACAACTTCGCTATGTGCTTACCCAACTTCAAAACGCAGGTCTTCATTCAATTCCGGGCGCGGGCGGTGAAATTTTTGCGCCAGCAGTGCGACAAAAAATTGGCTTAGGAAAATGCACTGCGGAAGTTTGGTTGACTGTGATGCAAGTCGCGCACGAACTTGGCATGAACACCAGCGCAACGATGATGTTTGGACACATCGAAGGCATCGCCGATCGCATTCATCACCTTGATCTTGTTCGTTCATGGCAAGATCAATCAATCCAAGATTTTGGTTTAGATGGTGGTGGACGATATGTTTCTTTTATCTCTTGGCCCTTTCAACCAGATAATACTCCCCTTGGTCGCATCCCAGAAATGACAGATAATTCTGTTTTTCCAGGCGATGTGGTTGCTCAGTTAGATGGTAGTGGTCACAAATCAATGCACAAAGATTTTGGCAGACGACTTCGCCTTGCGGGTTCAAGTTCCTATCTTCGTACACAAGCGATGAGCAGACTTTTCCTTGATAATATCTATTCGATTGGATCGAGTTGGGTCACAATGGGACCAGCGATAGGACAGACTGCATTGATGTATGGCGCGAACGATCTCGGCTCAGTGATGCTTGAAGAAAATGTTGTCAGCGCCGCTGGAACTACTTGGTGTTTAGATGAAGCAAAACTTTGTCGTATGATCCGAGAAGCTGGTTTTACTCCCGCAAAACGTGACAACGCATACAACATACTTACCGTTCACAATGGAGAAGATTCTCCAGACCGGCGTGTTAAAGATTGGTCGGTCCTAAACAAGAACAAGCTTGTAGTTCACACAGAAGATTGCAACAAAGTTCCATTAACTTTATCGAAGTAAAAAACGTATGTTATTGTCAAAAAAACACAATTTTATTTTCATTCACATTCCAAAGGTTGCGGGTCAAAGTGTAACAAACGCATTGATGCCACATGCTGCAATGTGTTGGCAACGTCTTTTATCGCCTGTTATTCCTTATCGTTACCAATTGAAAGCATACACAAAACTACGAAAACATACGGGTATAACTTTCAACCCACAACCGTTTCACGATCACATCGAAGCCAACGAAATTGTCGATCGACTTGGATTAGATGTTTTTAAGTCTTATTATTCCTTCGCCTTTGTGCGTAACCCTTGGGCTTGGGCTTTATCACAATACACGTATGCTGTAAAAAACCCTCGGCATACTAAACATGCTTTTATGAAACAGTTCAATGATTTTGACGAGTATATTCGGTGGCATTGCAAAAAAGACGACTCGTTTTATCTTCAAAAAAGTTATGTGTGCGATTCTAATGGGACACAACTTGTTAATTACATTGGCAAACAAGAAAAACTGAGCGAAGATTTTGCTCATGTGTGCAAAAATATTGGCATTGGCACAACCCTTCCAAAATTTAATGTTTCAAGAAAAAGTTCCTACAAAGATCACTACACAAACGATACGAAAAAGTTAGTTGAAACATTGTACGAAGAAGATATCGAATACTTCAAATACAGTTTTTAGGGTGTTAAATAGCACCTTGTAACAAAAATATAAAGCCGCCACAAATACAAAACGTGAGAACGAGTGGTGCAAAAAGCACTGCAAAACTTGCTCTACCACCGCTCACTCGTTGCCCTTTTGAAATCATGTTGATTGCCGAGACGTTCCACCACACTGTTCCTCCGATCCCTCCAAGACATGGGACTATGGTTACGATTGATGCGCCACCAGAATACATAATCGCTTGCAGTGTTCTGTTAAATGTAAAAGAACATCCACCGGTCATGAGCAAGAGTACGTGTGTGATTCCCGCCCAAGCAACAACATAAAGTTGCAAAAGAACAAAAACAAGAAATGCTTGAATGGAAATGATAAGCAAAATTTCTGAAACACCAGAACCGCCTTGGGGGGTTCTATAGGAGAGAAGCGGAAAAGCAAATAAAAACAAGGCGGGAATCAACGTAACAGCGAAAGTAAACAACAAAGTTGTCAACAAAAACCACCATGCTCTTCCTGCTGATTCATGGAGTGGAATGCGACCCATCGTTTTGCTTGGCTTTGTCATCACCAGCCAAACCGTTCGAAAATATCTACTGAACCAATTGCCCTCATTAGAGTGAATTGGAAGTAAAGCACCTTGCGATTCAGCGTCGCCTTGGGGTCTCACAATGTAATAATCAAGACCTGTTGCAAGACCACACCCTTCGCACTGTTCAATATTTAAATCTGGCCAACCGCTTGTCCCTTCTCCTTCAATGCCATGATTGCAATGTGGACAGTGAAAGAGCACTGAGTCAATTTCAAATTCAAAATCTTTCAGTGAAAATGCATGGGCGCATTCTGGGCAAACTCGACCCGTACAGTGCCAAAGTTCGTAATCACACGCTCGACATCGCATTGCTATTATTAATTTTCAGGTGCGTCGTTTGCCACTCGATTACGAAACTCTTGCTCGAGTGCTTTTGTAATTGGTCCAACTTTTCCTAAGCCAATTACATCGTGTCCAACGTGGCTCACGCCTATTACTTCTGCTGCTGTACCCGTAAGGAATACTTCATCAGCATTTTTAACTTCATCTAACGTCATTGATCGTTCTTCAACTGTGTATCCAAGTGCCGGTGCAATCTCGTCTATAACAAACTTGCGAGTAATACCGTTCAAAATGCCTGCATCTATGTGGGGTGTGGAAATTTTCCCTTCTTGAATGATAAAAATATTATCACCAGTGCACTCGGCAACTTCACCATCAACGTTCAACATCAATGCTTCTAGAACGCCTGCATCAATCGCTTCAATTTTTGCAAGAATATTGTTCAGATAATTCAAACTTTTGACTTGTGGATCTAAGCACGGAATTGGAACTCGCGGTCGTTTTGAAACAACGATAGACATGCCATCCTCATACATTTCGTCTGGGTAGAGTTTGATTTTTTCTGCAATAATAAAAACGGTTGCTTTTGGGCAAAGGAATGGATTTAAACCGAGCGTTCCTTTCCCACGCGTGAAGACAAGTCGAATGTACCCATCTTGGCGATCATTAATCGAAACTGTTTCGCGAATTGCAGATTCAATCTCTTCAATTGAATATCCTGGTTGCAAACGAATTGCTGCGGCTGATGCAAACATTCGTTCAACGTGCGATCGAAGTTTGAGGATACGACCGTTATACACACGGATACCCTCAAAACAACCATCACCGTAGAGTAGACCATGATCAAACACACTAATAGATGCTTTATCTGTATCTACAAACTCGCCATCCATCCAAATCTTTGTTTTTGCTGCAACTTGTGGCATTTCCGTATTGTAGCATCAACGATAAGAACGAAAAGCGACCTCAACAACGTCGATTGTTGTGATCTGCCACACATCTTCAACAGTCGGTGTCACGATCAAATGCCATCGGTTTGGGATGCTTCCTATGTGAGAAATTCGGGTCATCATTGATATCTCCACTATGACATCATGTTCTCGTTCGAATACTTCAAAGCGTAAAATTGTGTTCGATGTAGGTGGAAATTGATCGTGTAAATATCTCACACCTTCGAGAACACCAGCTATTTTTCCCTGCAACTTACCGCCAAGATCATCAACAACAATAACATTTGGTGCGACAAGGTTGCGAACCCCAGAAATATTGTTCTCCATCACCGCATCAATAAAACCGTGCACAACTCTCGATGCGTGTTCACGCGGAGTAGAATAAATGTTTCCGATGATCATTGCAGCAATTGCAAGCGTAATTGTCGCTAAACCGAACTTTACGCGCATCGACTTTCCATCACGCAGTCCGGTCCAAATGAGCGCAAAGGAAATTGAACTCAAAATGCATCCCGAAGCCCAAGGGTGTTCAATAACAAAACGCACAGATCAATTCCACGACACACCTTTTTCCCAGCGATTTTGCGATTGGTGGTTGCTTATCGATAAGAGTTGATCAATGTGGCGAAGTTCTGAAAGAATACGAAGTGTGCGCAACTCACAAGACGGTTCTGCAAGCAGTTCGTAGCGAAACTCTGCATCATCAAGTAGTGATCCACCAATCAACTCGAACAGTGCTGGTGTTGTGATTTCTTTTTGTCCTGCCCAATATTCAATTGCTTCAAGACGCTCTAACCGTTGCAAATTTGGGCGTTGCAATATTTGTTGCAGTTCATTTCGTTGTGTTTCAAGATTTGGTTCTTTGGAAGATTCTGTTGGCTTCAGTGAAACACTCGAATACGCATGTTCTTTTGTTGGTTCTTGTTGTTGGTTTATTGTTGCCCTGCACAGTCCATAGACCAAAATGTTGTAACCGTAAGATTTTGAATCATGCTGCACAACCTGCCCAATACAAACAGCTGGCCTAACATTCGGGGTTTGATTTAGGGGCGCCGCATCATTTAGTTCTTCAATTGTAGCAATCGCAATTTGACCACTTCCGTCTAGTGCATGGTCAACCAATTGCCGAAAACTAGGCTCACTTACAGATAAAGGAACAATCGTATGTGGTAACAGCGCCGTTTCTGGAAGCGGAAACAACGGAAACGACTTTTTGAAATTAACAGATACTGCATCTTTCATATCACTTGATGATACGTCACAAATCTTGACTTTCCCCAAAAATTACCTTTTTTCTTCTCACAATTTCCCAATATTTCGAACGGTAAAGAGATCAAATCCAACGCCTAGTTAGTCTACTGGCACTGCGTAACTGTAAGAAACTCACCCCCGGTGAGTTTCTTGATTTTCAGCGTTCATTTTCCGTAAACTCACCGGGGGTGAGTTTATTGTGAACTGATTCCCAAACTCTAGCAACGCGGGGTCTGACCCTTTGACCTGACCCCGGGGTCTGACCCCCGGACCTGACCCCCGGACCTGACCCCCGGACCTGACCCCCGGACCTGACCCTGGGGTCTGACCCTTTGACCTGACCCCGGGGTCAGGTCAAAGGGTCAGACCCCATCCCTAATGAAGTACGAACGGCAGAAATATGACTCCGCGTGTAATAATCGCAAATAGTGCACCCAGATTTATAGCGCAAAATGACGCGATTCATTCACCCGCGGTCTAGTGGTCTTATCAAGATTGCTGAAGCACGTTGTTTCGAAGATTTGACGTCACTTTTTGCAAACTACGTCCCGGACAAGCAGTCGCTGCCCACTCTTGGTGCGTCAAAACACGACGAACGGGGACCTGAAAACGGCTCATCAACGTTTGCAGCGTACTGAGCACTGCTTCTTGCTGCGTCGAATTCACTGCTTGTCTCTCATAATTACCAAGCACGACCACACCAACATTGCCTTCATTTCTAGCTCGCACATGCGCACCCTGCCAAGCAAGTGGGCGAGCTTCCCACAATCGTCCCGAAGGATCTATCGCAAAGTGGTACCCAATATCTCCCCAACGCCCACCATCGCGGCGAAGATGTGATCGGCGAATAGTCTCAAGTCTAGACGCAGCTGCCGATTTTGATGTGTTCGTAAAAGACGACATCCCATCATGATGAACAGTGATGTATTTCACTGGTAACATCTTGTTCATATTCCGAGGAATCGGATTCCCCTTTGCCCAACTTGCACGCGAAATTGCACCCATTGACAGTGTTTTTTGCGGCAAAATAACGGGCAGCATTTCGGGGTTTTCTTCATAAGGCTTCTGATCCCAAATCGGGCTCGGTAACATCGAGGTTATTTTTTTTGTACCACACCCCGCAAGCACCAAAGAACTTGCCATCAGGCTACTTGCCCTAAGAAAACCGCGGCGATTTAACTGCGAAAGATAATTTTTAGAGTGAGATTGGGTCATGTGTACGTACGGTAAGAGTGTATCGTCAGATGTCGATAATTGGCTGCAAAAGTGAACAAAAACAACACGAAAAAATGGCTAAAACACGGCAAATAAACTGCCTTAAAGGTATAATTAGGGTCCCCTATTAACAGTGACTATTTTGGGTTTAAACACACATTTACGAGGCTCCATGGCAAAGACAACAACGACTACTACGGATACATACACCTCTGAACAGATTCAGGTTCTTGAAGGTTTAGAAGCAATTCGAAAAAGGCCCGGAATGTACGTTGGCGGCACTGGTCTCAACGCACTTCACCACCTCGTCTACGAATGCGTAGACAACGCAATTGACGAAGTCATGGCAAAATTCGCCACTTCGATCACCGTTCGAATCGGTGTTGATGGCTCCTGCACAGTCATTGACGACGGTCGAGGCATGCCCGTCGATGCAATGAAAAGCGACAACCCAACCATTGATGGTCGCCCCGCTGTTGAAGTCATCATGACGCAGCTCCACGCTGGCGGTAAATTCGATGACAACGCCTATAAAGTTTCTGGCGGACTTCACGGCGTTGGTGTGAAATGTGTCAACGCCCTCTCGGTATGGACAGATGTTGAAGTCATCAAAGAAGACAAAACTTGGATGATCAGTTTTTCTCGCGGAGAACTCAACAAAGAACTTCACGTTGTAGAAGAATACAAAGGCGAAACAAGGAGAACTGGCACTCGTATTTCATTTTTGCCTGACTCCGAAATTTTTCCAGACACTGTCTTTCAATATGACCTTCTTCAAAACCGGTTGCGTGAACTTTCATTTCTTAATCCGGGCGTGATGATTCACCTCATTGACGAACGAGTTGACAGTAAAGGAAAAATCCGCAAAGACACGTTCCACAGTGAACGAGGTCTCGCTGATTACGTTTCATTCATCAATCGTGGCAAAACTGAATTCAGTCCACCGATCGCACTCACCATGGAGGACGCAGAAACTCAAATAATCTGCGACATTGCGATGCAGTACACAGACGCCACAAGCGAAGTTTTGCTCGCGTTTGGAAATAACATCGTCAACCCAGACGGCGGAACGCACGTTTCAGGTTTCAAAACTTCACTCACTAGAACCGTTAACGCGTACGCGAAACGAAACAACTTAATCAAAGGTCTCACGCCTTCAGGCGATGATCTTCGAGAAGGTTTAACAACGATTATCTCTGTAAAGCTCGCTGATCCACAGTTCAACAACCAAACAAAAGAAAAACTGTTGAATCCAGAGGTTGAAAGTTTTATCTCTGCACTTGTGAGTAAAATGCTCGGCAGTTGGCTTGAAGAACACCCTTCTGAATCAAGAAAAATCTGCACAAAAGCAATTCTTGCTGCTGAAGCTCGCGAAGCTGCGAGAAAAGCACGTGAACTTATCAAGCGGAAAGGCGCGCTTGAATCTGGTGGTATGCCTCAAAAACTTGCAGACTGTGTAACAAATGATGTCGACCGCTCTGAACTTTTTATTGTCGAAGGTGATTCTGCAGGCGGCTCTGCAAAAGGCGGCCGCGATCATGACACACAAGCAATTTTGCCACTCAAAGGTAAAATCCTTAACGTCGAACGCGCCCGAATTGACAAAGTTCTTGGCTTTGAAGAAATACGAATTTTAATCCAAGCGTTGCAATGTGGTATCGGAGAAGATTTTGACATTTCAAAACTTCGCTACGGTCGCGTCATCATCATGACTGACGCGGATGTTGATGGTTCGCACATTCGCACACTCTTGC
>JACKQG010006717.1_pt1 | contig 11969 bp, 11 predicted proteins | sample 8237621 | NCBI WGS metagenome assembly JACKQG01 (sample SAMN15677084, study PRJNA649215) | marine metagenome | biome: marine; feature: Black Sea; material: saline water; isolation source: suspended particulate matter (SPM) from the Black Sea western gyre | collected 2013-06-09/2013-06-10 | depth...
AGCCTCCCAGATGATGAGGAGGGCTAAGACGAAGTTGCCAGCCCCCACAACCAAGACCCCATTTCCCTTCCCCCAGAACGCCATCACTCGTTCCCCTGACTACTCGTTACCAGATTGGGCAAGGTCTCAAAACGGTCTAGACGACCTACAAAGATCGGGGGGGGCTTTTTAATGTGCTATACTCGGGCACATGAGGTTTATCTTTGGCATGGGGTTCTTGGGCCCTGTTGCTGGATTGCCGGCTCTCGTTGGCTTGCTGTGGGTTTCCCCGCTGGGATTAGGTGGTGCGATGCCTGGGCTTGGAGAAGAGCCCTTTCCCTCTTGTCCTGGAGCGATTCTCTTCTTGGGGTGCGACGGTGCCGATTGTCCGGGACCGCCTTGCTCTACCCCTGAGAACATCTCCTTCAGCAACTGGTGGGTGGTGGGATCGGCGGATTGCTGCACCGGCCCCTTTCAGTCCTGTATGCGTGAACGAGTGAGAATCGGTGTCACAAGGTCTTGCGTCCCACAATTGGGCTCTGGTTGTGGACTCCCCTGGCAGGATTGCCGGATCACGGGGGGAACAGAAGAGACCACATATGACAAGTGGATCCAGACGTGGACCGTCTGCGGCCCATTGGAAGGGTGGGCCGACTGTCCTGGGGATTGCCAAGAGAATCTCTTCTCGGAGGAACCAGCGGGCAACGCCAACCAGATCACTTGCCATCACTGCGATGGGCCGTGCTGCTCCTCGACGCTTGATCCCAACCTCCCGGGAGGATAGATGATGTTTAGAGACAATGAACTTTATCCCAGCCAGTGGCTGACTGCCATTCCCCTCTGTGTGGTTCTCGGCGCCGCTTGGTGGGGATGTGTTCCCTCCTTCTCTCAAGAGGAGGCCAAACAGGACGTCTTGACCTCGGCCCTGCCCAAAGAGAAAGGCGGGATCTGCGACATTGTGGCCAATCCCCCCTGCGCCTATCTCCAGCCAGGCTTTGATCTGGACGACCCCGCCGCCCGGCGGATGGTTGGCAACCTCAACACCCTAGGCTTGGCATTCCGCACCGCCTACCAGTGGGCACCGACCCCCGGGAACGCTGATGGGTTTGCTGCAACCTACGAGTTCGGGGCGGTCAACCTGTGGGATCCCTACCGGGATGCCCCAGCCGTTCTGCGGGATGGCCGCCCTCCTGACAACGCCGCCGGGGGAACCTACTGGCTCTGGCAGGATGGGAACTGGTGGTGGGCAGGGGGGGTGACAGCGGGAGCCACATTGGAGGTGGTCTTGGGCAGCACCGCCCCGAACGGTCATATCCCCAGAATCGCCCGGCAACTTCAGGCACAGGGGATCTTGCCTGAGGGTCAGCCGGTGCCTGAGGCTCCAGCGTTCCAGGATCGTGAGGGAATGGAGGATGCCTTAGCTTTCTGCAGGATCCTGAGGCGGGTGGGTGAACACGCCGATCCTGAGGCGTGGGCGTTCACCTATCCGGGTGGTAGCGACGGTGTGGGGTCCCCTCTGGATCTGGAGGACCTGAAAGCCTACTGGTGGCTCTGGGATCATCAGAGCTTCCTCCACGGGGCACCGGGATCCTTGGTGGACTTGATGGTGTCCCCGCGGGGCGGGGGAGCCGCCCCGGTCTGCTGGACGCAGGACGGCACGGCTTGGGAGGGGGGGAGAGACGAGGAGGAACGGGTGGACCTGGCGGATTGGGCTAGCGAGGTCATGGAGGAGAAGGAGATCGAGCATTAGGGTCTCGCTTTGCCCAATAGGGGTGCCACTCTAGTTCACCTTCTTCGGCAGACACCATTCCTCCGGGGAACAAGCACCTGTTTTCTGGGGCAATTGGAGTCGCTCCAACCCCCATTGGCGATGTGGCAGGGCGCCGAGAACCATCCCAGATAGCCCCGAAGGGCAGCTCTCAGCCCCGGTCGCCAAGGTCTCAAAACGGTCTAGACGACCTACAAAGATCGGGGGGGGGGGCTTTTGATGTGCTATACTCGGACACATGAGGTCTATCTTTGGCATGGGATTCTTGGGTCCTGTTGCGGGATTGCCGGCACTCGTTGGCTTGCTGTGGGTTTCCCCGCTGGGATTAGGTGGTGCGATGCCTGGGCTTGGAGAAGAGCCCTTTCCCTCTTGTCCTGGAGCGATTCTCTTCTTGGGGTGCGACGGTGCCGATTGTCCGGGACCGCCTTGCAGCGAGGCGGGGGAAACGGGAGCCTCCAATCCCCCATGGGTGGGCAATGTGGACTGTTGCCAGGGTGGCGGTGTCTGCATGAAGGCAAAGTGGCGTTTCACCATCGGGCAGAGATGCGATGCCTTCCAAGGATCCGACTGTGGTTGGCTTTGGTCGTGCGAGATTACGGGTGGCACTACCCAAAGCCACCCGGATTCCTTTTACCGCTATCATGTCAATTGCTTCACATGTCCCGATTTGGAGTGCCAGGCGAACATCACTGAAACGGAGTCAAACCCCAATGCGGGAACGATCACTTGTTATGACTGAGATGGACCCTGTTGTTCCTCCACGTTTGATCCGGATCTCCCAACGGGATGATCACCGAAATGGTCCGGCAATGGACAAGGAGGCAGAAGATGATTAAGACAAGGAGGCAGAAGATGATTAAGAGGATAGGAAGCCTTGGATTCGGGAAGATCTGGTTTCTCCTGCTAAGTGGCTTCCTTTCCCTTTCCGCTGCCGGGTGCGTGCGCCCCCAACAGGACGGGGAGAGTCCCTCCGGTGTTTTGACCTTGGTGGCACGAAGTGAAACTAGGGTTGGGGAGATGTGCAAGATTGAAACCAACCCCCCTTGCGCATTCAAGCAGGAGGCGTTCAATCTGGACGACCCCGCCGCCCGGCGGATGGCGGGAAGTCTGACCACCCTGAGTTTCGCTTTCAGGGGGGCGTTCGAATGGACGGTCCCACCGGTCAATGCGGGTGGTTTTATGGCTACCCCTGAATTCCAGGCACTCAATCTCTGGGATCCGTATTCCGGTCGCCCGGCTATCCTCATGGATGCGGACCCCGCAGATAAGGGGTTGGTCGGGGAATACCATCTTTGGCAGGATGGAGAGTATTGGTGGGGTTCCGCCACAACTCGTGGAGGAACCTTGAGGATTGTCCTTGCGCCCTATTCCCCTCAGGGCATTGCCCGGCTTGCTCCTGGCGAATGGGAGAGCCCCTCGATTCCGTCCCAGAATGCCGAGGGGTTCACGCCCCCCATTGGCATGAAGAAGATCCTCGCCTATTGCAGAATCCTAGATTGGGTGGGGCAACACGCGGATCCCTCCAACCCACACCTGTATTCCTATCCCGGTGTGGCCGAACACGTTTCCCCACCGGCAGACTTGGAGGACCTGAAGGGCTATTGGTGGCTGTGGGATTCCGAGGCGATGCTGACCGCCGCCCCCCTTGCCTTGGAAGATCTCATCTTCGCCCCTTCAGGCACTGCTGTCCGACCCGTTTGCCGAACCGAAAAGGGATCTGTATGGCACTGGGGGACTAGGGATGAAAGGACCTTCTATGCGGACTGGGCCAGCGAGGTTACGGAGGAGAAGGGGATCGAGCATTAGTTAGCCCCCCGCAAGACCCCCACGGCTTCCCAGATGATGAGGAGGGCAAGGGCGAAGATGACAGCGCCCACACCCAATGGACCCCATTGTCCCTTCCCCCAAAACACCAACAACTTGACGACCATTGCCCATAGTGTCATCGTGAACATCAAGATCATGGGCCAATAGGTCCATCCACTGGGGCGTTTTCGTTGGACAAGCCATGCGGTCACCACAAGGAGGGCTAACCCACCCAGCAACTGGTTCGTCGTCCCGAACAACTGCCATAGAAGAAGTCCTGCCGGCACCATCTCTCCCGATTCGTTGGGCATTTTCAGGAAGGCGAAGAAAGCGATGGCGACAACGGCTACGATGCTTGCTGTCCACTTGTTCCTTAGGGATGGTGTTCCATATGCTGTGCCAATCTCCTCAATGTTGTAGCGCAACAGACGGGTGGCACTGTCTAATGTCGTCATCGCAAACGCAATGACCACGACCGCGATGAATGTTTTGGCAAACTCCAAGTCCAATCCTGTCCGTGCAATGAATGCCCCTGCACCTTCCACAAAGGAGCGTAGGGGAACCCCTTTGGCATTGATCGTTGCCCAGTTCTGGTAGTTCTCGTTCCAGAAGTCTGCACCGACACCCGCTGTGCACGCCAAGATAACGAGGACAGCCAACGCTCCTTCCATCAGCATCGCACCATACCCCATCATCTGGCTGTCGGTTCGGCACTTCAGTTGTCGGACGGTAGTGCCGCTGGAAACGAGGGAATGGAACCCCGAGCACGCCCCACATGCGATGGTGATGAAGAGGAACGGAAAAAGGCTGGGTGCCCCCGCCACACTTTGGACGGCAGGGGCTACCATCTTGAACTCGTCTGCCCCCATTAGCAAGCCGACAAGAATCGCTCCCAACGAGAGGTAGAGTTTGTATGAGTTGAGGTAATCCCTTGGTGTTAGAAGTAGCCAAATCGGAAGAACACTAGCAAGAAGGGCATAGATAAGGAGGACGGTAATCCACCCATGGGCATTGCTCCATAGGATGGGGAATTTGATACCTACGAGGATAAGCCCAAGATTGAGAGAGACTCCCACCCAAGAAGCGATCCCCAAGGGAACGCCCCATCTCTTGAGAGCTGTGCCAAAGAGCATTGCCAAGACAATCAACCCAAAGACAGGGATGACGACCTTGGGGTAGGCGATGAAGAGCCCCGCGATAAGTATCGCAAAGACGCCCATCGCCAAAGCCAGGAGAAAGAAGATGATGACCAGAAAGAGGTTTTTCGCTCTCCTCCCCACAACCCGTTGGGTAATCTCACCCATACCACATCCCTTGAACCCAAGAGATGCAGCCAATGCCCCGAAGTCGTGGACGCCCCCCACAAAGATGCTCCCAAAGACGACCCACAAGAGAGCGGGCAACCATCCCCAAACGACAGCGATAGCGGGACCCACAATAGGACCCAAACCCGCAATGCTGGCAAACTGGTGTCCGAAGAGCACCCACCGGTTGGTGGGGACGAACTCCACGCCGTCGTTCCGCTGGACTGCGGGGGAGGGCTCCAGATTCGTGATCCCGAAGATGCGCTCCCGCAAGAACCCACCATAGAACTTGTAGGCGATTCCTAGGAGGGCAAAGGAGCCCACAGCGAGACTTGCAGCATTCAAGCCTTTAGTGCGGAAAGGAGAGTGCTTACGACGCGCTCTTGCTGGGCGGGGGCGATCTCGGGCCAGACGGGGAGGGAGAGGACCTCCCCCGCCAACCTCTCGGCTACCGGGCAGGAAGGGAACCTGTCGCCGAAGACGGGGAGCCGGTGGGCGGGGATGGGGTAGTAGACCATCGTGATGACGCCGGCCTCCCGCATCCGGGCCTGGATCGCGTCCCGATCGGCCCCGGGAAGGCGCACCGTGTACTGATGAACGATATGCCCATCAGGGATTTCAGGGAGGATAATGCCGGGAGTATCCGTTAGGAGTTTTTCGTATCGGGATGCCGCCGTCCTCCGAGCATCGTTCCACTTATCGATGTGGGGGAGTTTGACGCGCAGAACAGCGGCTTGGAGGGCATCTAGGCGGCTGTTGTACCCCAAAATCTCGTTGTTGTATCGACTCTGCTCCCCGTGTTGGCGCAACATGCGTGCCTTCTGTGCCAGGTTGGGATCGTTTGTAGAAAGAAGCCCTCCATCCCCAAAAGCCGAGAGGTTCTTGGTGGGATAAAACGAGAAAGAGCCAACTGCACCCAAAGCACCCGCCTTTGTGCCCTTCCACGACGCCCCAAACGCTTGACAGGCATCCTCAACGATGGGCAAGCCATCCGATGCCAAAACCAGTTCCTCGTGGTTGCATACCCGTCCATAGAGATGGACAGGCATCAACGCTTTCGTCTTGGGTGTTAGAGCGTTCGAGACGGCTTGGGGGCAGATATTGAAGGTCGTTTCATCAATGTCGGCGAATACGGGCGTTGCACCTACAAGACAGATTGCCTCTGCCGAGGCAAAGAAAGTAAAGGGGGTTGTAATGACTTCATCCCCAGGCCCTACATCCAAAGCACGGAGGGCAATCACCAAGGCATCGGTTCCTGAGTTGAGCCCCACAGCATGCTCAACGCCTAGATAGTCCGCAATCTCATCTTCAAAGGAAGCGACTTCTGCCCCCAAGACGAAGGCGCCCGTGGAAATGATGCGGTCCATAGCTTTGTCAAGAGCAGGGCGAAGGGAGACAATCTGTTCCTTGAGATCTAGTGGGGGAACGATATTAGGTTGCGACATGGGGGAATCCTACGGCTAGCCAGTCTGCAGGGCGGGTGTCAATCCCCATTCTCCAAGCAAGCGCTTGGGCGCACCGCTTACTTGCCTGTCCATCCCCATAAGGGTTGGGCGTCTCTCCGGCGGTCTTTCGCAAGGCGTCATCGGCAAGGAAGATCGGAATCTCTTGACGAATCGCCGTTGCAGATCTCCCCAAGATAGAGGCAATGCCAAGGCGAACCCCTTCAACCCTCTCAGTCTTGTTCCTCAAGACAGCTACGGGAACGCCAAACGCTGCTGCCTCTTCTTGGAGTCCCCCTGAATCCGTAATGATCCAAGAGACTCTACTAAGGAGACCAACGATTTGAGGATAGGGGAGTGAATCCAATAGTGAGATGTTAGGGACGGGCTCCAGTGGAGGGAGAAGCGCTTCTCTAACTTTGGGATTGGGATGGAGAGGAAAGATGAAGGCGAGATGGGGATGTGCCATTGCCACATCAGCCAACGCTTCTGCCATCTCCCGAAACAGGGGCAAGGCATCTTGGCGATGGAGGGTCATCAATACGAGGGGGGAATCGGGCAAGGGGGGGATGACGGGCTTGACCATCGCCAAGGCGTCTACCCCCGTATTCCCTGTCATACAGATATCCTCAGGAGAGATTCCCTCAGAAAGGAGGTTATCTCTGGATGAGGGGGTGGGTGCCAAGTGGAGGGAGGAGAGTTGGGCGAGGAGCTTGCGATGAATCTCTTCGGGATAGGGATCTTCCGTATCTCCCGTGCGCAATCCCGCCTCCACATGGGCTAAGGGAATGCCAAGATAAGTAGAGGCAAGCCCCCCCGCAAGGGCAGAAACGGTGTCCCCTTGAACAACGACCCAGTCGGGGGCTACCCTGTGAAGAGCCTCTCGTAAGGTAGGGAGTGCTCGAGAAAGAAAGCCTGTCCATCCCTGATTTCGCTCCATAAGGTCCAAGTCAATATCGGGTGGTGTAGCCACAGCGTCTAGTGCAACATCTAGCTGTTCTCGGTGTTGGGCTGTGGCAACGAGTGTTGACTCGATATCGCCTCGTTTTTTTAGGGCATGGAGAAGGGGTCCCATCTTGATTCCCTCGGGGCGTGTGCCCACAACAAGTGCGACCTTTACCATACGGGCATCCTAGAATCTCTCTTCCATGACTCCTCTATATCGGTTTCGGGCGAAGAAAGGTGGTTGCTCTACCTGCGGAGGGGAGGGGTTTGAGGTGCTCCAGAAGGTGACGGATGAAGATCCCAAGGGGTGTCCCGATTGTGAGAGCAGAGTAGATAGGGTTATCGGACGGCTTGGAAAGAACTTCCAAACGGATAAACGGCTTTACGAGAATCGGTCCAATGCCGATTACAGACGGATGGGGCTAAAGAAGTTCCGAAAGACGAGCAAGGGATACGAGAGGGAGGCATAATGACGACATTATTCTTGATAGGGACAATGCTCTTGGGTGGCACCATAAGGCAGGTGGGAGAACATACTTTCCACCATCGCGTCCTAGAGAATGGTCTGCAAGCGCTCGTTGTGGATGACGGGGTAGAAGGTGAGATCTCAATCTTCATCGTCTATGGTGTAGGCAACCGTGCAGAGACCGCAGAAACGACAGGTTTGGCCCACCTTGTAGAGCATACCTTGTTTACGGGGACAGAACGGATGGGGGATGATGAACATGATGCGCGCATCAAAGAGCTAGGTGGGGAGAGCAACGCTTACACGCGGGAAGATTTTACCGTCTACTATGCCCACAATATTCCTGTAGAAGCATTGGGAGAGGTCTTGGGGATGGAGGTAGACAGGATGCGGGGACTGACCTTCAATGAGGAGGCGTTCCTTGGAGAAAGAGAGAGTCTTAGGGTGGAGGAAGTCCACGCCAACAACCCCGAGATTCAAATCGGCGCTTTGCGGGATTTCGCTGTGTGGAAAGGGGTGGGATATGGCGCAGGGATATTGAACGAAGACGGAAACACCCAAGGACCCCAGTTGACTTTGGAGATCGTCAAAGCGTTTTATGACAGGTGGTATCATCCAAGGAATGGTGCTGTTGTCGTGGTAGGGGGCGGTAGCCCTCACGAAACGATGATGATGATAGAAGGGGCTTTTGGAGGGATTCCTTCAGGCCCCATTCCTCCTTCCCTCCCCACTCTCCTCCCGAGCAAGAATAGAGACTCTTTCTTGGAAGCCCCCTTGACCAGAGACCGCCTAGAGTGGGTGTGGGGGGGTCCTAGCCTAGAGGATGGTATGGACCGATTGGCTTTGACGCTACTGGCGAAGGTCTTCCAAAGCCGAAACGGGAAGGATGGTTCGCCCGTGATGTCTTGGATGGGAGGCCGAGCAGGTGAAGATCTCTTCGTTATCGCCGCCACAGGTACCGAGGCTGAAAAGGAAGTGGAATCCCTGTGGGATGAGATGACCAGGGGGGATTGGGATGAAGAGGAGATGGAAAGCGCAAGAGAGCTTCTCAAGGACGGGTATACCTCAATGCCCTTGCGCAGTCGCCCCTATTTTTCGTTAGCCGTTGATGTCGCCGCGATGGCGGTCTTGGGATACCCGGATTGGCCTTCAACCTTTGCACAGCGAGTCGATGCGATAACACGAGAAGATCTACTCCGTGTAGGGAGAGCTTGGTTAAGTAAAGAGATGAGGTTCGTTCTTCGATTTGATGGGACAGCTACCGAGTCGGACTTGCCTCAAGATGCCGAGGGGTTACGCCATGCTGCCGAAGCCGCAGAAGCCTCTGGAGACCTACCTAAGGCAATCGCTGCCTACGAAGCGTTGTTGGCATTGGGAGCCAGCAAGATGAACCGTGTGATTTATAGATACTATTTAGGGGACCTAAACTTTCGTTTGGGGGACTTAGAGGCTGCTCAAACAAACCTATTGGCAGGGTTGGAGGTGGTGGAATACCCCGCCCTACGCGAGATGTTGGTTGAAGTGGAAGCTGCATTGGCAGGTGACACGACTGAAACAGAAGAAGCGATGCCTGTCCCTGTTTCGGAAAGTGAGAGTGGATTTGTGGTCATCGGCACAACGGGGGAGGAGGCACCCTCCTGGGCGTCAGAGGGTACATCGGTAATGAGGCAGTTGGAGTCGTGGAGGGGGTTGCCCTTCCAAACAGACCTAGTGGTGGAGTTCTTGGAAGCAGATGAAGAGGGCCCCGCTGGATGGTACGAATCTGATACGAAACGGTTGGTTGTTACTCTAAAGGGGACCGAACGCTTTGGACGTGGAACGATGCTCCATGAGATGTTCCATGCCCTCCAAGACCAACAATATGACCTTATGGCAGTCCATCTTTCTGGTGAGACGGTTGACGAGGATCGTGCCATTGGTGCGATCATCGAGGGTGAAGCTATGCTTGCGGTCCAAGAGATAATGGATTACGACTTCTCTCAACATACGGGAATCCCTTTAGAGGGATTGTTGGATGAGGAACGGTTTGAGAAGATCTTCCATTATGGGGATGGGCTCCAATTCGTTTTGGCCGTAAGAGAAGCTTTAGGATGGGAGGGCGTCTCTGAGGTTTTTGCTCATCCTCCTTCAAGTTCTGCAGAGGTCTTTCATCCAGAGCGGTATCTAGCGGGCTGGAAACCCCAAGTCATTCAGCCTTACCCCTTGTCCCAAATTGGCGAAGGAGAGGAGATTATCTCAAGCGAGGCAGAAGGGGAGTATGGGTTACGGTTGTTCTTATCAATGCACCCAGATACCCGCCCCTTTGCACCTGAAATCGGAGAGGCACTTTTGGGAGACCTCCATACGGTCGTCTTGCTTCCAACTGGAGAGAGATGGCATATCTGGAAGTTGTCATTTTCGGGAAACACCTCTTACCGTGTGGAGATGGGCAACGCACTAAGGGCGATGGAACCGTCAGGGGGGACGTTCTCACTCTTCCAACACGGTGACATCCTCTCCTTGTCATGGATCGAATAGCGGTCCTCTTTCTCTGTTGGACTAAGTTGTGATTCTCTTATTCCAAGAGGCGACAGCTATCACTTTTATCCTATAGAATGCATGTGGAGGTTATAAGTATATGAAGAAACAGCGAAACAGGGGATCGCTCCCCCTCATGATTCTTTCTGCCCTTGTGGCAGGGGAGTGCCACGGGTACCGGATTACGACGAAGATCCGCGAAGGGAGTTTGGGGGTCTTAAGTTACCGAGAGGGAACGTTATACCCGATGTTACACAGATTAAAGGAAGATGGTCTGCTTTCGTCTCGGCGTGAAATCGTAGATGGACGCGCACGACGTTATTACAAGTTGACTGCAGCGGGCAAGAGAGCTGTCGTCGTTGAGCAGAAGAACTGGGCGTCGTATAAAGAGGCTGTGGACAATGTCTTAGCAAGTCTTTGAGGGATATCCGCAAGCGAGAGCTAGGGCGCTGGCTGGCGGTCGCATTGCGCCATCTTTCTTGGGGAGAGGGGAAAGCGTTCGGTGAGGAAATACGGGCACACTACTCAGATGGTTTCCGGGGGTATGAATGCGAAGGACTGACTCCTGGTGAAGCCCATCGCATGGTGATGGCAGATTTAGGCGACCCTCTGGATGTTGCCCGTGCATTTGCAAAGGAGTGTGCCCGTAAAGAAACGAAATTGTCGCTAGGAACTAGGGTCCTTTCACACTTGTGGTTTTTCTCATTGTCGCTTGGTTCAGTGTTGATGGCTCTCTGGTTTCTGGGGACGATTGGCTCACCTTCTCGTTTCGTTGATACACTGGGATGGAGCTCTCTTCCCGATGGCGTCCTAGTGAGTGCCCTTTGGTTGGGGTTTCATCCTTTAGCAGCGACACTATTCATCGTTCTGCTTCTGGGATTGGGCGGCATGGGGTGGGCCGCCACGAGGGGATGGAGGGGGTGGCGTCTTTGGACGGGTGCAGGGGCAGGGCTCGCTGTAGGTAGCCTCTTTCCTATGACCGCTATCCTGCGCCATCAAGGCTTCAAAGACCTTCTTTCTCAAGATATCCAGCTTCCCGGTTCGTTCATCCTCCTTCTTGATTGGGTTGAAAGCCACTTTCATTGGCTGTTAGTTTTGCTCTTTCTTCTCTGGCTAGTGCCCACTTTGGCTGTAAGAAAAGAGAGGCGAATGGCGTCGTTGGGTTGGGGCTTGGTGGGAGGGATTGGTGCGATGGGGTTCTCTCTGGGAGCAGGAGACTGGGCATTTGGTCCCCCCGGTCACTTGGGATCTTTTCTCTCAGAGAATCCCGACTCGTTATTCCTTGCTGGTTGTGCATCATCTTTAGCTGTTCTTGCACTGTTCTTGGGTTGGAGACCTACTGTCGCTCGTATGCATCCATTGGGACCTTCACTCGCTTTGGCTTTGATCTTTGGGGTTGCCGCTACGGCGTCACCGTTGAAACCCTACCCCGATGCATTTGATTGGGAGCCGGCTTGGGTCAGTCAACATCAATACATCCAGAGTGAAGCCGCATTGACAACGTCTCTTTCGTTCCATGAGAACCGCCTTGACTTGGCTGGTGTGTGGGATTCTCGTACTGAGGGGTATGGGGCAAGACTCTCCCTTCCTCATCCCGATTGGGGTAGTGATAACGCGGTGCCGCTACCAAATATCCTTCACTTATTGAGGGATGCACCTGGAAGAGTCGCTTCTAGGGAAAGGATTCAACGGATCCTTGAAACAAACCCCGAAGGTCTTCAAGTATTGGCATGGGTGTGGAC
>JACKQG010006718.1_pt1 | contig 11967 bp, 13 predicted proteins | sample 8237621 | NCBI WGS metagenome assembly JACKQG01 (sample SAMN15677084, study PRJNA649215) | marine metagenome | biome: marine; feature: Black Sea; material: saline water; isolation source: suspended particulate matter (SPM) from the Black Sea western gyre | collected 2013-06-09/2013-06-10 | depth...
AAACACTCTGGAATGAAAATCTCATCTCCAATGCTTGACATTTAACACAGTTGCTTCGGGGCACGAAAACTGATGAGGGTTCATGACATGCTACCAACTTGCAATGGCTTTATCGGGGTGGTAAATGGTTTTCTCGGCTCCAGTTGCTGTTGTCTTATTCTTTTTCACAGAGGTGAATCGGACATGCTTGGAGGAAACATAATTCATTATCTTGCGGGCAACCAGCCCTATCGCTCAACGGGCTATTGTCAATGCCTCCCTCGCTAGAGGGTTCGGCCCATTAATTCGGCGAAAGGCCGAAGGTTTTCCATGAGGCTGACAAATTTTGCCGGCTTCAGAGACTGCGGTCCATCGGAAAAGGCTTTGACGGGGTCGGGATGAACCTCAATGATCAGTCCATCGGCACCGGCGGCAATGGATGCGCGCGACATGGATTCAACCATATCCCAATGTCCGGTCGCATGGCTCGGGTCGACAATGATGGGAAGGTGGGTTTCTTTTTTCAAGACCGGTATGCAGCTGATATCAAGAGTATTTCGAGTCGCCGTTTCGAAGGTGCGGATGCCCCGTTCGCAAAGAATCAGTTTGTTGTTGCCTTCAGAAAGAACATATTCGGCAGACATGAGAAATTCCTGAATGGTGTTCATCATGCCCCGTTTCAAAAGAATGGGTTTGTCGATCCTTCCCAGTTCTTTCAATAATGAGAAATTCTGCATGTTCCGGGCTCCGACTTGAATGATGTCGGCATATTTCGCAACGAGATCAATTTCGCGGGGGTTCATCACTTCGGTGACAATGGGCAGTCCTGAAACTTCTTTGGCGGCGGCCAGCAGTTTGAGTCCATCCTCTTCCATTCCCTGAAAACTGTACGGGGAAGTTCGAGGTTTGTAAGCGCCTCCACGAAGAAAGTTGGCTCCGGCACTTTTAACCAGATTCGCAGTGGTGCATATTTGCTCCTTGCTTTCCACCGAGCAGGGCCCTGCAATAATGGCGATAGCAGGCCCGCCAATGTCAACTCCACCGACTTGTATCACAGAGGGGGTAGATTTCACTTCCCGACTGGCAAGCTTGTAGGGTTTAAGAATGGGGAATACACTTTCGACACCGCCCATGGTCTCTATGGATTGCAAGCGGTCTTTGCCCCGTTCATCTCCCACGGCTCCTATCACTTTGCGCTCTACACCGGCAATTTCATGCGGGGTGTAACCGAATTCTATAATAGTATCTTTTACCTTTTCCACCTGCTCCGGAGTCGCATCCGGGGACATCACGATAATCATTGGTTGTTTACCTTGAAATAGAGAAAAGCCCAGTATACCATTCCAAAAATTGTTCGGAGAGTGAAATATTTTGCTACATTCAGTGAACCATTGTTTACCCCGTTAAACCTGGGCCATCGAGTGTATTTATTCTGACCACTTCCTCAATGGGTCGGCGATAACCCCTGGGGCGAGAGTCTTCGTTTTTAAACCCCATAGCCATCAGCATCACCGGGATATAATTCGGCTTGAGGTTTACCAGTTTGGCAACGGCTTCCGGATCAAAACCGATCATTGGCACGGTAGCCCAGCCCCGGTTCTGAGCCGCCAGCATTAAAGTCATGGCGGCCAGTGAGGAGCTTCGTATGGCTTCATCTCTTTGAAACTGTTTTTTATCTTCGTAGAAGCCGTCTATCAAAGGAAACACCTGATCCTGTATTTCCTGATCGACGTCCTGATAAATTTCAGGGGCGTCCTGATGGGCGTTTAATTTTCCGCAAATGACCAGTAATACCGAGCAGGTTCCTACCTGTTCCTGGCCCCAGGCGGCAGCTTTAATTTTTTCTCTGATGCCAGTGTCTTGGACTGCGATAAATGTCCAGTGCTGCAAATTGAAAGAGCTGGGGCTCAATACCACCTCTTGCATCAACTCTTTTAATTCAGCATCGCTGATTGTCTTGTCGGCCTTGTAGGACTTGATAGATTGACGTTGTCGTACAGTTTCTGAAAATTCCATGATGAATCCTTTATGAAATAGTTTTATTTAATTGTGTTCGGTAAAAAAAAACGTTTTGCAATGATACCATCGGCAGAAAACAACCCGCCACCGCTGATCAATAGAGGAAGGCATAAGGCAATGGCAAGAAGATGATATTCGAAACCTTCTCCACCCTGTTTGCCGGACCAGTTCATAAAAAAACCATTGGCCCCATGTGACATGGCAATGGCACCTGCCATTATGATTAGAACCCCGGCTGCGCAAAAACGAGTTAGAAAGCCAATGATCAACCCCAACGCCCCCAGCGACTCACCCAGTATAACCAGTATGGCAACGATCATTGGAACTCCCAACCGGTTGGTGAAAAACCCCAAAGTACCTTCAAGCCCATATCCTACGAACCATCCAAAAAGTTTTTGGGCGCCGTGCGGGAATATGACGAGTCCCAGTATCACGCGAATAATAAGATTGTTACTATTTTGATCTGTTTGAAATAATGCTTTCATTTGGTTTTCCTTCTATCGGTTGCGGTACAGGGGGTAGTCCACCTGCGCTGGAACTTCTATTGTTACCAGGCGCAATAGAGAATCAGGGTCGGCTTGCATTGATATGTTTCCGCATTGTCTTGCATGAATCAAAGCAAAGTCTTGCCTGCTGATATAGTTTTTTGCTCCAGTCTGCATGTCGAGCAAAATACCTTTGCCGGAGATGACCACTGAGGCCAGAATCTTTTTCTCGTCGAGCTTGTATTGGAAGTGGCGGTCTTGATCGATGGAAATGTCTTTCATGATTGCATCTGAAACCAGATGGATAGGTGCATTTTCTCCGATGACGGTCTTGAGAGTCACGCCGTCTATTGCTTGGCTGGGGAAATCCGCATTTATATATTCATTATAAGTGGGTTGGTTTTCAAATGTTTTTCGGATATCAGGATCAAACCAGATTTGAAAGAACTCAGTATGGTCTCCTATTGTCTCTTCCTCATGCGAAACCCCTGATCCGGTTTGCATGACTTGTGCGCCTCCGGCCTGAACCCGACTGTGGTTGCCCAGGGTATCGTGGTGTCCAATTTCTCCTTGCAATGCGTAGCTCATGATTTCAAACCCCTGATGCGGATGCAGACCTATTTTGCCGTATCCTTCGGCCTTGGCCCAGGCCCAGTAAAACAGCGGCCCCAGATTTTTCAGTGCTGGACCTTCATGAGGGAAGGGGATGGGCTTGATTTCGGTGATGCGGCCCCCATCAAACTGGCCCACCCCTTGTGATTCAGGGGGGTAAATTTTAAAATCCAAAACAGCCTGGTCCTGAATCATGATCCTGCTCCTTTATTTGGCAAAATTAATTTCCAGTTGATGATCGTCGGGATCACGAAAATAAACGGACACACTACTGCCCCAGTCACGCGGTTCACCGTCCGTCTCTATTCCGTTCTCTTTGAGGGCCTGCATGGTGGTAACAAACTGGTCGTAAGTGGTGCCGAACGCGAAATGCAGATAGCCGTCATCTGTCATGGTTTTGTGTGCTGCATTCAAGTCTAGCTCGGGTGATTCAAAAAGGGCGATCGCTACATTTCCTGCATCGACTTCAATATGTTGCAAGCCGGCTTTAGTACGGGTCCTGTGAATCACGGGAAAGCCGAGCTTATGGTTGTAAAACTCTTCAGCCCGGTTCATGTCTTTCACATTTAAAGCGAAATGGTTCAAGCCTTGAAGATTAATTTTTGTGTTGGTCGCAATTTTAACTTCCTTTCTCCTGTTAGACTTCAATTGACTGGAATTTTTCATTATTTGCTATGCGAGCCATCGCAAAATGGAGAATTCCCGGTTTTCCCACAGCCGCAAACAAAAACATCTTTTGCTTCAGAAATTTCAACCTGGGCCGGTGACTTCCCTGTGTTTAATTTTTTATGAGAGCCGTCACAATAAGGTTTGTTTCCTGATTCTCCACAGGTGCAGTAGTGTTTTGTCCCGGGGATTTCCTGGATTGAATAGGGTTCATTTTGGTAAGGCATTTTAAGTCTCCTTTGAAAAAGGTTTTTTTAACCTGTTGCCCTTACTAAGCAGGGATTGTGCCAAAATTTTTTTATATCGAAACCCTTTATTTAACAGGGGGGATGGCCATTTTTAGGGGTGTGGCGATAGCTACTTAATTAAGTAGTTAATGAAATTTAGTAGTATATATACTAAATATCGTATAATTTGATGCTGGTAGAATTTTTACGGTTTGTGAGGAGTTTAGAAATGGGAAAAGATATTGATACGGCAAAGTCGCTTGAGCTGGCCCGGTTCACCATTCAACATTCTGCGGATACGATCATCTTTCATGACAGTAAAGGCGTGATTCTAAAGGCTAATGATTCTGCCTGCGGACAGTTGGGTTATTCTGAAAATGAATTGATCGGTCTTACCATTCAAGATATTGACCCTGACTCGAATAAGAAAACATGGTCTAAATTCTGGAAAGAATTGCGAAAAGAGAAAAGCATTACTTTTGAGGCGCGTAATCAAACTAGGAGTAAATTCCTTATTCCTGTTGAGGTGACAGTAAATTTTGTTGAATTCGATGGTCTGGAATATGCGGTTTCGTTCTCTCGTGATATTACAGCACGAAAAAGAATTGAAGAAGAAAAGGAAAAGGCTTTTAAGGAAATATGCAGGTTGCGGGAGCAATTGGAGATTGAAAAAGAATATCTTTATGAAGAGGTGATCGAACTTCAGGCTTTCGGAGACATCGTTGGGAAAAGCCCGGCTCTACAAACGATTCTCCGTCAAATTGAGATGGTCGCTCCAACGGATGCGAGCTCACTCATTACAGGGGAGTCTGGAACGGGGAAAGAATTGATCGCCCATGAGATTCATAGCCGAAGCCCCAGAAAAATCCATGCGATGGTCAGGGTCAATTGCGCGTCTATTCCCAGAGAACTTTATGAGAGCGAATTTTTTGGACACATGAAGGGGGCTTTTACGGGAGTGGTGCGGGACAGGGTGGGTCGATTTGAGCTGGCTAATCAGGGAACTCTGTTTCTCGATGAAATTGGTGAAATTCCGTTAGACCTGCAAAGCAAACTGCTCAGGGTTTTGCAGGAAGGCACTTTCGAAAGAGTTGGGGATGAGAAAACACGCCACGTGGATGTACGCATCATCGCGGCCAGCAATAGGGATTTAAAAGTTGAGGTGGAGCGAGGAAATTTCAGGGAAGACCTTTTCTATCGATTGAATGTTTTTCCCATAGCAGTACCATCTCTTGGGAAAAGAAGAGAAGACATTCCATTGTTAGCGACTCATTTTTTAAGTCTCGCAGCGAAAAAATTCAAGACACGAGAGCCTCAGTTGAACAGAGCCAATATAGTGCAATTGATAAATTATAACTGGCCGGGAAATGTGCGAGAGCTGCAAAATGTCATTGAACGGGCTGTTATTATTTCTCAAAAGGGGAAATTGAAATTTGATTTGCCAAAAAATAATATGGATAAAATTGGGGTCATCGATACAGGTTGGGATAAAAACCAGAAAATATTATCTTTTGAGGAGATTAAATTATTAGACCAGAAAAATATTATGAATGCGCTGAAAAAAACTGGATGGAAAGTGTTTGGCCCGAATGGTGCGGCCCAACTATTGGGCACTCCTCCTACAACGCTGTTATCGAGAATGAAAAAGCTGAATATAAAAAAACCGCATTAGCCCTGATTCACTTGTAAAAGTTTGTTCAAGATTGGAGATTCGAGAATTTTCGGGTTTCCTCTGGCTCGCTTTAGTGCCTGACGGAAATTCTTTGTGGCCTTTTCTTTGTGGCCCTCTTGCAAATAGGCCAGGCCAAGGTTGAAATGGGTTTCACCTGAGGTTGGGTCGGCAAAGTTTGCCTGGTTAAATTGCAGTAAAGCGTCTAAATATCGTCCTGCTTGATAATGTTCGATTCCAAGGTCGTTGCGTGATTTTGCTGAAGGTTCTGCTCCTGGCAATAAAGGCAGGGGAGACTCTCCGAGGTTTTTGGAACAGCCGGAAATCTCCAGAGCGATGAATAATATTAGAACCCAGATTTTCATGGAAGAAAATATTGTAAGTTTAATCAATATGTTAGAAATGAGAAAGGTTACCACCGTCGGTGGAAATATTAAATCATTATTTTTATGAAACGCTTCTAAGGAAGCCGCAAATACATTGAGCAGCTTTTGTGCTTATAATAGGCGTGCAATTCCCTTAATATAACCGCGAACAATTGACTTTAAACTGAGGAAGTATCCATGTTGAACCCAATGCTTGCAATAGCTCTGGTTGTCCTGATGACTATGGGAAGCTCTGTGTCGGCGACAGAAAGTCCCGCTTCTCTGGCAGATGGTGAAAGCGCATTTTTGCTGGGGGATTACGATAGAGCTGAGAAAATTTTCGCTGCCATTCTTGCAAAGGAACCGGGTAATTATATTTTGCTGAGGGCCCAGGCAAATACCAAAATAAAGCTGGAAAAATTTATTGAAGCAGAAATACTGTTGGATAAAATTCTCGCCATGCCAGCATCGACAGGCCGAGACATTCTGGTGCATACTGATGATGGCGTTCTGGAAGCAGAACTGGTAGATGAAAACGTGATGGCTGTGGACGAGTCAGGGAAAACGGATGATGATTTCAGCCAGTTCCTGAAGAAAGATCATGAAGGGCCCGTCCCGCATTATCGGGTGTTTCTGAAAAAAACCGGGAAAATGAAGATCTTTCGGAAAAGTCGGACCCGGCTCCAGTATTCCGGGATACCTGCCGCGACCCGTGAAAAAGTAGAAACTATGAAGACCGATGTGATGAAAAAAATTATCGCAGCGGATCAGACAAAACCGGAGCTGGAGTTGGTTGTCATCCCTGAAGGATGTTTTCAGATGGGGAGTGAGGTGGGAGACCCGGATGAACGGCCCGTTCATAAGGTTTGCATATCTTCTTTTAAGATGGCGAAATATGAAGTGCGACAAAAGTTTTTTCAAACCGTTATGGGCTATAACCCTTCTCAATATGTGGGCGGAGATATGCCGGTGGACACTGTGTCCTGGGAGGGAGCCAGAGACTATTGCAAAAAACTGGGTCTGCGATTGCCGACCGAAGCGGAATGGGAGTATGCCGTCCGTGGAGGAACAGAAGGGGAGTATTATTGGGGCGACACTATCACTGGTAAGGAAGCTAATTTCTGTGACAGCACTTGCGATCTCAACAACCGCGATCCCAATTTGACAGATGGCTTTAAATATTCCGCTCCGGCAGGGTCTTTCCCCCCCAATGCTTTTGGGCTTTACGATATGGCGGGCAATGTGAGTGAGTGGGTGTTGGACTGGATGGCTATCAATGAGAACTATTATTTAATGGGGCCAACAAAAGACCCGCAAGGGCCACGACCGGAACTGGATACTTGCAGTGGAGTCGATTGTGTCGGGGCATTTTCCATCACGCAAAAGGTTTACCGTGGAGGGGCTTGGAATCAGAGCATTTCCAGCATGCGGTCGGCTAACCGCAAGGACGCGCACTTCCAGCTTAAGGCAGACGGAGCGGGTTTTAGATGCGCCGGAGATTTAAAACCCTAAATGGAATTCAGGTAAATAGTGTGAATGGGTTTTCTTAAATCAGTTTTGATCGAAAGACCAACAGTTTCTCTTCTGTCATTTCCATCATGGTGGGAAGAATTCCCCCAACCCCCAGCCCGGAATCTTTGCGCCCGCCGAATGGCATCCAATCGACCCGGAACGCCGTGTGGTCATTGATCATAACAGCGGCCGCGTTGATTCTTTTGGCGGTGTCCAGAGCGGTGTCGATATTTCGGGTGAACACAGCGGCTTGAAAAGAAAAGGGAGTGAGGTTGGCTCGTTCAATTGCTTTCAAGCGATCCTTAAATGGATAAATATTGATGACGGGTCCGAATATTTCATGGGTGGAGACCTTGGTTTCATCGGGAGGATTGAGAAGGACAGTGGGAGCGTAACAGGTAGCGCCAATTTTTTTTCCGCCGGTTAGAATTTTCGCTCCGGCTTCTTTTGCCTGTTTCACCCATTGGTCGACACGGTCCACTTCTTTTTCTTGTATCAAAGGACCCACTTCAGTTTTTTCATCAGTGGGGTCGCCCACTATAAGTTTCTCGGCCAGTTTAACCAGTTTTTCTGAAAAATCCTCGACAAGGCTTTCATGCACAAATACTTTTTGCACGGACACGCAAACCTGTCCGGCGTGGTAAAAACCACCCTTGGCAAGCAGGGGCAGGGCATCCTCCATATCGGCATCATGGTCGATTATGACCGGGGCCGCGCCGCCATGTTCAAGGGCGCACCGGGTGCCTGGGGCCAGCTTGGATCGTAACATCCAGCCGACTTCTCCTGAACCGATGAATGAAAAAAATGCGACTCTGGGATCGGTCACTAGTTTTTCTGCCAGAGAACTTTCACAAACGATTGCCTGGCACCATTCTTCGGGAAGTCCGGCCTCATACAAACATTTGACGAGGTTAAGGCAGGAGAGAGGGGTCGTGCGTGCGGGTTTTACGATAACCGGGCACCCCACTGCTATTGCTGGAATCACCTGATGCACAATTAAATTAAAAGGGTGGTTGAAAGCACTGATGGCGGCGACCACACCAATTGGTTCTCGGGTGGTCAGGGCCATTCTGTTCATGGATGAAGCGGTCAGGTTCATGGGAATTTCATGGCCGGTCAACTTGCCGATAGACTGCGCTGCTTCACGGATGCCCTGGACCGCTCTGCCAAGCTCGATGCGGGAATCGATCAAAGGTTTTCCGCCTTCTTCCGCCGACTGGCGGGCAAATTCTTCGGCTTTAGCCTGAACAAGCTCAGCGGTTTTTCCCAGTATCTCGATTCGCCGGTGAGCGGGAAGAATTTTGTCCTGGTTCTGTGCCAATTGATGAGCGGTTTTCAGCGCGCTTTCTATCCGATCCGCGTCATCAAGATCAATTTCAGAAATCAAGTGGCCATCATAAGGCGAGTTTACCTTCAAGCGTTTGGTCATGGAACCTTCCTCAGTTAAATTTGCCAGCGTGACGCTGGACTCAATTTGCAATAACCCCCTCTGGCGAGCCAAGGTTTATCTCGTCTTTAAAAGACACCGGCTATTATATGCGAATTGCAGAATAGACTTACTTCATAAATACTTCACGTTCAGTCTATGGGGCAGGGAATTTTTTTACAAAGGAAATATGCGGAATTATTGATGGGTGAGTATACATAAATACTATGGAGGAGAACCGGAAGGGCGGAAGCAGAATGCTCCCGCCCCGGTTTGCTCAGGAAGGTAAAGCGGACTTATTTTCCCTGGCGGATGACTTTCGGGTTTTCTTTTCCCTCAACCACCAGATGCCCGATGGCACCTTTGGCGACGCGGTAGATGCTGTGGTCAACCAGGGCATAGGCTCCCGGAACATCGACTTTGAACTCGACAATCGTTGCACCCGCCGAAGGCACCAGTGTGGTTTGAATGCTCTTGCCTGTGGCACCGCCAAATCCACCATCGTTATAAACCTTGTCAAAGATTTCGCCAATGATATGAAAGGAAGAAATGCCATTGGGGCCGATGTTGCCGAAATAAATCCTTACGGTTTCGCCGACTTTGGCTTTCAAAACATTTTTACCGAGCAAGCCGCCTGCTTTTCCGTTGAAGACGACATGAGTGGGGTGTTCGTCAAGTCCCTTCTGGATGTCAAACTCTGCTACGCCATCTTTGGGGTCGGAAGTGAAAAACTCACTTTCCATAACATAATATTCCCGGTCAACCTTGGAAAGCCCACCTTCAGGTTCGACAAGAACCAGACCGTACATGCCGTTGGAGATATGATCGACGATGGCACCCGCCGCGCAGTGGTAAATGAAAAGTCCAGCTGCCTGGGCCTTGAAGGTGAAGACTTTTTCCTGGCCGGGGTCTATTGTGGTGAAAGCGGCACCCCCGCCGGGTCCATTGACGGCATGAATGTCGATATTATGCGGTTGAGTATTGCTCTTGGCGTTGGACAAGTGGAATTCAATGCTGTCCCCCACACGAACACGTGCCATGGGGCCGGGAACAGTTCCACCAAAGCTCCAGAAGTTATACTTCACGCCTTCAGCCAGATCACCAATATATTCTTTAGCCTCTAAATTGATCACAACAGTATCGGCTCCGCGCTTGACGGCAGGGGGGACGTTGGGGGCAGTGGTCAGTTTTGCCGTGACCCCGGCTAAAACTGAGGTTCCGCCGAAACCGCCAACCATTGCAAATGCAAAAAATACAGCTATTGCTTTTTTCATTAGAAAAATCTCCTTGTTAAGAAAGTTTGAACGATATGAACTGAATGTCATGTTGGTTTAAAACTCTATTGTGTTTCCCAAGATTTTATTTCCGCTTGTCGATGTTTTCATAGGGAACTCCAAAATCAACCGAAGCGGTGAAAAATCCAATATAGGGATAAAAAGATGCGTTTATCTTTTATTGGTGTATAATTTTATGATATGTTATTGTGGTTGTCAAGATTTAGTTATTTATTAAAAGGGGAGCTATGATTTCTCAGACTTCAGAATATGCTTTACGGGCTGTGGTTTGCCTGGCCCAGAACCCGGACAAGCCCCATACCACAGCGGAAATTGCCAAGTGGACCAAGGTTCCTGAACATTATTTGTCCAAGGTTTTGCTGGCTTTAGCCAAGAGCGATGTGGTTTTTTCTAAGAAGGGTTTGCATGGAGGGTATGTGCTGGCGCAAGCTCCAGAAGACCTTCCTTTGCTGGATGTCATCAACGCGGTGGACCCCATCAAACATATAAAGAGTTGCCCTTTGAAGCTGAAAACTCATGGTACCAATCTTTGCCGATTGCATCACCGGCTCAACGAGTCGATTGATATGATGGAAGAGTTGTTTCGCAATTCGACTGTTGCCTTGATTTTGAGCGAGCCGACCCAAAGCATCCCACTTTGCGAATCCATTGCCGGATAAGTTCTGCCTTTATCCGGAAAAAAGCTATATTGAAAAAAGAATTATTTTACAACCTGCCAGCAGGATATCCGTTTTTTCTATTATAATTCCTAACGGGTGGTTTTTTTTGCTGAGCGGTTTGATTTAAACTGGTAATGTAAGTCGTCAAACGAAGGCACAATTCATAAGGGGAGATAAAATGTCTGAAAACTCAGAAAAGGATGCGATCAGTGAAGAGGAAGCTGTTCAGGAAAATATATTTCAAGTTTCCGCCCTCATTGCTTTGCTGGAGCAGAAAGGGATATTAACACGGCAGGAGGTTTTGGATGAGGTGCAGGGACTAAAAAACAGGGGGCGCTGATCTGGTTTGCTATCAGGATGATAAATCGTCCGTCAAGGTGTACTGAATTTGTTGACGTAAAATTTACCGACGTCTTTTATGGACAGGACACCAACGATATTTTGATCCTCCTTAACAACTAAATGACGAATGTTTTTTATCTGCATCTTGAGGAAAGCCGCCACCATGGAGGATTCAGAATCAATATAAAGCAATTCTTTTGTCATCACTTTGACAATAGGGGTGCTATCGGGCAACTCGTTTTGGGCCACCACCTTTGTTAATAAATCCGCTTCGGTGAAAATACCGACAAAATCCCTCCCTTCGGAAACCAGAATATACCCCACCTTGTGCTTCTTCATTCTCGCGCACGCATCAAAAACGGACAGCTTAGCACCGATATGAATAGCGGGAAGAGTGATGAAATCTTTGACCTTCTCTTTGATTTTGTTCATGGTTTGTTCTCCCCAGAACTTGTACTCCTTCATATTATCTGATATTTTTTTGTTTTTTATTATTCCATTTAAGTTCAATGCGGAAATCAGAAAATAGGAGTTCGGGTTGCGAAACGGGAAAGATCAAAAAAGAGGGGAAAAGGCGAGGCTGCTAAATTCTGGTTAACGCCAGAATAGAATCAAGGGTTTCCAGGGATTTAACCACATTTATGGATTTGGTTATATAAGAGTTGAGACCCTATCCATGGCTTTTTTAACGTCAGCTCCCATGGCATCAGC
>JACKQG010006719.1_pt1 | contig 11966 bp, 11 predicted proteins | sample 8237621 | NCBI WGS metagenome assembly JACKQG01 (sample SAMN15677084, study PRJNA649215) | marine metagenome | biome: marine; feature: Black Sea; material: saline water; isolation source: suspended particulate matter (SPM) from the Black Sea western gyre | collected 2013-06-09/2013-06-10 | depth...
GCAACATGTCATTGCCTTCAATGACCTGATTGCATGAATCGGCAGCGACGAAGTTGACCACAGCATCAACAACACCATCTGACAAACCATCATTATTGGATACTTCTTTTTTTGACAAAGCCATTGCTGGTTGCAATCTTTTCTCGATATTTTTATTTGGGTGGTTTTTGCTGGTTGATCGTTCTACTTGTGCTTTAATAAGATTACCACCAAAAATACTGACTCCTTCAAAAAGAAGGACAAGTATACCTATTACAACAATGAGACCTATAAACCTATTATGGGAGAACCCTAATCCTGAATCACTCACAATAACTCCTTATTAAATATTAAAATAATGAATCAGTTGAACACATTCACTATTTTTGAAAAGCAGTATAAAGCGAATTGACTTTGTAATAAAGAGGATAAACGTATATTTTTAAATTGATGGCTATCAATAAACCAAAAAAACTCTACTTTCTTCTCAACCCAACGGCTGGTAATGGCAATGCTTATGATATTTTTAAACAAGCTAAAAGAATTTTGGATAAAGAGCAAATAGGAATTGAGAGTTATCTAAGCCAATCAAAAGGTGATATTGAAAAATTTATCATAAATGAAGATTTATCAGAGTTTGATGGTATTTGTGTTATTGGAGGTGACGGCACCATACATGAAGCAATAGAGGGTTTAATGCAATCAAAAAAATCAAAATATTTATCATTAGGAATTATTCCTGGTGGCAGCGGGAATGCTTTTGCCGAAGACTTAGGACTGAGAGATCCATTAGATGCATTAGAGAATATTATTATTGGTAATATCAGCAGGATTGATGTTATGAGAATTAAAACAAGGGAAAACATTAATTTTGCAGTCAATATAATTGGCTGGGGTATGGCAAGTAATGTAAATATTTTAGCTGAAAAACTACGTTGGCTAGGCAGCACAAGGTATTCAATAGCTTCTATAATCTCTATTATAACAATCAAACTACAATCGCTTAATATCATTATTGAAAATAAGGTATTTGATGGAAAAGCAGCATTTTTTATAGCATTAAATACCATACATACAGGTAAGGGCATGAAGATGGCCCCACAGGCAAAGTTAAACGATGGTTTAATTGATATTATTTTATTAAAAAGAGCATCTAGATTAAGGGTTTTAAAGATTTTCTTACAATTATTTTCTGGCAAACATATTTATGATCCTTTAGTTCAATATATGCAAGTAAAGTCTTTTTCGATCAATAGCAAGAATGATTGCTTGAATATTGATGGAGAAAATATTGGAAAGACACCCATTGAAGTATCTGTTGAGAGAAATGCCATCCAGTTATTTGCTAAGATTTAATGCTTTATGTAGATAATAAGTTTTGGTTTTGAGATCATTCAACTATGAATCAAGTAAAGTCAAAGATACCAATTAGTATAATTTTTTTATGCATATTTTTAACATTAGCAGCGATTTATTTTGAGCATGAAAAAAAAGCCAATGTTTTAAATAATTCTAAAATAAATAACCTAGGTCAGTAATGAACCCTAATGAGGACAATTTAGCAGTAGTCGCAGCAGCAGAAAGAGCTTTGATTTTCAAACCAATAGAGGAAAAACTTCTTTCTTTAAAGAATAATAAGAGCCTTGGCCTATCTTTTGAGAAAAATACAATAAGCAATAAGAATGATGCTGTAACTATTAATATAGGGGCGCTAAGGATTTCAATCAGAGCTTTTGTTTCTAAAAATCCAAACACCGGAGCGGTAATTAACACTTCACCAATTAATGTTGCTATCTGGAAAGACCAAGATTTTAAACTCAATGAAGGATGTGAAACACCTCAAGAAAAGGCATTTAATACTAGAGATTTTTCAAGCTATGAAGATGCTCTATCTTATGTTTTCAAAGAAATTGATACTAACACTAATTAATCTTAAGGATCATTATCTTATAGAGAAGGTTTTCTAAAAGTCCAAAGCGAGTTGCCCGCATAATTAAAGACAGTTCCAATCGCTATACCTAGAAATAGAGATATTAAATCATTAATAATTAATGCATTGATCAGAGTGATAAAAAAGGCATAATTTATGATTCCAGCTATTCCTGCAACAATATGAAATTTAAAAAAACGATTAATAAAAATTTCTTGTTTTCTTCGTTTAATGAATGTCCAGAAATTATGACATATAAAATTCGAAATAATTGATATCTCAATGGCTACCGGGGAGGCTAACTCAGGAGCCCACCCTGTAAATCTTGTTAGAGTAAAGTAAGTCATAAAATTAACACAAACACCGAGTATTCCCACGATGCAATATCTAATAAAGTCTTCCGAGTTTCTGAACCTTATTCTTGCAATATTGATTAAGAATTCAATTTGATCATAAAAACTTAGTTTGGATTGACCATACTCTCTTTTATTAAAAATAATTGGGATCTCAATTGCTCTCGCATCATTCCTCATGAGTTCACATATAAGCGTTGTCTGGAAAGAGTAACCCTTGCTTGATAGACGATCTAACTTACATTGCTTTAAGAGATTTACATCAATGCATCTAAAACCTGATGTGCAATCTTTAATCATATAGACCCCACCTAAATACCGCACTAAAAAATTACCAACTAAGCTTATTAATCTTCTCCAGGATGAGAAGTCTGGTGTAGAACTTCCTGTTATAAACCTAGAGCCAATAATTAACTCTTTTCCATTAATAGCTAATTCAATAAATATCTTTATTACATTTGGATCATGTTGCCCATCAGCATCCATTTGCACAATCAATCTAGAATTCAATTCTTTTTGGGCATATGAAAAACCTCTTTTATAAGCATCGCCTAGACCAATTTTTTCTCCATTAATCATATGTATATCATGATGTCTCATCATAAGTTGATTAACTGTTTCAGACGTTCCATCTTGTGAATTATCATCAACTACTAGGATGACAAGATTGAATGATTGAATTGTTTTTTTGACCTCTAACACTTTAAGAATTGTTTTTTCTATATTTTCTTTTTCGTTATATGTCGGGATAACAATACAAGCTATTGGAAGATTATTATCATTCTGATTTATCATAAATTACTAGTAGTTATATTTTACATCCAAGATTCTAGTTTTATTCTGTCATAAAATTGAAAATCTTCTATTGGAATACCAAGTTGTATAGGTAACCAGTAAAGAAATGCAATTATAATTAATAGTAGAATTGACCAAGAAGCAATTCTTTTAGACCATTCTTGTGCTTCTAGCCATTTTCCTAAATACCAAGCTAGAGCTAAAAAACCAAATATTGCAGAAGGCTGATAATGATAAATAAAAGTACACCTTTCAACAATAATCCATGGAACCAAATTACAAAAATAACCCAAAAGTATAAAACTATATATAAAAAATTCTTTGCCTATTAGGCTTTTATTAATCCAACTCAAGAAGAGCTTTACCCAACTGATAGACATTATAATTACTGAGATAAATGAGAGTAATGATAATATAGGATTTGGAAATAGATGAATATTTCTGATCATAGATATTCCACTATCAGCAATAGTATAACTTTCAAAAAAGTAAGCAATAGGTCTAAGCATCAACGGCCAGGTATACCAATTAGAACAATAAGGATGTTCATTTTCACCAACCATAGTTTGGTGATAGCCCATCATCTGCTGATGTTTTTCAATGAAACTATATTGAGTATTGAATAAAATATCAGGAATAAAAACGATGATGTAGATAAGAATAGGAAACAAAAGAAAGTATAGCGAGTAATTAAGTGACGAAATATTTTCAACCAACTCAGAGCTTAAACTATCCTGAGCTAAACTTTTTTTGTCAAAATACTTTACTAGTAATAAAAGAAAGCAGTAACTTGAAGCCATTAGAAAAAATCCTAGGCCATTCCATTTGACCGATGCTGTTAACCCAATAAAAAATGCAAAATATATTAGATTCTTTTGATTGTTTTTATTGTTGAACATATAGGATGAAAATACGACCATAGAGCACAAACCAAAAAAGAGTAGAAACATATTTGCTGTCGCTATGCGTGAGTCAACAATCATGGCTCCATCAATTGCTACAAAGAAAGAGGCAAGCAAAGCAAAAACTCTATTATTGTATATTGCAATCGCAATTCGATAGATTAAAGCAAACAATAAAGACCCTATTAGTGTATTTAACCATCTGTAACTCATTGGATTGATATTCTCAAAATCTACTAGGGTTCCAGTCATTCCAAAAAATGAGCCAACAGTCATATAAAACCATATGGAAATTGAGTATAAGTAATTTGCTAGAGGGGGGTGAGGGTAAAAAAATTCTTGATCTTGTAGATAATTAAGGCCGTACTGTGGGTAGAAAATCTCGTCAAATATTGGACCCTCTAATGTCCACAACCCATCAAATCTAAGGGAAAAAGAGAGAAAGGTAATTAAAGTGAAACACCAAAAGCATTTAGAAGGAACCCTCATTGATTTAGGAAATATGAGGCATATAATGACAAAAAACATTTACAAATTTATTGCCTTCAAGTGGAGAGGGCCGGCCATGATCCAGAAGAGCACTTTCATAGAGAATAATCTCCCCTGGCTTAAGAATCAGTTGATGTTTATCACCTTGGTGGTCTTCAATTTCCAATGGCCAGTCTTTTTCGACCTCTTGGGCTATGTTTATGATAACTCCTATAATGTGAGTTTCTTCCCTGTCACGATGGGGTTTTAACTTTGCTCCACGATTATAGATGCGAATTCCATAAACATATGTGGGTAGAAGCTTGATCTTTGACCATGACTCAGCTTTTGTCAATATTGCAGCATGAATTTCATTTCTTAGATCATCAGTGAGTTCAATGGTCTCACTTGCACTCTGTTTAGAATCAGTTTCAATATAACCCCCAGCGACAATTTCGGTTTTTAGGTTTTCTTGATTTTCATTATAAAATGTTTGAATCTTTAATAATAAACTTGGGTCTAATTTATCTTTTAAGAACCCAGTTTCGGTATAGCTTGGAATCATTTGATGAGCATCTTTAAACTTTTTGACCATGTTTTGTATTTCACTCTCTTTGACCGATGGAGTAACTTCTTGACTGAGTATATTTACTTTTAAGCGATGTCCCATTATATTTTCTATATCTAATTCATTGAAGCCCTCATTAAATAGAATTTTATAGATTTCATCGAGATCACAACCTCGTTTTATATTTAATTGAATCCATTCTTTCCACTCTTGAGTAATTTGCTTTGGTTCACAGAGAAAAACAGGTATATTTCTAGCAGTTTTTTCTTGATAGTTATTATAATCAGGATAAAAAGAACATATGGTAGGCCAAAGCAGGGCCTTTTCATGATCGTCAACTTGTCTAGCTAAGTAGTATTTTTTTTCCTTTCCAATCTGGATTGATACCCTTGGGTTTGAGTCAACATTATAGTACCAAGTGGGGTTCATCGGCATTCCACCCATAGAGGCAACCAGTATTGGTTGATTGTCTTTAATAACTTTGATTAAAGGAATATTTCTGATTATGTTTGACTTTCTACCCTTAACCATAAGAATCATTATCGGGTATTTGCCTGACCATTTACTCCAAAGTCTGCCACCAGATAGTCTATATATCAGTGCATTTAGGCTAGATAAATACTTTAAGACTTTTTTTAATCGAAGGGCTTTATTTAATGGGATACTATCTTTTTTGTTCATTACTCAACTACTCACCCGTCAAAAGATAATTTGTCATTCTTCTATATAAGACTTGCATTTTTGCCTCATCAAAACCAACAATAGTATCTTTTAAGACACCTTTTTTAATTAAGTAATTGGGTATCTCCTTAGGATGAATATTCTCATCCAGTGCTTTTTGAACCGCATCAATAGTATATTGGTAAAACAACCTCTGTTCTTTAAGTGATTTGATAGAGCCAATTGTTCCTGACACAAGATTCATAGGCCGATCTTCAAAGCTCATATGTGATCCTATGATACTTTTAACCCTTTTTTCTTTTGCCAGCCTTTCAGCTTTGAGAAAATAAGGAACTAGGTTAAATATGTAAGTGTCTGCAAGACCCGCACCATAAATCATATTTAAACCATTGGGAGGATTAGCATCATCAGCAATAAACATAATACGATCGGGCTGAATCAGAAAGACAACTCTGCAATTATCATGCGAAGGTCCAAAATAGTACATTTCCAATGATGCTCCCCCAACTGAAATACTGTATTCTTTTTCAAAAGTAGTATCAGGTTCAACCACATTGGAGTTGGGGTTATTGATCCAATTTTCTTTACATTTTTTTTGAGCAACAACCTCAGCACCTTGGTCTTTAAAAATCTGTCCACCTGAAACATGATCCCAATGAGAATGCGAATAAGCCATATATTTGATTGGTTTATCAGTAATTTTTTTAATCTCTTTATTGAGTATCGATGCAGCATCAACAGTCAATGGGTCAGTTACAATCACTCCTTCATCCCCAATTAAGAAGAAGTTACGATAAAAAGTATAACGATATGCATAGACACGTTCTGAAATTTTTTCAATTTCCCAAGTCTTTAATTTTCCAAATAACTTAGTATCTGATTCAGCTAACTTAATGGGTTCTGGTTGTGTAGCACAACCATTCACCACAATCACAATAAGAACTAATAGTAGTTTTTTAATATGTTGATATTTCATGGGTCATCTACCCATATTTTGAAATGAGGTATATCGTCTTATAATATTAATTAGGTCTTCTGAGTTATAATTATAATATTGTTGATAGGGCTCTAGGTCTAATTTTTCGAGATCAATAAAGTTATCGAGATTAATAATGCCATCAACTTCTGCTTGTTCAGCTGTAGTTTGCATTAACTCCCAAAATATTCTCTGTTCAGCAATGATTGATGTCGAGCCAATTAGTTTATCTTCTGTATGTCCACCGATGAATGATTTTATTTTTTTCTTTTGTGCAAGTTTTTCTAATTCGTTAAAAAAATTAATCAATGTCGAAGGCCTAAGATAGGGCAATGTAGCATCAGTGGGAAAACTCGCCCCTTTTGTATGTAGTAAATCTGGAATGAATAAGAGGTTTTCTTCCACCAGATGAATAACAATCATGCATTCTCCATGACTCGGTCCATAGTAGTAGAGATCTATTTTTTTTCCACCATCAGTTATTTCAAAATAATCTTGAAAGTATATGGTTGGTCCAAGGACATCTTTATTATTATTAGATAAATACAGGCTGCATTCTTGTTGAGCTATAACTTCAATATCTTCGTTCAAAGTTGCTTTGCCTGTCGATATTCGATCCCAATGTGAATGTGAATAGATAATACGACTAATCATTGGTTTACTATTTGAGACTAGAAATTTTTGAATATTCATGGTGGTTTCTTGGCTCATTGGGTCCACAACAATGGAGTTACTTTCATTAATAACAATTAGGCCTTGCTGACCATTTTGACTGAAAACAATTAGATCCTTAGATATCTCTTCAATAGAAAAATCATTCGAAGCTATAGAAATGGAGGTAAAAAAAAGAGTTGAAAGCAGTAATGTATAAAAATTTTTTTTCATTTAATTATTTTTTTTAATTATAGACATTGCAATCTTACCAAGTATTGGAACAACGGCACCTATGTCTTTAGCATTATCAGCAGAAGCATTGCCTTGCAGTGATCTTTTGTAAACACCTTGAGCTATACCAGCAAGCCTAAAAAAACCGAAGGCTAGATAAAAAGACCAATTGGGTATAGATGATATCCCCATTTTTTGACAATAACTTTTTACATATTCTTCTTCAGATGGAATACCAAGTGTGACTGTATCAGCATCTAGTAATCCAGGTGTTATGCCTATTTTAGGGACATACCAATTCATGCATTGGTAAGCTAAGTCAGCATAAGGATGACCCAAAGTGGAGAGTTCCCAATCAAGAACTGCTAAGATCTGTGATTTCTTTTGATCAAATATCATATTATATAAACGATAGTCCCCATGAACAATTGAGACCATGCCATCGTCTGTCGGCATATTCTTTTCCAACCAAACAATTAAAGATTCCACTTCTTTATATTGATTTGTTTCAGCTGCCCTATATTGCTGAATCCACCTATTGACTTGACGTTCAAAGTAATTGCCAGGCTTTCCGAAGCTTTCAAGATTTAATTTTTTAATATCAATTTGATGCAATGCCGCTAGAGTCCTGTTAGTTTCTTCGTAGATTTCCCTTCTTTGCTCTTGATTCACTTCAGGCAATGTTGGGTCCCAAAAAATTCTTCCATCCACAAATTCCATTAAATAAAATATAGTCCCTATGATGGAATCGTCTTCACACAAATGGAGCATTTTAGGAACTGGAACACTTGAATTACTCAAAGCCTTCATAACTCTATATTCTCGATCAACGGCATGTGCTGAAGGCAATAACTTTCCTGGTGGTTTTTTTCTCAAGACATATTTTTTTTCACCGGAATCAATTAAATATGTTGGATTAGATTGCCCTGCATTGAATTTTTTAGATTCTAGAATTCCTTTAAAATCATCAATCTCGTTTTTGAGATATTCATCTAGTGCCTGAACATCTAATGTGTGAACATTCTCTATCATTGAATCACTGATTTCTTTGTATTATTTTTTTTGCTAGAGATGACAAATGAACCTCATCTGGCCCGTCTGCCAGTCTTAAGGTTCTCGCATAAGAGTAAGCTCCAGCTAAAAAGAAATCGTCCGATAGACCACCAGCACCATGAATTTGGATGGCTCTATCAATCACTTCGCACGCCATTCGAGGACATACTACCTTGATCATACTGATCAAGTCACTGGCTTCTTTATTGCCGTAACGATCCATCTTATCTGCTGCCATCAAAGTGAGTAATCTAGATTGCTCAATCTCACTAGCCGATAGCGCAATGCTCTCTCTAACGGAACCTTGAACGCTTAGCGGTCTGCCAAATGCTATTCTATTTTCTGCTCTTTGGCACATCAACTCCAAAGCTCTTTTGGCTACCCCTATGAGCCTCATACAATGATGAATTCTTCCTGGCCCCAGCCTGCCTTGTGCAATTTCAAAACCGCGACCTGGCCCTAAAATCATATTTGTTTTTGGGACTCTTACATTATCAAAACTAATTTCAGCATGCCCAAAAGGTGGATCGACATAGTTGAACACTGATAGCGGTCTTATAACTTTAATCCCAGGTGTATCCATTGGAATCAGGATCATGGATTGTTGTTTATGCCTATCTGGGTTATCCGGATCTGTTTTTCCCATAAAAATTATGATTTTGCAGGCCTCATTCATTGCTCCTGAACTCCACCACTTTCTCCCATTAATAACATACTCGTCACCATCTAAAACAATGGGAGACTCTATATTAGTAGCATCTGAGGAAGCCACCTCAGGTTCAGTCATTGAAAAACAAGATCGAATCTCACCTCTCAGTAGTGGTTCCAACCATTGCTCTTTTTGTTCTTCTGAACCATATCGATCTATTACTTCCATATTTCCAGTATCAGGAGCAGTGCAATTAAAAATCTCAGAACACCAAGTCACTCGACCCATCACCTCAGCAAGAGGGGCATACTCTAAATTGGTTAAGCCTGCTCCTCGTTCAGATTCGGGTAAAAAGAGATTCCATAATTCTGCTTGTTTTGCCTTTTCTTTTAATTCTGTCATTAAAGGAGGGGACTTCCATAAATTATCGGTTGTTTTGAAATAATCTTCGTATTCTCTCTCTATTGGATAAACATTTTTATCCATAAAATCTTCCAGTCGCTCCACCAAATCAGTAACTTTTTTTGAATGTTCAAAATTCATTTTAACTATTCACTCCTTTTTCAATCAATGTGTAATATTTTCTGGTTGCTTCCATTACAGCAATGTTTTCTTTACCTGCATTTTCAACTTTTTCTAGAGAAGCCCAAGCATCTTGCAGTGTTCTCCAAGGCACATCATCTTCGCTTAAAATTCTTTGAGCTTCGAACTCCTGGAAGTTCATCCTTATTTTATGATCGCAATTTTTATGTTCCATTGCGATGATTCTTTTTGAAAAATCTATCAATCTTGGATCATTCATTTGCTGCATGATCTCCATCCTTTGTTCTAAATCATGATCCTTTAAAAAAACATCACTGAGGAGACGATCTCCTTTATCAATAAACTGACTATAGATTTGTGACTCAGAATAAACAGAGGTTTCCCATGGCGATCTTTTTTTGCTATTAATATCACAAGCAACGACTATATTATTTTTAAACCCATTGCTTTCTTGTACTTTTGTCGCTCTTTCTGTTGCCTGTTCTGTTGTGAGGTTATTTTTTTCACATAGACTGGGATGCAATATCACTGGACTGGCATTGGCTTTTATATTGAAAAAAGGTGAGTTCTTTTTATTAATGAGTGGGGCAATTTCTTCAGCTGTCATATAAAGATAATCTTCTGGATCATAAACCAAGTCAAAATGAACCATATTATTAGAGTAACTTGGATCCTCACAAATAAAAGTAGGTGTTTTTCCTACAGCTGTACGATCTTTGTATTTTACTTCGCCATAATTGAAAAAGAGTTGACTCGTCATTTGCTTAATAGCTCTTTTTTTTGTGCCTGAACCTATAGCAGAGAAAAATATTTCTGGTGCTCTTTCTTTAAAAAGGCTTCCTAATTTTAATAAAACTTTTACATCATCAATTGCTGAATGAGCATCACCCGGATCAATCCCATTTGCCTCAGCAAGTAACGACTGTTTCAAACTAATTTTTCCTGTTACATCTCTGTGAAAGTCAATGCTTCTTTCCGCGAAACAGTATATAGCTTGTACCACTTTATAAAGGTCAATATGAATACGATCTTCAAGTCCATTCGAGAGCAAATAAGGATTGTATAGAGAGGAGAAAAAAGTATGCCTAAGAATAATAAGATCATAGGAGGCTCCATTGTATGTGGCTATAATTTTTTGGGGATTTTCAATTAAGTAGTTAGCAATTATTTTCGTAAGTTCAAAAAGAGAGAGCTCCTCATTCATTAACTTCATTGGGTTTATATTGGTGATTTCTAAAGCCCCTGCATCAGGTAAAACATGTGGAGGCAGGCGGCACATATTATTAATGATGACATCAGGTTGATTTATATCATCATTGGCCTCTAGGATTGCAGCGGATGTGGGTCTTTCATATTCAATATTTCTATTCAGTCCAGTGGTTTCCAGATCAAGACCAACCAAACCTCTCTCGGATAGTATATCTTGGTATTTCTGCATCCAGTTTTCTTTCATAATTATTCTCAGTTGGTAATTATTTTTTTGGCTTTGAAAATGATAAAATCATTTCATAAGAATTAGGTAATAATGTAGTTATGATATCAAAAAATATATTGTTAAAACTAATTTCTCTTTGCTTAGTGTTTTCCTTTTATTCTTGCGGACAAACTGGAGATCTCTATCTTCCAGAAGGGCAAGAAGAAAGTAAAATCAAGGCCATTGAGAAACAGGAAAGAGAGCTTAATGCCTCGAGCTAAAACACTTTTATTGGTGGATGGCTCTTCATATCTCTATAGAGCCTTTCATGCACTACCAGATTTTACTAGCCCAAAAGGCCAGCCTACAGGAGCTATTTATGGTGTCTTAAATATGTTGCAGAAATTAATTAAAGAGGAGAAGACTGATTTAGTTGCTATTATTTTTGATGCGCCAGGAAAAACGTTTCGACATGATTTATTTCCAGAGTATAAGGCAAATAGGCACAAGACCCCTGATGATTTAATCAGTCAGATCAAACCCCTTCATCAAGCCATAAAGAACTTAGGCCTACCCCTCATAATTATGTCGGGTGTAGAAGCAGATGATGTGATGGGCACCTTAGCAAGAGAAGCTGAATCTAAGAATATAAAAACTATTATCGCAACTGGCGACAAAGATATGGCCCAATTGGTATCAGATCATATCATTCTGGTTGATACGATGAAAAACACTCGCATGGATAGAGAGGCAGTGATTCAGAAATTTGG
>JACKQG010006720.1_pt1 | contig 11964 bp, 9 predicted proteins | sample 8237621 | NCBI WGS metagenome assembly JACKQG01 (sample SAMN15677084, study PRJNA649215) | marine metagenome | biome: marine; feature: Black Sea; material: saline water; isolation source: suspended particulate matter (SPM) from the Black Sea western gyre | collected 2013-06-09/2013-06-10 | depth...
AATTACACCGGCGTATCGGATGCGAAAAACGTTTAAGCCCATAGCATCCGAGGCAACAGGATTTTCTCCAACAGACCTCAAATTCAACCCCCAACGAGTGTGATTCAAAGCAAACCACACTGCTATGACAAGAATAATGCCGATGAAGACTATAATATCTAAATCAAACAATATAGGTGAGAAACCAGGTGCAGTATTGCCTACCATATTCCGCCCGAAAAAGGAGGTCAAACCCGAGCCGAAAATTGTCAAAGCTAAGCCGCTGACTATTTGATTGCATCGTAAAGTTATCGTCAAGAAAGCATGTATAAAACTTAGAGCGCCGCCAGCGATGATTGCTGAAAACAATCCGAGTATGGGATTGTTTGTGTGGTGCGATACAGAAAATCCCGTAAGCGCGCCGACCAACATTAAGCCTTCCAATCCGAGATTTATAACTCCGCCTTTTTCCGCTACGATTTCTCCTAACGTCGCCAGTAGTAACGGCGTGCCAGCTTTCACTGAAGCGATGATTGTTTTCAAGACCAGACTCATTTTGCTATCCTGCCATACAAATTACGCTTTACGTTTTACGCTTCACGCATTACTCTTTTCACGTTTCACTCTGTATTTCATTACAGTATCAGCTGCTAACACTGAAAAAAATATCAACCCCTGCAATATTTTCACAATCGCCGATGGAATCTGATGAATCTGAATGATATCCCCACCGACAGCCAGTATTCCAAATAAAGCTGATACCAAAATCACCGCAATTAGGTTGTTTTTGCTTAACCAGGCTATGATAATTCCAGTATATCCGTAACCCAACAATATGTTTGGATGCAGACGGTGGTGAATGCCAGAGACTTCAGTCATCCCAGCTAACCCAGCAATCCCGCCGCTTAATGACATGACAACAATAGTGATGAAGCCGACATTAATTCCAGCATATCTTGAAGCTTCGGGGTTTTCTCCTGTGACTCGTATTTTATATCCAAATTTAGTGTATTCAAAGAGAAAGTGGAAGATTAATGCCATAATGATGCCGAAAAATATACCAATGTGAGCCCGTTGACCGAATAGATTTGGAAGAAAAGCGGATTTGTTGAATATCTCCGTGTAAGGAAAACCGTCGCGCCCTTTCCATGAACCGTAAACGTGATAATTCAACCAGAGAGCGGCAATGTAGTTCATCAGCAAGGTCGTTATAATTTCATTGACTTTCAACCCAACTTTTAAGATAGTCGGAATAAGTCCCCAAAGAATCCCAGCGATGAAACCAACAAACATTAACAGAGGCAGTAAAACATTAGCAGGAAGGTGTCCAAACAAAAGTGCGACTCCCCCAGCAGCCCAAGCGCCCATGCAAAATTGACCTTCGACACCGATGTTCCAAAATTTGACCTTTAATGCAGACATTACAGCTAAACCACAAAGGAGTAACGGCGTGGTTTTCACAACAACTTCAGAAATGCTGTAACTACTTCTAAATGCGCCAAACAACAGTTTGCCGTAGGTCGTTATTGGATTCGCTCCGATTGATAAGATTAGAATTGAACCTAAAATGAAAGAAAACAACACTGCGACAATGGGCGCTAAAATCTCAATATATTTGGGAACTCGTTCTCGAATTTCAATCTTCATTCCAATGCAAATCCTATGATTGATAATCTTCATATCTTGACTTTGGTAGATAGAACGATTTGAGTAGATTAAAAACCGAGTTTTTCATGCACCCAAAACTAAAATGAGGTAGCAAATCATTTTTCTCTCTTCTGTTACTTCTCCTGTACGTAAAGACTCGGTTTATTCTTCCAATTTACCAAAGTCAAAGTAATGAGGTTGCGTTTTGGAACTAAAAAACCTTGGGTTGAATAGCCGAAGGTGTATCGAAACCAAAATTTTCTTGTCCTGTAGCTCCTATGGCCAATCACGGCGAGGACGGCGAAAGTTGCCACCGTAATGTACTTCGTAGATATACTCATAAACGATTTCAGAAACACGGCGAAGGGTATTAGATCTTGTATTTACCCATGCAGACCAAGACTGTGTTCGATTGCCGTAATTAGTTTTTGTCTTGTCCTCAATCATTCCTGTAAAGGCGTAAGCCCTTTGTCTTCCCTTTGGATCTTTAATGACCAAGATGCCACTGTCGCCAACCATACCGTAAACCGTGCCTGTTTTATTATAAACCCGGACACCCGAGGGAATGCACGTATTCTTGTAGATTCTATCCCAATTTGGTAGACAAAGATAGTATTTCATCTTCTCTGAATATGGTAAGTTCCCAAGCCACAACTGATTGTAAAAACGATTGAGGTCGTGAGCCGAAGTCTTATTCCGGTATGTCCTGCCTCTATTCGGAATATATTCCACGATGCGCGTTTGCTCAAAGTAAGAATAGTTGCGTGTCAAAATGCGGTTCACATTTTGTGGTCCCCCAAGCAGTCTGAGAAAATAGTTAGTTGATGGATTAGAACTATTCTGAATCATCCGTCGCAGATGCGTTCGATTTGTATCAGTGTGTTTAAGACGCCCGTACTTCACCTGATGAAAATAAGCAAGCATAACAAAGTTTTTAACGAGTGACGCTGCCATCCTGGGCTCATCTTCGTTAATTGAGACCGCTTTTTTTTGTTTGGAAATGTCGTAGACGACAAAACTGGTTTGGTCGGTTTTCGAGAGTATACCGCGCTGACGAAGTTTTTTGACGTATCGGTCAACGTCTGCTTCGAGACGCGAGTCCAATGAAGAATTTTTACTCAGGGATTTCATTCGCCTATTTGAAGATTGCTGTTCTATCGACCAATAATCTCTATCTCGGATAGGGCAAGCCGCAGAAAGCCCACTTTTCACTGCAATGCCAGACTTATGAAGAAGTCTTCCATGATGCTGTGCCAGCCGCAGAACCGTTTGATAATCCCCATCCCTATCATAAATCACCCCATATCGATTACTTTTGCTACGCACGACCATTATTTTTCTGGCGGCGCCAGGGCCTAAAACCCTTTTGACTTTAATGGCATACTCTTTTGCCGATTTAATATTTGTTGTCCATAAATAGCTCACATCATAGGTTCCAATTGCCAGAAGCGGAGACAAAGGCATCAGGAAAACGATTAGACCCAAAACCAACAACATCAATTGATTTTTATTTAATTTACCAAAGTCAAAATATTCAATATTCAATCTTATACACCCGTCATTGCTAAGCCAATTTCGTTGATATTCCTCGTCTCCATAAAAGTCAGCCTACCTTCGTATATAACAGCAATTCTATCCGATATAGATATCAACTCGTCCAAATCCTCGGAAATGAGCAGAACAGCCGTGCCGCTGTTTCTGCACTCCAACAGCCTCCTCCTCACAAATTCAGCCGCGCCGACATCCAGACCTCTCGTCGGATACACAGCAACTAACAGCTTGGGATTTTCCCTTAGTTCCCGCGCTAAAATCACTTTTTGAAGATTCCCACCTGATAAATATTTCACCGGCTCTGAAAGATTGGAATATATGACATCGTATTCTTGCATCAAATCTTCTGAGTATTTGTTGATTTCAGATTTATTGAAGAAAGAAAACATATCATAACATTTCAGCAGAACATTGTCAGGTATGCTGAGATTCCCTATTGATGCGATTCTGGCTCGGTCTTCGTGTATAAACGCGACTCCCGAATCAATAATTGACTTCACTGTTTTACCATGTATATCCTCACCGTCGATATAAATTGAACCAGATTCGTTTTTTCTAAGCCCGGTAATAACCTCTGCTAATTCAGATTGACCATTTCCAGCCACACCAGCAATTCCCACAATTTCTTCCGCATGCAAGGTCAAGGATAATTCATCCAGCGCTATGAGTTGTCTATCGTTCTTCGCTGTAACGTTTTCTATTTTTAATATTTCTCTATCAAGGACGTCCCCGATTTTTAAATCGGGGGGAATTTTCCCGACTGAAGTCGAGCGTCCAGCCGGGATAGGCTCTAATTGAGGAAATTCGTCAATCTCCCTTCCAACCATCAATTTGACTAAATCCTTTCTTTGAATACCTTCGTTAGTGAATGTATCGATGATCTTGCCTTTCCTGAGAACTGTTATTTGGTCTGAAATTGACAGCACTTCACCGAGTTTATGAGAGATAAAAATAATCGAATATCCTTCAGTCCTCATCGACCTGAGAATTTCAAACAACTCTGCCGCTTCCTGAGGCGTCAAGACGGCTGTCGGTTCATCTAAGATTAAAATCTCCGCGCCCTGATATAATGTCTTAACAATTTCCACTCGTTGCTGTTCTCCAACGGAAAGCTGCCAGATGCGCGCTTTTAAATTTACAGAAAATTGATGACGTTCACAAAATTCCGATATCTCCTTTGCCAATTTTTTTCTATTCAAAACAATTGGCAACCGCTTTCCCAGAATAATGTTATCCAGAACGGTGTGAGCGGAAACCAGCATGAACTGTTGGTGAATCATCCCAATTCCTGCGTCGATAGCATCTTTAGGCGACTTGAAATTTACTTCCTTTCCCCTAACGAATATTTCCCCGCTGTCAGGTCGATACCGTCCCGACAGAATATTCATCAAGGTGGATTTACCCGCGCCGTTTTCGCCAAGAAGCGCATGGATTTCGCCGTATTTTAAAAAAAAGTCGATTTGGTCATTCGCTACGACACTCCCGAAACGTTTGGTAATTCCGTGAAGTTCTATGATGTTTTTATCATTCATAATAATCGCTCTGCAGGCTAATGAGGACAGAACGCAATTCGTTGAGAAAATGTCTAAAGGCAGTGTCCGCTTTTTGTGCAGTGTAAAAATTGATTTTTAAAGCGATGTCTTCGCCATACTCAAGACCACCGAGAGGCGGCGCAAAGCCTGCTTTGGCAAATGCTTCTTGCATGGCTCGTTTGTAACGTCCCCGTTCGCATTTGTAAGGGGGAACTTGTGGGGAAAAATCTATTTCGACAGCTTGACGAAATGCTTTTGGGTCGATTAAGTACCAACGTTCGATATGCGGGTCTGGTACTACACAAACTGGGGTCCCAGGGTAACCTGTCTGTTGAACGATTTTCTCAATTTCGTTTCGTTTTTCTCGATATCCTTGACAATTTCCATCAATAGCCACCACTAAGACTGCAAAAGGGAATGCACGTCCTTTTTTTACATCTCGCAGAAACCGCTGAAGTTCCGTCATCGCCGTACCTTTTCCGCCGGTGGCATTACGTACATCGTGGTTCAAATCATCAGAGGCGAATCCCATCTCCAAAGCGACGCGTGTCACGAGTGCTTTGACGAAATTTTCGTGTCCAATGTCTTCCAGAAAGTATCCGATGTTTAATTTAACCACCAAAGTCCCCCCTTATGATTCGTTCCATCAAAGATGTGATTTCACGCGAAGTTAATCTCTCTTCACCTTCAAGTGCTTCTCCGATTTCTCGTTCTCGAAAAAGTGGTAAAGAAGTGAAAGGAATAAATTCCGTCTCTCGTCCTTCTTTTCGGCACACGATGATTTCACTGTCATCAAAATAGGTGGGTAGAATCGGCGAATGCGTATTGACGATGATTTGAATACCACCATATTCTACAGCGTTTTTCAACAAATCGGTCATTAATTTCAGACGACGCGGATGGACACCATTCTCGGGTTCCTCATATCCTATGACAGTTGCTCTAGAGAGGCGACTTGTGATGGCGAGCAGTCCCAAGATGCGCAAAGTTCCTTCTGAGATGACGCGGGATGAAAACGAAACGTTATCTTCCGTAATCTTCAATTGAAGGTATCCTTCAGCCGTCCGTTCAACATCAAACTCGTCAACGGAGGGCAGCAAACTCCTAAAAGCTTTACTCAACACCGAAAATTGCTTAGGATGTTCCATTTTGAGTGAATAGTAGAATGCCGCCAAATCCGCTCCATAAGTTCCGATGCTATCAACCTCTTTGAGTGGTGTATCTGCACGCATCGATTTCGGATCAAAATAGTAAAAATGCCAGCGGGATAATTCCTCTTTAAATGCGCAAATGTGAGGATAGTGCGGTGGGTAGAGCGGCGACGAAACCAATGTGAAGTCCAAGCCGATATCACGATAAATTGGGTGTGCTTGTCCTTCCATCCGCAGGTGAAGTTTATCTTCTATCTTTTCAATAAATGGGCCGCGAGACTTTCTTTCTGTGCCATCTTTGTTTAACGCCTTCAGACACTCATCAACAACACGAAGATGCCCCGAATCTGTCCGGATTTCAACAGTTAATGAATATCGAAGGAATCGATGATGAATTTTACGCTTGGGAGTTTTTCCATTCGCTTCCATTGAGGAAAGTCCTTCTCGCATTTGTTGAATCTGACGTTCAATGCGGTCAATGCTTTCTCCTGAAAGTTCTACATCTACTTCGATTGAAAACTGCGCCACAGATTCCTTTAGAAGCCCAGAAACTCCTTCGCCACTATAAAAAAAGGCTTCCAATGGTGCCCCTCGATGTTCTTCGAAAGCTTCATTGAGATTTCTTTTTGTGCATACATGACTTAGAAATCGCAAAGCATCAAATAAATTACTCTTGCCTGCGGCGTTCGGTCCCATGATAACAGTTAAAGGTTGAAGTTCCACTTCTACATTTTTCAGCGATTTGTAACCCTTGATTTGTACACGCTTTATCACTTTTTATTCACCCCTAAATTCATAGGCTTGCTTGAATAGTGCTCTTTTCAATTCCTCAACTGGGCAGATATCTTCCCCAGCCAACGTCTTAACCAACTGATAATCAGTTTATCATTCTATCATATTCATGTCAAGGAAGTTATTATTTTGACTTTGGTAAATAGGAATTTAGTATCACTATGCAAGAAACAACCGACGCCTTCAGCTTACGGTATGCCGTGGATTGGCAAATCCAGCGGAAGAAATCAATCAGAATAAATTTAACCAAGCAATTACAATCAAATTGTTTTTTAATCTACCAAAGTCAAGTTATTCAGTTTAAATTAAAAAGGAAGAAGAACATTCCGGGTTGAGAAAAGGAAAGAGTTTGATTGGAAGGATGGCAGAAAACCTGACGATTTTCGGATTAGCTGTTACTCCTCGCCGATACAATAGAAGTAAAAATTCATTGAGCCAATGTATATTTTGCCGTTGGCAACGGCGGGAGAAGCTAAGATGCGCGCGTCGAAGGTAATGAGGTCACTTTCGCCTGTATCGAATGCCCACAGAAATTCACCATCTGAGACATCCAAACAGTATAACTTATGGTCATTGCAACCAAAGTAAACATTACCATCTACCACGGCTGGCGATGAAACAATTGGGGCATAGGTTTGATAGTACCACAACTCTTTGCCGGTATTGGCATCCAAACAATACATCCGCCCATCGCGTGAGCCAAAGTATGCTCTGTCCTCGGCGACGGCAACAGAAGTCAATACTGAATCTTCTGCCTCATAAGACCAGAGCTCCTCTCCATCTTCCGCGTTTAGGCAACGCACACCGCCATAAGGATTTTCCTCATCGCTCAGGTTAAAATTGCCGTTTCCGATGCCGAAGTATACTTTCCTGTTCACGACTGCTGGACCTCCCCAGGCGGGATATTTCAAATCAATTTTCCATCGCAGGTTGCCATCTTGCGCATTGATGCAGAAAAATTTACAACTGCCGTAGCCTGAACCAAAGTACAGCCAACCGTTCGAATACATTGGAGAGGAATCGACATGGTAGCCAGGGAATTGCCAGATTTTTGTCCCTTTTATCACATCAAGGCAATAAACCCCATCTTCGCCAGCGCCAAAATAAACTTTGCCATCCGCCACAACCGGGCTGGATTCTGTATGACTGCTTGTTTGAAAGTCCCAGATTAACTCGCCGGTTTTAGCGTTCACACAATGAAATTTGGCTTCCTCAGTATAGTGCAATCCCTCTCCAAAGTATACCTTGCCCAAAGCGACAGCGGGTGACGAGAATACTTCGTATTGCGTTTCGAATTTCCAGATTACCTCGCTAGTTTGTGCATCGAAACAGTATAGATAGTTATTGTTGTTGCCCACGTAAACATAACCGCTGGCTACTGCTGCAGATGAAGCAAAAGGCTGGCGGTCTAACATCTCACGAAACGACCAGAACTCTTCATCTATTTGCGGACCATTTTTTTCGTCGATATTGCCCGTCCGCGCAGCATTTCCTCCCAATGCCGGCCAGGTATATTTTGAGATATTTTCGTTGACTACCGATGTGTAGGTATTCTGCGGCGTCTCGCTGACAAAAAATAGGTACGCGAATATTCCGATTCCTACAATAACAACGATTACAGCGCCAAGTACAATCCGATTGGATAACGCCGACCTCAATTTTCCAAGCAATTTCTTCCATGTGTCGAATTTGAAAATCAGTGAGATTGAGAAAATGAGAAACACGACAATCTGCGGCAAGAACGACATCATGCTCTGCATAATCGACCATACCTGTGGTATGACAGCGTGGGCAAGGGATATACCAATGCTCAGAAAAATAAATGCTGTTAAGAATATAAAAACCAAAGTTTTGTGCATGTTTGGCATCAATTTATTCTCGAAGGCTGGGCAAATCAGGAAAGCCGGACAACCAGACAACCGGAAAGCCAGCCCAAAATGTGATATAATGTTTTTGGTTTGCCCTTCGGCTTAACGGTGAATTCGGCTACTTCGCCAAAGTCAAAATAACATCCCGTAAAATTTATCCCGAAAGTCCAGAATAGCAGTATTAGTCGCATCTGGATGCACACGATTGGTTAGCAAAATCGCAAAGAACTTCCGCTTGAAGTCGAGTCTGATGGCTGTACCTGTGTATCCTGTGTGATATAAAGAGCCGTCAGGCATGACTATCCAGCCCAAACTTCTCGACCCATCCAAACCCATTGTATGATTTTGTTTCATTAGGTCAACAGAACTCTGCGATAAAATACCATTTCCAGCCTCCAGCAATGCTGAACAGTATTTAGCCAGATCCCCAGCAGTTGAGAATAAACCAGCATTTCCGGCAATGCCGCCAAGCCAATGAGCGTTTTCATCATGCACTTGTCCAACAAGCACACCTTCGCGCCAATCATGCCTTTCGTAACTTTCGGTCATGCGCTTTTGAGAACTGCTTGAATCTTCGGTCGCAGCACATCGTCGGGTATTTTCGGGCGAAGGATTGTAGAACGTGTCATACATTTCGAGTGGGTGGAAGATCAGCTCGCGTGCAAGTACATCGAGATTTTTGCCAGTGACCTGCTCAATCAGTTTGCCGAGCAAAATGTATCCAAGGCAGCTATAAACAACCTTGCTCCCAGTCTTATATTCGAGCGGAATTTGTCCCAAGTAAGACACAACACGCTCAGGCTCTTTTGCTTCCAGATAGAGCGGTTTCCATGCTGGTAATCCTGATGTGTGCGTCAAAAGATGCTTGATTGTTATGTTTGATTGATTAAACTCTTCAATAGAAATTCCCCATAGGAAGGGGTTTTGGGTGGGGGACACGGGGTTTCCGAAGGAAAGGGCGTGAGGGTTTTGAAAGGGGAAACCCTTGGTTTCCCCTTCAAGAATATCCTTGACGCATTGATTCAGCCGGATTATTTTTTTCTCGACAAGTTGCATTGTCAAGGTCGCAGTCACAATAGGCTTGGTAAGCGATGCTAAATCGAATAGCGTCTTTGGGTACATTAACTTAGGTTGGGGTTTAATCGACCTATTGCCAGCGGCTTCGTAAAAAACCATATTCCCTTTTTCCCAAACGTAAGCCACCGCCCCGGGAAATACTCCATCTTTTATTCCTTGATGAAGCAATTCTTTAAGTTCGTTTGAATAGTTCATTGGCGAAACATCCCATTGATGGTGAGAAAGAATCGTTCTTTGATGAAGAATTTTCTTAACAGCTAGCATCCACAATTAACGACTTCATGTTCTGCTGCCCCTAGATTCTTGGTTAGAGACCAATATGGAACAGATTTTCTTTAGGAACTATTCCCTTCCGAATGTCTTTTCCATCCCAGAACAGCTTGATTACAGCGTTTTTGCTGTTCTCGTAATATTCTATCTCAATGTCGTGCAATCCTTTCTCCAGGTGTAATTCTCCTTTGCCAGATGAATAGGTATATTCCGTCCATTGGTAGATTATCCGCTGAAGATTGTCTTCCGAATCTCTCCCGATGGAGACTTTCACGCCGTCGTCCTTTTTGACCGAAAAAGTGTACTTCCCTGTTTTTGGAATCTTGATTTTGCCAATCCATCGAATGGAGAATTTATCCTTGGGCAAATCTTCATGAGGTTTCTTGCTCCATTGGAAATCTATCTGTTCATCAACACGAGAAGCAAGTTCTTTGTCAAAATTCTTTCCTTTGTAGTATATCCCCAAAAGTCCTGGCTTGAGTTTAGCTTGAATCCAACCTTGCCATCGTTCCGCCGCTATGTTTCGTTGAGATTGGTCAGCGTGTGCATCATATCCAAGTGTTGTATTCGCAAATTTTTCAAGTTGTTCGATAGCAATTTCACGCATGGTCGCATCATCTGATTTGAGGGCGGCGACGAGCATATCCGGTCCTTTTGCATCAAATAATTTCTGCTTGGCTTCAATAGCGTTCTCAGCCATCTGTCTCAGGTCAGCGAAATCAGATTTGGATGCTTTCAGCAAACCCAGATAGTCGGTGTCCAAAGTTAGTTTATCTACAGCTAAAGCTCGGATTTTGGGGCTATCATCACTCAGCGCGGAGAGAACATATTCTCTATCATCGAATTTTCTCAACTTTTCAGCCTTCTGGCGATTTTCTTCAGCCTTTTTGTAATTCTTTGCCGCCTTTTCTTTGTAGACATTCGCCTTCTCTCTGTATTCGGCTGCGAGGTCAGGCTTTCCTTCTTTCTCCACTACTTCAGCCAAATGTAACACATATTTCACAGTCATATTCTCATATAGTCGGGCAGAACGTTCTCGTCCTTCAGCAGCTTTTTCAAAATCTGACGCAAATTTGCCATGCTTTTCCAATGCGTTTATATCAATTCCCATTTGCCCATTGTGCATCACAGGATATAATTCAGCGGATGCTATCAGCCGCATGCGATTTCGCTTTCGGAATTTGTCTATCTCTTCTTTTGTAAGATTAGCTTTTATGAGGTTTTCTTCAGCTTTCTTGGAAGATTCTTCCACCGTTTTCTGGAAACCGGCGATGGTATTCCGGCAAAATTCTGCCTTATCTTCATCGCCTATGCTGAGGAAAAATTCTAGGTCATCTTGAAATTGAGGTATTGACATGAATTTGCAAAATTCCGCAGCCAATTCCCTCTCTTGCGCCGCTTGCTTAAATTTTCCGGCACGCTCTAATTTTTCCGCATGCTTTACATTGATAATGGGAACGCCATATACTGCCAGAGTATCATACACAAATATACATGAGATTACCGCGAAAATAACAAAGACAAGCATCTTATTTAGAAAACGTTGCATTTTCTTGTTCATCTTCTATCACTTCCTCTCTATCGTAAATTACGAATTGCGAATTTGGTTGACGTTTAGGCATGAGTCGTCTCCTGCATCACTTTCTTTGGAAGTGTGATTATTAATCTTCTACCCCTTCGCCCTCTTGCCCCTTTGCCTCCTTGCCATTAGACGCAATGTTTGCATATACAGCTACCATAACGCCTCTGAGAATTTTAGTAGCCCAATTATCCTCCGATGTTGAGATTATGTTTATCCCTATGCCCTCGGGGCTTGCAGAATAGCTAACGGCGATTGAACCCAGGGATTTGAGCTTGTCTTGAGCGTTTGATGGTAACTCCGAATCATCTATTAATCTCTGCTCGGCTATAAAATGCGCTACGTCGCCGGCGTTCAGGTGGATTAATATCCATGATGACGAAAGTTCATCCTGTAGAGTAGGGTCAATGCTATTCTGCTGTTTATCAGATTCTGCAAGTATATCTGTTGCATCTTGCACCCACTGGGCGCTGTTGCTGAACATAAGCAGGTCATCCCTGAAAGAGTAGGAAGGCATG
>JACKQG010005011.1_pt1 | contig 11962 bp, 16 predicted proteins | sample 8237621 | NCBI WGS metagenome assembly JACKQG01 (sample SAMN15677084, study PRJNA649215) | marine metagenome | biome: marine; feature: Black Sea; material: saline water; isolation source: suspended particulate matter (SPM) from the Black Sea western gyre | collected 2013-06-09/2013-06-10 | depth...
TATTTTTAACTCTGGATATATTCATCTAAATATTTCCCATTCTTTAATCCTTCTTCAATTCTGCTAACAAGTTTAGGATGTAATTTCTTGAAGTCATCTAGAACATCTCTTCCGAATTGTCGTGACCAAATTATACCTCGATAAACTAAATCTTCGTCATCTTCTGGGATATGTTCGTTTTTGTTTGGATATTTTAATAATATAATTTTTTCTTCTTCAATTAGATTTAATATGTAGCTTTTGACATTGTTAACCTTAATTTCTTTAAGGATTTCAACCTCTTCATTACAAATAACTTCTTCGTCCCAACCAGTTTTTCCTTTAACGAATTTATCCTTTGGTAATATATAAATTGAACCTGAATAATTATTGTATCGATAATCAAAAGAATCTTTAAACCGTTCACAAATAAAAATTTTACCCGTTGAAATGTCACGACCAACTTGACACGATAAATCTCCACCTTTACCACTTAAAAATGCAGCAGACATTTCAATTGTTGTAGTTGCATAAATCCAATTCTCACCGTGCGTACTTGTATTTGGTCTCAAAACTTTTAGTCCTTGTATTATTGAAGAATGATATACTTGATTATTATCTTTTTTCATATTTCCTCAAAATTTATACTAACAGCACCTAATGTGTGTGTCCCCGACCTAAAAAGGTCGTGTATATTACGATTAGATTTCTTAATAAGTTCGTATATACCACCAAATAGGAGTTGTATACGAACTTTTTCCAAAAATGGGATATTATTCATTTTCTATATCCAACTCATCTAATGGGCTTTTAGTTATATTAATTGGTCTTTTTGTTACATGCGTATAAATTTCTGTAGTTTTAGAACTTTCTCTAATTTCAATCTGCATATTCATTCGAGTCCCGTAGAATTTTCACGAATTATTTTTAAGCAGGATTTTATTGTCAATAAAAAATGCTTATACGCAAAGCAGGGCACGCACATTTTAATTATTAATAAATTTCTCTTGTCGGATTGAATATTCCGAAATTAAATTCCAATTTATTCTCCCAATCATTGCGAACTTTATTATATCACATACATCCCAAGTAAAAACGAAGCAAGATTGCAACTCAAAGAAATGATCAATGCACGAGTGAATTTAATTCTCAAAATAAAAAATATCATTACGGATTCAATCAGACAAACTGAAACCTCGCCAACTGAATACAGCAGCGCTTTGGAGTGTAGAAAGAAAGGAGCAACAAACCACAGATATGGAATCGTGGTAAAGGAACAGAATACTCCTGCAAATATCAATCGCTCCCATGTAACATGCTCCATATCCTTTTTATAAATTTTTTTTACAAGAAAGATTATTACGATGGTTTCTATAATGACCGTATCGAGCAGCGCGAAGAGGAATTTTGTTTCGTAGTCCTGCATAAACTATTGAGATGAAGAGCCCGATGATGTAGATGCCTCAACAAAAGGATCAATTTTCAGATTGGGTATATTCGGACAGTCAAATACCTGAATTGAGTTATCTTTATCACGAAAAGACCGGATCTGTCTTGCGAGATATATCACGATCTCATCACCGATAAATCCAGCTATTTCAAATTCACTGATTTGTGCTTTGAGCTCATCATGATCATCAACCCAGAAATCACCCGGATCGATCGCACTGGTGATGAAATATATATTAGGATCATTCGTTACTTTCTCAAAATATTCGTCCCCATAAAATTCAGGTCCGATATCGGCGTTTATAACGATATTTTCTATGCCGACATGTTCCACATATTTACCGGATGCCCAATACAAACCCAGATCATTGAATTTGTAGCCCTTCTGCAGAACTTGGTTGTTATGAATAACAAAAAAATTCGGAGAATCATAAGAAGGTCCGACAATATAACCCAGTATGATGATTTCGGGGAAATCATTAAGGTTTGTGAACTGCACCGAATTATCCACCAAATGTTGATCCATAGGAACAATGTCCCCTAATAGAAGAAATGGAATGAAACATCCGATAATGATGCAAAGTATTTTTTTCATGAAAACTCCTTTTTGTGGTTACCAATATCCGCTTTCCAGGAAGCCCATTAGATTCATCATTTTGGTCTTTTCAACCAGACGAAGTATCGAATCTTCATCATTATATCGCTGAACTTCCCCGAGGTCTATCCAATGTAAGTTAAATGATTCGTCAGAAACATGAAATGGTTCTGTTTCGTCAGCTTCAAAAAGAAATCTAACATCATAATGAAAATGATTGGGAAAATGCTTTCTTTCCGGGATCGCATGTACATCGACATCAAAGATGTGAAGACTTAGAGGTCGGACAGAATCGAGTCCGGATTCCTCTTCAGCTTCCCGAAGTGCGACACTAAGTATGTCCCGTGAGCCGTCTGCGTGACCGCCAAGCTGTAGCCATTTCTCGAGCTTTATATGATGGGTCATGAGTACCTTTGTTTTCTTTAAATTAGTTATCCATGCAGAACCCGTAATATGCCCCGGAAGATATTTGCTATGAAATCCGTTTTCATTTCTCGTGAGAAAGGTGAGCATCTGCCGGTGCTTGGTTCTTTCTTGTGGACTAAAAGGTGTGTACACGGTCAATTGCTTAATGAGCGGTTTATCGTACATTTCCATCATATTAAATCTCACATTTTTTGCTTAGTTTTTATGATAATATGACATAAATTCTGTAAAAATTATAAGATGAAAAACTTCCCTGCGATTACAGAGAGGTTTATGCTATTTATTGAATTCTTTATAATATGAAGTCTATCGAGTCATCGACCTGAAGGCAGAACTCGGTGAGAATGTTGATTGCACTTTCCACATCTTTAAGAGATACAACTTCTGTATAAGTATGCATGTAGCGGCAGGGTATGGAGACCAGTCCGGTTGCCACGCCTGCACGTGTTACCTGGATAACATTTGCATCGGTTCCGGTTGGGCGCGCAGCAGCTTCGACTTGATAGCTGATCTTATGTTTTTTCGCATTATCAACGAGCATTTCAAAAACTTTATGATTGATATTCGGTCCGCGAATAATAGGAGCACCTTCGCCAAGTCCGATCTCGCCAACTTTTTTCTGATCAACGTCCGGTGTATCTGTAGCATGTGTTACGTCAACAGCAATACCAACGTCCGGATCGATACCGAATGCAGAAGTTCGTGCGCCGCGCATTCCAACCTCTTCCTGTGCAGTTGCAACGCTATAAAGTGAGCTCTTGAATTCTTTTCTTCGCTTGAAAACATTCTTCATGACTTCAGCAACGATGAATGCACCGATCTTATCATCGAAAGCGCGTGAAACATAAAGGTCTTTGCGCAGTTTTTCAAAATTAGTATCATAGGTGATCGGGTCGCCGATTTCAACGAGTTTCTGAGCTTCCTTTTTATCTTTCGCACCAATATCAATATAGAGTTGATGAGGTTTTAGTACTTTTTCTCTATCTTCTTTATCAAAAAGATGAATAGCTTTCTTGCCGGTCACACCAAGTATGTCGCCATTCTTTGTGTGAATGCGTACTTTTCTCCCGGGGATTATAGAGATATCAAATCCGCCTAATCTATTAAAGTAGATGAAGCCATTTTCATGGATGTAGCCAACCTGAAACCCGAGTTCGTCAATGTGTCCAGCAAGCATAATGCGGGGATGTTTATCAGGATTGACTACTGCAATTGCATTACCATGCACATCACTTTTTATTTCATCAGAGAAATTTTTCATCTCTGCAAGCCATGCTTGGCGAACTTTCTGTTCATAACCTGAAGGTGAGGGGAGGTTCATTAACTTTTCTAGGAATTTAAAAGATTCTTTGTTCATTACTTTTTCTCCTTCTGTTTTTTCTTTTGCCCATAGACTATTGCAAGTATGATGTATGAGATGCCGAAAATTATTAATAATATTCCTGACATGATGAATGGTGGAACAGGATGAAGATCGGTTGTTTTGCTTAGCGCAAAAACCTGCCATCCCGGGATTGCAATATCATCCTTTACAAGCATATAGGATTCATCATTATATTTAACACGTGATTCTGAGAGATACAAACCGAGTGGTTCCAGTGGTTTATCTGCAAACTGGCGAGTAGCTCTGATATCCTCCAGCTCTTTGACAGTAAGCGGTTCGGCACTTTTAAATAACCAGGATTTCTCATTTGAAGAGAATATGATCCCTTCCGGAGATATGAGACCTGCAATAACGCCGTTAGAATAGTTCTTCAATACCTTATCAAATCTGTCTAATGCCAATGTAATTACTGCAACTCCAACAGGGTTACTGTTTTCTCTCAGATAGATAGGTGAGCTGAAATAAAGCCCACGTTCCTGATTTATAACACTTATGGCAGGATATACGAACTCTTTCCCTTTTATTGCCTCCTGAAAATAGGGGCGGAAGTTCAAGTTCTGACCTGTAAGAGCTATATCGCAGGGTGGAGTACAAACCATCACATTCCCATCTCTGTCCATGATATACACGATCGATGCATCGAGCATATATTTTATCGTATTTAGTACGATCAGGATATCATGATCATCTACGAGTGTAGGTGATACCTGCCATTCCTGGATCAAGGGGTGTTCAGAAATAAAATATGATGCATCTTTCACTTCCTGAATAGTCTGCCCAAGAATTTCTTTAGTAATTGCAGTGTCAGTTTCCAATGCACGTTTCTCAAGTACGCTATTATATGAAAGAATACCGAAGACAACAAGACAGATAAAAAGAACACCGATGATCACAAGAAACGTTGCTTTCCAGTTCATATTCTGTTCTTGCTGATAATCCATCATATTAGGCATGAAACCTCCAAAAAGAATTTTATTTTTTAAAAATTATGGTAAACTTTGTGCCTGCGGTTCTATCAACGTCAACATTTCCTTGCAATTGTCGTACTAATCCTGTGACGAGTTGCAATCCAAGAGACTTAGTGTTTCTAAAGTCAATATCTTCCGGCAAGCCGATTCCGTTATCAGAGATAACCAATATATAGGTTTCGTTGTCATCCAGCTTCATTGTGATCTTTATCTTACCCTCTTGCTCATTCGGAAATGCATGCTTGAAGGCATTTGTAATAAGTTCATTAATAATAAGTCCGCAAGGAACTGCCTTATTGATATCCATCACAATATTCTCAACATCAATATCAATTTCAATATCATTAAGCCCGAGCTGATGAATATTATTAACCAGATCTTGAACATATTCAGAAAAACCTATACTCGAAAAATCGCTTGATTGATAGAGTTTTTCATGAACCAATGCCATTGAACGTATCCTGTCCTGGCTGTCATTGAAAATTTGCAGTGATTCTTCGTCTTTTATATATCGCGATTGCAAACTCAACAAACTGGATATGATCTGCATGTTGTTTTTCACCCGATGGTGAATTTCTTTGAGCATCACATTCTTTTCTTTTAAGGAAAGTTTCAACTGTTCCTCGATTTTAGTACGTTCTTCGATCTCCTTTAAAAGATTTGTTGTCATTCTTTTCTTTGTGATATAAGCATAATACATAAGCAGAATGATTAAAACAAGAAATATGAAAATCGCAATGAAAAAATATCTCAAATTTTTCTGCCTGTTAAGTTGAAGCTTTTTTATTTCATTCTCTTTTTGAAGGAGACTGATCTCACGTTCCTTACTTTCAAGATCATACTGTGACTGGATCTCTGCAATTTGTTTCTGTGTATTTAGTGAGAAGAGACTATCCTCAATATCCTCACAAAGTACATAATATTTAAGACTTTTCTGAAAATCCTTTTGGTCCCGATAGTATTGAGAAAGACCGTCGTAACTCTCTTTGATGAGTTCTTGAGCACATATATCCTGAGCTATGTTCAGTGCTTTTGTAAAATACTTATAGGCATTATCAAGTTCTTTCATTTTCAGGAAGAGAAAGCCCATATTATTTGTTGTATTCGCAATAGAATACCTATCCTTGATCTCTTCAGAAAGAACAAGTGATCTCTTATAATAATCCAGTGATTTGTTTAGTTCGTCGATTTCGTCATATACAATTGCGATGTTATTATAGGATGCGGCAATTCCCATCTTATCATTTCGATCTATATCTGTCTGCATGGACTGGAAATAATACTCCAGTGCTTTGTCATAATCCCCCAGATCATGGTAAATTATTCCGATATTATGGATCGCGATTGCCACACCGGCAGAATCCCCCAGATCAAGATACATATCTCTTGCCTTTTGTAGATATTCAAGCGCTCTGTCATAGTTGCTTAGTGCTTGATAAACGTTGCCGATATTATTAAGTAAAGAAGCTTTACCATCTTTGTCATCAATCTGCTCGTACTGATAGAGACTCATCAGATAATATTCCAATGCTTCTTTGTAATTGCTAAGAGTCTCATAAACATACCCGATGTTGTTTAACAGAAGTGCTGTACCTGCAATATTATTGATCTCTTTGTATTTATCATAGGATTGCTTATAATAACCCATTGCCTGTGGGTAATCGCAGATCGCCTCATACATAATGCCGATGAAGTTCAATATTTTTGCAATACCTGCCGGATTATTTGCGATTAAATATGCATCACGGGCTTGTTTGAAATACTCTATTGAGGTTTGATATTCTAGCTGTTCCTCGTAATGATTTCCCATATTTTCAAGGGCTTCTGCTTCACCAAGTTTATACTCTTTAAGAATCGCAAGATCAAGCGCAAGCTTGGCATATTGCAGAGATTTTGGCGGATTTTCGTACAATAATTTAACAGAAAGATAGTTCAATGTATCAATTTTTTCAATACCTGTTACAGAATTGAGCTTCAACTCCAAGTCAGATACAGATTCTTGGGCAAGCACAACAAAGGGTAAGAAAAAAATGAGTAGGATAATTTTTTTCATCTTGCTCTCTTTTGATCAAATAATGTTTTTGTTGTTTATAAAAAACCGATAAAACATGTCAAAATATACTACATTCCTGATACATTCTTTAATAACTTTTTCATATTATAATGTTGAATATAATTGAAAAGTAAATAGGATTTTTTTTCGATCTTATAACCATTTTTTTGATAAAATAGGATTGCATTTTCACGAGCATTGAGAATAATATAATGAGCACCCTTTTCTTTTGCATGCTTTTCTAATGCGTCCATAATAAGTGTTCCGACGCCTTTGCCCTGATATTCATCATCAACTGCCATATAGCGGATTTGTGCTTCATGGGTATTGTTAAAATGAAGCCGCCCAATACCGATTGGAATTCGATCTTTTTCGCTGATCATCACATGATAGCTGGTATCATCAAGGTCGTCTCGCTCGGAACCGAGTGGCTGGCTCCATGGCTTTCGAAGTATTTTCCAGCGAAGTTCATAATATCGTTGGAAGTCTTCCTCAGAGGATGGAACAAGTACTTTCATTATGTTTCCGTTTTTGGTTGATACAATTAAAATCGAAAAAGATAATGCAAGAAATTTAATATTTTAAACAAGTAGTTTGACAAAGAAATCAGTTTCCGATCTCATTCAAAATAAAAAAACGAGGACTCATTATGAAAAAAATTTGTTTGATGTTTATCTTGGTTTCTTTTCTATTTACTTGCTCTTCTATACAAAAGGTACAGAAACCCCAAGAGCCGGTACAATCCGAGGAAGTAGTCGTGCAATACATTACTCTTGAAGGAGAAATTTCAGAACCAAAAGCTGAAATCTCCGGTCTTGCCTGGTATGGAGACTACCTCATTCTGCTTCCGCAATATCCGCATCTTTTTCCATCAGAATATGATGGTTCATTTTTTGCAATTCCCAGATCAAAGATCGCAGAACATCTTAATGAAGTGCCAAATGCTCCGATAAAGCCAATTCCGATCAGTTTGAATGCACCCGGCTTGAAAGACATTATTGAAGGATATGAAGGTTTTGAGTCAATCGCTTTTTATGGAAATGATGTGTTCTTTACTGTTGAATCCAGTCCTGCAGAAATGATGGGATACCTCTTCAAGGGAACAATCTCGGATGATATGAAGACTATTACTGTGGAAGTGGATAAAAGAGTAGAATTGCCTCCCAGAGCTCCAATTTCAAATGCCACAGACGAGACAATACTTGTTACTGATGATCGAGTAATTACTATTTATGAAATTAATGGTGAACAACTTAAGGTAGAGCCCTATGCGTATGTATTTGATCACTCATTGAATTTAGTTGATTCGCTCTCATTACCTTATATTGAATACAGATTAACCGATGCGACCGAGCTTGATGAAAACGGTAATTTCTGGATGATCAATTATTTGTGGCCCGGTGATCAAAAGGATCAAAATTTCTCTCTTGATCCGATTGCACAGAAATATGGCGAGGGAGAAACACATGCCAAGTATAACACAGTCGAGCGGTTGTTAGAATTCCATTATTCACCTGAAGGTATTACATTAAATAAGAAAGCTCCCATCCAGCTCAAATTGATCGATGATAAGAATTCGAGAAACTGGGAAGGGATTGTAAGATATGGAGATAGGGGATTTTTGCTGGTTAGTGATAAGTATCCACAAACATATCTTGGATTTGTAAAAAAATAGAAGGTTGTTAATGAAAAAAATATTATTAATTGTTTGCTTTCTGATATTCTCTCAGATCGTTCATGCGTTTACTCCAATTACAGTAGAAGAATACTATGAATATGTTGTCGGTCTGGAAGGAGATTCCCTCAAAGCTGCCTTGCACAACCTCATCAAAGGTCATATTATGTATCCCTACTTCAGTGATTCGACATTAGCGACAAAAGATATAATGATCGAATCCGATATTGATTTAGAGAATCCTGAAAACATTATTTTATTCTATTCTGGCAGATCACAAGATAAAGATTTTCAAGATCATGGCGACAACTTTGGTTATTTGAATGAATACGGCATTCCCCACGAAGATGCATGGAATAGGGAGCATGTATGGGCAAAGTCTCACGGCTTTCCTGATATGGCTGATACGGCATATACAGATGTTCATCATCTCAGACCCGCAGACCGTTCTGTGAATGGCGCTCGTGGTAATCGTGATTTTGATTGGGGCGGATTTGCCTTGGAAGAGGTGGAAGGATGCTACTATGATTTCGATTCTTGGGAACCACCGGATAGAGTAAAAGGCGACGTTGCAAGAATGATGTTCTATATGGCAACCCGTTACGAAGGTGACAAGAAAACTTATGATCTTGAACTCCTGGACAGAACCGGAACTTATGGTCCAAAATTTGGAAAGGTATCAACACTGCTTAAATGGCATATATTAGATCCGGTCGATAAAAGGGAACTACATCGTAACGAGGTAATTTACACGTATCAGCACAATCGGAATCCTTTTATTGATCATCCCGAATTTGTTGCACTCATTTGGGGTGAACCCAATCTTCAGCCAACAGTAAACTTTTCCGATCCGATCATTCGCTTTGGTAATCAAAGAATCGGGCAGCGATCAGAGTCTCGAGCTTTTATAGTAAGCGGATATGATCTTATTGAAGATGTAACAATTTCAACTTCTTCGCCATTCTTTATTTCAAATAAAAAAGATGGGTCACCAATATTTTCTTTATCGTTTCAGCTGGAAAGTGGTTTTGTGAATGAACATATCTCAATTTATTTCCAACCCGATCAAAAAACACCTTTTGAAGATACGCTCTTTATCTCATCAGAAGGAGCTGAAACAAAATTTGTCATAATCAAAGGTCACGGAATCGATCCTCTTGCCCAAACACTTCTTTACAGTTCCTTTGAAGATGGCTGGGAGGGGTGGTCTGCTTATAGCATAGCTGGTAACAAAAACTGGTATCATTCATCATACGGAGACAGGCACTTTATGAAAATGAGTGGTTATAAAGGTGATGAGCCATGCGAGGACTGGCTTATATCTCCGAGTTTGAATTTATATAATTATCGAGATATAATACTAAGTTTTGAAACTGCAAAGAATCATCAAGATATTTATCCCGGGTTGGAAGTTCTTATCTCTTCAAACTATTCAGATAGAACGAATCCCGAGCAAGCTGACTGGGTTCTCCTAGAACCTGCGCTCTCTCAGGGGTATTATGAATGGACGCACTCAGGTTATTTGGATATTTCAGATTTTGCGAAATCTCAAGTGCATATTGCGTTCAAATATAATAACTCAAGTCCATCAAAAGCCACATCCTGGGAAGTTGATGATGTTGAGGTTATTGGAATAGAAGAATAATATGAAATCATGCCAAAGAAAACTCGATAATATTTATAGAAAGAATAAATTGACAGAATTAACCTTTAAGTTAAATTTTGTATGAAAGAAAAAATTAATAAAAATAAAATTAATTTAAGTGCTGTTGGAAATAAAGCCGATATTTATTTGTATGTCGATGAAAGAGGTTTGAAGCCAGTAGAATTATATATTGAGTCGTTACAAGAAAATGAACAGAAAAAAATAATTAGGTTATTTCAATTGATGATAGAACAAGGCGAAATAAGAAATAAAGAAAAATTAAAACAGCTCGAAAAAAATATTTTTGAGTTTAAATCTGAACCTCATAGAGTTCTTTGTTTTATTCTTCCAGGCTTAAAAAAGAAATCTTTTGTTTTGACTAATGCTTTCAAAAAGGAAAAAGGTAAAACACCTAAAACTCAAATAATTAAAGCAAAAAGTATTAAACAAGAAATTTTATTAATAAATTAGGAGTTCTATGAAAAAGAAGAATTGGTTAGAAGAAAAGATAAGTAAATATAAAGATGATGAAGAATATATTCTCGAAGGTGTGATTCTTAATATAACTGAGAAAATTGCGAGGAAAATGTATAATCTTGGTTGGTCTAAAAAGAAACTAGCTACTGAGATGAATGTATCATCACCTTTTATTACAAAACTTCTTAACGGTTCTAATAATTTTACTCTTAAGACTATTGTGAAGTTAAGCGTTGTTTTAGACATTGATCTTGAATATTTGCTGAATGTTAATTATATTGAAGAGAATGATTCTTATGAATTTTCGATAAGTGTAAATTCACACAAAGCTATTGCAAGCATTTTTGATGGGAGTAAAAATATCGACATATTAAAAAACATTACATTTAGCACTGTGAATGTGCATTAAATGATATTAACTACATTGTATTTATTATTAATAAGGAACCAAATATGGAAATGAATGAACAGAAAAAAACAATTAAGTATAGTATTAAGAAAATTAGCATTTTAGATTTCGGAATAAAAGATGCAATTAATATAAAGAGTACAAACCAAAATGGATTATTTAATTTTAATATTGAATTTAAAATATCGTCTAATATAGAGAATAAAATTTTCGCCGTTCTATATAATCATAGAGTGCAGCTTAAGAATGAACCAAAAACAGACATAGGATGGCTCAAAATACAAATCGACTTTTATATTAAGGATATTAAGAATTTTGCCAATGATTCAGAGAAGCAAGTTGTTATACCAAATAGCTTCTTGGGAAATTTGTTTGACCATGTTATATCAACTGCACGAGGAGTTTGGGCTACAGTGATGAAGGGAACGAAATTAGAAAATGCCATTGTACCTTTAATTAATACTCAGGAATTAGTACAAAAGAAAAAATTAGATTTAGAAAAAACATAAATACACATAAACTACATACAAGGAGCACTTATGCCACGCATAATTCACTTCGAAATAAATGCCGAAGAGCCGGAAAAAATTATTGAGTTCTATAAAAATACTTTTGGCTGGAAATTCGACAAATGGGATGGACCATCGGATTATTGGCTGGTCTCAACAGGCGAAGGTGAGGGCATAGACGGCGGAATTGGCAGAGCTGAGGGCGAAGAGCGTATTATCAATACAATTGGAGTTGATGATCTGGATGCCTATATCAAAAAAGTCGAAGAATTCGGTGGAACAATAGTCCGCCAGAAAGCTGCAATTCCCGGTATTGGCTGGCTTGCCTATTTTATCGATCCTGAAGGCAATCTTCATGGTTTGATGCAGTCTGATCCAAAAGCAAAGTAAGTT
>JACKQG010006721.1_pt1 | contig 11962 bp, 8 predicted proteins | sample 8237621 | NCBI WGS metagenome assembly JACKQG01 (sample SAMN15677084, study PRJNA649215) | marine metagenome | biome: marine; feature: Black Sea; material: saline water; isolation source: suspended particulate matter (SPM) from the Black Sea western gyre | collected 2013-06-09/2013-06-10 | depth...
GGACAAAATGCTGCACTGTAACCAACGCGCCACAATCCCGCAAGCCATTGTTCTGGATTCTCAAAATTCCCAAAAACCGGTCCACCAAGTCTCATACTACACCTCCTGAATTTTCCTTGTAACGAAAATAGAAATTTGCTACTACCATTGTTAATCTTCATTGTAGTAACGACGTTTAAATGCAAAGCTTGTAGATAAAAAATTCTTTTGACATTGGCATGATTATATCTTATAATACAGTCGCAGTCAATTTTTTATTAATAAATACCAGAATTTTGCGAAACACCTGCGAAGCAATTTTTTAGTAGCCATGATAGGATTTTATTAAAAATGGAGGTTGAATATGTTAAAACAGGAACAAATGGAACGTATAGAGGATTGTGGTGTTGTCGCGATTATCCGGGCGAATAGTTCGGAAGAATTGATAGATGTCGCGGCAGCAATTAAAGAAGGGGGCGTTGACGTTATCGAAGTTACAATGACCACACCTGACGCTTTGCGGGTAATCAGTGATGTATCGAAAAAATATGGCGACGAGGTGTTGATAGGCGTTGGCTCGGTACTCGACTCGGAAACTGCTAGAGCAGCGATACTAGCAGGCGCGGAATTTGTCGTCAGCCCCGTAGTAAAACAAGATGTGATAGAAATATCCAGACGTTATAGCAAGGTTGTTATGCCAGGAGCGTTTACGCCAACAGAAATCTTGACGGCATGGGAAATGGGCGCGGATTACGTGAAAGTATTTCCGTCATCATTGGGCGGAGCAAGCTACATTAAAGCTGTCAAAGCACCCTTGCCCCAGATTCCACTTGTTCCAACAGGTGGTGTGAATGTGGATACCGCAGGAGATTTCATCAAAGCAGGTTCTGCAACCCTGGGAGTTGGTAGTTCTTTGGTAAGTAAACAGGTTGTTGCGGAACGGCAGTTTGATGTGTTGACTGCAACGGCGCGCAAGCTGGTCGAGGAAGTTCAGAAAGCCAGAAAGGAAATGGAAGGTTAAATGGCTAAGGGGCAAAAAGGCAAGAGGGTTAAGGGATATTTTCGTTTTGCCATCTTGCCATTTTGCCATCTTGCCTCCAGGATATTTTAAAAAAAGGAGATTTTAATGCAAAAAGAAGTTCACTTCCCATTACCACAAACTTCATATTCTTCACTTTGGAGTGCATCAGTCTCTGCTGATGCACTGTGCAGAAGCAGAGCTTCTGTACTCCAAAATCGGAATTTTATGTGCATTCTAAGTTGCGCAGCATTGATTTTCGCATGTCTAACCAATTTTTCAGTGGCCGTGGAGTCAATTAAATTTGATGCAACCTTTGGCGGAAAAGGTTCAGGCGGTGGCGGTTTCGGTAAAAATATCCACATCAACTTTGATGCGGATAATAACATCTACATAAGCGATGCTGATAACAAAATGGTGCATAAGCTTTCCCCCGATGGGCAATTTATCATGCAAATCCCCCAAGAAAAATCTCTCGAATCGTTGTTCGATAAGCCTGGCGACATCTGCGTGGATTCTGATGGCAACATTTACGTAGCGGATACCACAGCAACGCATATCAAAGATACAGAGAATCCGAAGATTTACATATTTGCTCCATGTGTTTACAAATTTAGTCCGCAGGGCGAATTAATCAAAACCTTCTTTGTTGATAAAGTAGATGTACGTCCAAAGACTGTACTTCCCGCAAGGCTAATGATAGATGAGCATGGACAATCCGCTTTCGGAATCCAGCCGAAAGGATATGATAGACCGCTTTTGGTCGATGTGGATAGCAAGAACAACCTTTACGCGCTTGATGTGAAAAATGCTGTCGTATTCAAGCTGGCGGAGGATAGAACAGAAGTTCTACATTTTGGTCAATATGGCGCAGGCGCCGGCGAATTTGATGACCCATCGGATATTGAAATCGACCATCAGGATAATATCTTAATTTCGGACAAGGGCAATAATCGGGTTTTGAAATTCAACTCGGAAGGCCAATTCCAATTTGCTCTCGGCCAAAAAGGTCGCGGTAATTCCGAATTTGTCAAGCCGTTGCGAATAACGGTTATGCGGAATGGCGAAATTCTGGTCAAAGATTCCAGCCAATTTGTGCGCGCTTTGCATCAGCATCCGTTCTACGAGTCAAGTGGTCTATCCGGCGAAGGAAATTCGTCTTACAGGACATCCGGCTCAAGACTTGCTCGAAATTTAATCTTCAACCAAACACAAATCGAACAATCCGAGTTAGAACTGCTTCGCGAACGAGTGCAACTTTTGGAAGAAGCGGAATACTATCGCTACTACTACGACAAAAAGGAAAATGGCGACAAGGACGGCGAAAAAGAGAAAGAGAAAGATGAAGAAAAGAAAGCGTATCTCATCAAGAAAACCATCTATCACAATGTCATTGAGCGAATTCAGAAGTTTTCCGCGAGTGGTATATACAAAGGGCGAGTGATTTACAAAATCGATAAGCAAAGCGAAGAGGACCACGACCTGAGTTTTATAGCGATTGACCGCCTCGGACGCATCTATTTGCGGGATGATGTTGAATTAACCATACGGCGTTATACCGTCAGCGACATCACAATATCGCCTTCTGAAATCGATGCTGTGTATACAGCGCGCCCAGAATATGCCGAGAACAGTTTTCTTGAAGACTACGAAGATATTGATACAAAACCTAATCTGAAAGATGAGGAAGGCATGTTCAACATTAGTCAATCGCTTTTACTAAACTATGACCTCTCCGAACGTTGGAATTTGACGTTTCTCGATACAGCTCTCTACGGGGAACGCGATAACCGATACTCCGTTATCCCTAAGTCGGAAGATAGCTACAATTACGGTGATGAAGGTATAGATAATACTTTCCAAACAAACTTGAGATTCGTCACTAATCCGAATGTTTACAAATACAAAGAACTAAACCTATATTCCCAAGTTCTGTATGGCACAACTAATTTACATAGCGATGCCAGATTCACAGATTTGAACAAACAAAAAAGTGAGCATGAAGGCGACGCAAGGGCGCTAATATTTGGAATCGATTGGGATATTTTAACAAAAGCAAACCTATCATTCGAATATCTCGACCTTAACCCGAATTACACCAGCCGCAATTTCACTCGCAAATATTATGATGTTTCTGGAGATTTGTATGAAGTTTATAGAAGCCAAAATAAATCCAGAATTTTAGCAGGTGAATTGAACATTAAGTTCTAACACCGTCACGTTTGTGCTATCACTAAATGCTTGAGAAAATGTTTTAGATTGCATATTCAACCACAACTCCATTTGTATCGTACTTCGTTTCACGCATCATCTAATTCGCCTGAAAACTAACTCACGCCAAGCATTTTAGTTCAAACGTTTCTGTCGCCTTTCCAAAGGAATAAGTAATGAAAATAAGATTAATCATGCCTCATGTGAAAGAACATAATAAAGATAACAAAGAAAAGTATATAATCGGGCAAGGATTTAAGTTACTCCCGTTGAACTTAGCAATGTTAGCCGCGCTCACTAAAGTAGACATGGAAATCAGTATTGTGGATGAAGCTATGGAACAAATCAACTTTGATGAGCAGGTTGATTTAGTGGGCATAAGTTCTAACACTACCCAAGTTACTCGCGCTTACGAAATTGCCGCCGAATACCGCAAAAGAGATGTAAAAGTGGTTTTGGGCGGGGCACACCCAACTTTAATCCCTCACGAAGCTATCAAACATGCTGATTCTGTTTGTATTGGCGAAGCTGAAGGATTATGGGGAGAAATGCTTGATGATTTTAAAATGGGCAAGCTTAAGGAATTTTATCGTAATGATGGTTATTGTAGTATGAAAGGATTACCGATACCTCGCCGGGATTTATTTGAGACGAAGAATTATCTGCCGGTTGATGGAATACAGATTTCTCGAGGATGTCCTTTCGCTTGTGATTTTTGTGCAGCAGCTGTTATTTTTGGGCGTAAATATCGCCTCCGCCCAATAGAAGATGTCGTGAAAGAAATAGCCACTTTAAAACATAAATATCTTTTCTTTTACGATGATAATATAGTGGGCAATCCGAAATATGCCAAAGAACTATTTCGCGCTTTGATTCCATACAACAAACCTTGGATTGGTCAAGCTTCCACAACAGTAATCAAAGATTTAGAACTTCTGAAATTAATGGCTAAAAGCGGTTGTAAAGGATTGTTTGTCGGTTTCGAATCCCTGTCAGAAGAGAATTTGAAAAGTGCGAGCAAAGAACACAATGACCCCAAACAGTATGAAGAAGTGGTAAAAAAGTTACATGACCATGGTATCGCAATCTCGGGAGCTTTCGTTTTCGGACTAGACAGTGACGATAAATCAGTATTTGAAAGAACATTAGAATTTGCTATGGATGCGAAGTTAGATGTAGCACAATTTAATTGGTTAACTCCTTATCCTGGCACTCCTATATATGCTCGTTTTTTAAGGGAAAACCGGTTGATACAAACGGAATGGTGGTTAACGGGAAGTGGGCGTGGAGAGGTTATTTATCATCCGAAAATGATGTCACCCGAGGAATTAAAGGAAGGTAGTCGCCGGGTGAGGAGGAATTTTTATTCCACCTCTTCCATTATAAAAAGATTTTTTGCCAAAAAACGTCTGTCTTTATTTGAACTATTGCTTTATGCCAAGTTTAATTGGGAATATAGGAAGCAATACTGTAGAGAGTGACGGGGCACGCTACTTTTTCTTTATCCCTATGGCAGGAGGAACAAATGAGTGGTTTATTTGGAGTTGTTTCGCAGAAAAACTGTATTCATCCTCTTTTCTATGGAACTGACTATCAGTCCCATATGGGGACTGAAAAGGCAGGTTTAGCTGTATTAGGTGATAATTTCCAGCGCGAAATTCATAATTTAAGTCAGCAAGGAGAATTTAAGTCAAGTTTTAATCATACTTTAAAAGAATGGACCGGCAATAAAGGAATCGGGGTTATTTCTGATAAGGACCCTCAACCTTTATTAATAGCTTCTCGTTTGGGAAATTTTGCTATTGCTTTTGCTGGCTTAATTCATAATCTTGATAAGCTAATTACTGAATTTCCACAACAACCTTTTGAAATGGGTAGTTATGGAGAAATCAATGCAACAGAACTGATTGCCAAATTAATTTGTGAAAAAGACAATTATATTTCAGGCATTCTTAATGTTTTCCAAAGAATTGAGGGTTCAGCTTCTATTTTGCTTTTAACTGGAGAAGGAATTTATGCAGCTAGAGATTCTTTAGGTAGAACTCCATTAGTTATTGCAGAAAGGCCTGATATGCTTGCTGTTGCTTCGGAAAGCTGCGGTTTTTCTAATTTGGGATTTGCCTCAAAATCCTATTTAGGTCCATCAGAAATTGTTCTACTTACGCCTGCGGGAATTATTAAAAAAAGCCCTAAAAGAGAAAAGAAACAAATTTGCGCTTTTCTCTGGATTTATACTGGTAATCCAGGTTCTACTTACGAAGGAATTTCAGTTGAGATGGTTAGAGAACGTTGCGGCAGAGCTATAGCAAGAAGGGACAATGTTGAAGCAGATTTAGTCACTGGAATTCCTGATTCCGGCACCGGGCACTCAATTGGCTATTCAATAGAAGCTGGTATTCCTTTTAGACGGCCATTTATCAAATATAGCACTGCTTATGGCAGGAGCTATACTCCTATTGACGAGCAAGAAAGAAACACGATTGCAGCAATGAAACTTATTCCAATTAAGGAGATAATTGAAGGAAAACGAATTATTATTTGCGAAGATTCAATTGTTAGAGGTACACAGCTTCGTAATCAAACACTCCGTCAATTATGGGAAAATGGAGCTTTTGAAATTCATCTGAGGCCTGCATGCCCGCCGTTGATGTTTCCTTGCAAGTTTCTCCTTTCAACCAGGGCTTTTCACGAATTAGCTGCACGACGTGCCATTAAAGCTTTAGAAGGCTATGATTTAGAAGATGTGGGCGAGTATCTTGATTCTGATTCAGAAAAATATAATAACATGGTTGAATGGATTCGGCAGGATTTGGGAGCGACCACGCTGAAATACCAACGTATAGATGATATGATTGAAGCAATTGGCTTGACTAGGGAAGAACTTTGCTTGCATTGTTGGACAGGAGAGTAACCTAAATGGTTGTCCAAGTTATCATTACTGAGCGAAGCGAACAGACCACGCCGATTTGTTTGCGTCACTAGAGTAGAATGGTGACGCAAACGAATATTTTGGATATGTAGTTACCGTCGATCTATTTGACGTACGCAGGAAAGACAGTATCTACTGTCCGCATTCGTCCATAAAGTCCTCGGTATCATCTTCAGACAAACTCTTAACGTTAGGGAAAAAACCTTTGTACTTGCATATCGAAGACCACGCTGATAATCGTCCATAAGCTGCCGATGACAAACTGCCCCAAAATTAATCCTAAAAACAGTGGAGTGATATTGCGATATGCGCGCAAGCCGCCGAGTCTCAGAATAGACCGTTTGAAGAGCCAACTCAGAAATACCGAGAACCACATCCAACTGACTGACCAGCCTGCTGAAACAGCGTAACCCACCGGATGCAGTCTCCACCACACAAATCGCCGTCTCATGAACATCAGAAAGAACGTAAACGCTATGCCAAAGATACGTTGTTTCGTAATCGAAGAATCTGCTCCCATCACACCATACAATTGTCGTTGCAGGCGATTATATGCCGTCCATGACGGTCCCATCGAATAACCCATAACCCTGGATGTACCGCCATAATCATAGAATAGGGAAAGCAATATAACAAAAGCGGCGATAATACCAACTGCTGTAGCCAGTAGTATAGCGTAGTTCATGCGTTTTGCATTTATTCCCGCCCGGTCTGCTAACTTGAATCCCTCAAGTTGATGCGGCATTGGATGACAACGATAGCCGTATGTAGTCCAATACAGCAGGGAAAAGCTCGTCAGAGCTCCGGGAGTAAACGCTTTGCTGCCAAATGTGTCCAGCAGAATCCAATCCGGCCCAGAAGTATGCAATTCATGGGCGGGTGGCCCAAGTTCCGCACGCATGCGAGTGGCCGCAAGTACGAATATGAAATACATCGAAAAAAAGACTATGCCAACCCATAAAGACATACCCGCTTGATGCCAGAACAACACCAGCAACGTCATGCCAAAAATCAAACCGAAAGCAGCAGTTCGGTAGCCCATTGGTTCAACTGAATTATGAAGAGCGCCTGGTGTGGGAGTTGAAGACCTTCGATTAAACAATGCCAAACTAAAAAAAATCATGATATGTTTTCGGCTATTTATAATGGCGAGAAGGCCAATTCCCAACCATGCGCCGGACAATTGCGCAGTCAGCCGCGAACCTGGCATTGCCCCCCAACCCATGATATCCCGAAACACCAACTGAGCTTTCCAAAATAGATAGAAAAACCAGAATGAGAATGACAAGTCAAGCGGCATGAAATACGCCAATCCAACCACGAAAGGATATGCATTGATGGGAAGCCATTTGATGGCATTTAATGGGCGATGAGTAAACAGAGGAGCGAGGTCATATTTCAGATTCAAAGCTGGAATGATGGGATATAAAAAATGCAACCCCTGAATCAGATTAAATCCACCCGAAATGGCAAATCCAATCCACATCTTATGATTGCTGAAAAAACCAGATTTGCTATCAGTCATCTCGAATGGCAATTGAATTACGGGATAACTCAATCTTTCTTCTTGAATCCACTGTTTTCTGATGATGACATTTATGCAGAGCGCGACAAACATAAATACGAAGATAAAAGCAAACCATACGAGAATTGGGCCTCCCCATGCAGCTAAATGTTTTGCCGTCCAGAAGCTAGATTCGCCTTCATAGTAGCCTATCAGAACGCTCCGGTCGGATACCGTAAGCCACTTAGGCAGATACCTCCAAAACAACTCCTGCCACTCATTCTCCGGAGTAGCGAACCAAAAAGCATGTCCCATCAATGGCACCAACAACGTCATCAGGTCAATGCCGAACAAACCTGTTGAAACCGATAGCATTGTGTAAATCAGCAACAACTCAGCTTGGCTCAATGCCCGCGAGAATAATCGTTTGATGGCGTGGTTTAGCAAGGTCAACGCGAACATGCAGAAGATGACATTAAAAAACATAGTCAAAATCGTCGCATGAATGGTCGCTTTGATTATTTCCGCCTTAACAACCCAATAGCAGTTTATCGGAATCAAAATCAGCCCAAGCAGAAGTGAAATTAAGGTTACGCCCGACCGTTTTCGATTTTCAGATTGTGGATAATGAGTCATGCGCTAATTCCGTGAAATGTGGGTGTTGAAATGAAATTGAGCACATCATCCGCCGTAGGAATTGACGGTTGCGCGCCCATTTGGGTCACGGAGAGAGTAGCCGCGGCGTTAGCATACCTGATGGCATCTTCTATATTTTCACCTTGTGCGATAGCATAAGCGAATACGCCGTTAAATACATCGCCGGCTGCTGTGGTATCTACTACATCAACTTGTTTGGTTGGAAGACGTACTGATTTCTCTGAGTTGACTAACATTGCCCCCAGACTCCCAAGAGTCAAAATTACATGCGATATGCCATATTTCAACAATTCTCTGCCGGCTTTCTCCGCCGATGTTTCATCGTTCACCTGTATGCCGGTCAGCAATGAGGCTTCCACTTCATTGGGGGTCAAAAAAGTCACTTTCTCATTGAGGAAACTTGGAGATGGAGGTTGCGCAGGCGCAGGGTTTAAGATTATCGGGATACTTGCTGTCGAAGCTATGGATATAGCGCGCTCGACAGCCTGAAGAGGAACTTCTAATTGTAGCAGGACAACATCGGCAGTTTCAATTGTTACTTTCGCCCGGTCTATCTCTTCTCTCGACAGATTAGCATTGGCGCCGGAAGCAACTGCAATTGTATTTTCTCCTGCTTCATCGACAAAAATTAAAGCAACGCCCGAAGGCGTTTGTTCGTCTCGAAAAACAAAAGTTGTTATAAGCCCATCGCGTTTGAAGTTTTCTATCATTTGGTCGCCGAATGCATCTTTACCGAGTTTTGTAATAAATGTTACATCACCGCCCAATCTCGCCGCGGCAACAGCTTGATTGGCACCTTTACCTCCGGGGGCAGTGATAAACTCCGCCCCCAGAATGGTTTCTCCGGGGGCAGGCATTCGCGGGACCTTTGCAACTAAATCAGTATTGGAACTGCCTATGACTGTAATTTTCGGTTTGGACATAATCACTCCTTTTACCTCTGATACCGATTTCAATTTCCAAATTCATCTTGCATGATGTGTAACCAAACCCTTTCCTACAAGGAAAATCAAAGTTGCGAGCGATAGCGAAGCAATCAAAAAAAACACTGAGGAAAAGTAATAAGTGAAAAATGAATCTGATGTCTGTTATTATTTCTCAGTATTCGTCGAATACATATTCATCCTCATCGTCCTCATCTTCTTCATAATCATCTTCATCGAAAAGTTCATAATCGTTTGCATCCATTAATAAAGACAATTCTCTTGGGATATCAATACTGATTTTAACTAGCCAACCATCACCTTCCGGGGTTTGATTAATTAAATCTGGGTCCTCCTTTAATACCTTATTGACTTCCAGCACTTCGCCAGTCACAGGAGCATTCACTATATGTACGTCACCATTGGCTAGTTCAAGAGTACATATTGGTTCATCCTGTTCATATTCATCACCTTCGTCAGGAAGTTCAACATAAGCTATCTGGCTACATTCTGCCTGTCCCCTATCAGTGATTCCGACAGTCCCGATTTGCTTTCTTTCAGAGAGTGCAGCGTCTTGAAGAATTTCAATCTCAATCCATTCATGGGTTCGTGTATATTTTACTCTGTCCAATTTTATCTCCTCCCTTTTTCAATCGATTATCAAATCATATATTATAACTTGTTTCCAGTGTTTTCACAACATATTTTTCACGAAAAACGCTTACATACTGCCAATTTTTTCTATTTGACAAACGAAAAAACTCTAAGCTATAATATTCAAAAAGCAAATGGGAAAAGGCAAATTAACAGGAGGGTGAAATGTCCCAAGAAGTTAAAATTGGTTTTATCGGTTGTGGTGGGAACGCCAGAGGACACATGAGAACTCTGATGAATATGGAAAGTGTTCGAATTGTCGCAACTTGTGATGTTGTGGAAACATTAGCGACGCAGGCGGCTGAAGAATGTAACGCTCAAGCATATACAAATCATAAAACTATGCTGGAACGCGACGATTTAGATGGAATCTACATCAGCATTCCAGTGTTCGCACATGGTCAGCCGGAATTGGATACTATTGAACGAGGATTGCCGTTTTTGGTGGAAAAACCCGTCGCAATCAATATGGAAACTGCTAAAAAGGTTGAATCAGCCGTGAATAATTCCGGCACTATCACATGCGTAGGCTATCAATTAAGATACACCGGCGTAGCGGATATTGCCAGAGAAATTCTGGCGGGTAAAAATATTAGCATGGTTATCGGAAAGTATTGGTGTGGAAGTGGTCGAGGCGACCCTTCTCGATGGTTGAGGCAGATGAATAAGTCGGGGGGGCAACTTGTTGAGCAGGCAACCCATACCATTGATCTAATAAGATATCTCGCTGGAGAGGTGCAGGAAGTCTATGCCATGCAAGCTAATCGCGTTTTAAATGAAATCGATTGTCCGGACTCCAACGTTGTTGCAATGCGATTTGCCAGCGGCGCTCTGGGTTCGCTGACAGCTTCATGGACGCATGACCCAAGGGATTGGTCAAACGCCAATGTTCTTGATATTTTGTTCGATGAATCTCATATTCATTGGGATGGTGGGAAAATAATCCTGAAAGAACAAGGGGAAACAAAGGAACTAACTCAACCAGGGCAGTCGATTGACGCGGTTTTCACTGAGGCGGTGAGAACAAAAGATGGTTCACAAATCCGCAGCCCGTATAGCGATGCTGTCAAAAGTCTAGCTATCTCATTAGCTGCCAATGAGTCAGGGGTGTCGGGCGCGCCTAAAAAAGTGCTATAATCTTTAGACTTCCGAAGTCTTCGTGTTGAACACCAAGTCCAAATAGTGTTCAACACAAAAGTATTCGAGACTTCGGAAGTCTGAACTCCATTACGAAATTAACCCACAACCTTTCAACGTCGCCTCCAATGTTGCCAAATTATCTTCAGTCATAGATGCCAGTGGCAGGCGCATTTCGCCATTGAGCATCCCCATCAGTTTCATAGCTGTTTTAACTGGGATTGGGTTAGTCTCAATGAACAAGTCGATGGATAGAGGAAGAGTTTTGTAGTGTAGCTCTTGCGCATTTTGAAAGTCGCCTGCTTTGACAGCGCTGCACATTGCAGACACGTCAGCCGGAGCGATGTTGGCAACGACGGAAATTACTCCTTTGCCACCGACAGACATCATCGGCAGGGTCACAACATCGTCTCCGGAGAGCAGAATAAAATCTTTGCCACATGCTTGTACGATTTCGCTGGAACGCTTCAACTGTCCCGTCGCTTCTTTGATTCCCACAATATTTTCATGTTCCGCTAATTTCGCCAACGTTTCAGGCAGAATGTCAGTACCTGTACGTGATGGAACATTGTAGATAATCATTGGAATGTCCACGCTATCGGCGAGTTTCATGTAGTGTTCATATAATCCTTTTTGAGTGGGGCGATTGTAGTAGGGCGTAATAAGTAGAGACCCATCAGCGCCAGCTTCTTTGGCATGTTTTGTCAAACGCAATGCCTCCGCTGTAGAGTTTGAGCCTGTTCCAGCAATTACAGGAATCCTGCCATTTATAGTTTCAACGGTCAAATCAATTACTTGTTCATGTTCTTCGTGGGACAGCGTGGGAGATTCCCCGGTCGTGCCACAAGGCACAATCCCATTCGTCCCGTTCTGAATGTGAAACTTGAGTAATTCTTTCAGTTTAGCTTCATCCACCTCTCCATTTTTGAAAGGTGTAACGATTGCAACAA
>JACKQG010006722.1_pt1 | contig 11961 bp, 11 predicted proteins | sample 8237621 | NCBI WGS metagenome assembly JACKQG01 (sample SAMN15677084, study PRJNA649215) | marine metagenome | biome: marine; feature: Black Sea; material: saline water; isolation source: suspended particulate matter (SPM) from the Black Sea western gyre | collected 2013-06-09/2013-06-10 | depth...
TCCAGATCGAGAGGCTGTTGGTCTCGTCAATACTTGCGACACTGCCGAAGCGGCCATCCCTGACTGCTCTCACGTGATACGTTTCTGTGAGTCCTGTGCTTAAACTTGGGCACCACTCGCTTGAGATCAAACTGGGCCTCGTCGTCGTTCCCACAAATTGCGATCCTACCCAGCTGAGACCTCGCCGGATTTCGTACCTGTCGACCGGGGTCGTGGGGGCTGTCCATGAGATTTCGAGAAGGTCGTCATCCTGTTTCAGTGCGAGGCTCGTCGGGGCCAGTGGAATCGCTCCCATCCCGCCTGCTTCAAATGTCACCGGAGTCGTGGAGGTTGGTGGCAGGTGTGCCCCTGAGGGGCTGACTGCTGTGACGGCAACCTGCTGGGAGTGTCCCGGGCGAAAAGGTAGAACCGTCTGGGCTGCTGGCCACTGGGCCGTCCCGATCTGAACATATGGGTCGGTCGAAGTGTCTCGACTCCAGATTTTGGCAGAGGCCACAGAGGAATCGGTGGGGTAGTTCCATGAGACAGCGGCCTGAGTGTCCGAGGTCTTGAGTTCGGTGACGGTCAAGTTTGTGACGACTCCGGGAATCTGCTGGGGGTCAGGCAAGTCCAAGAACGTCGCCGCTGCGGTCGTGATTTCATCCTCGTGAATGGTCTCGTCGTAGATCACCCCTTCGAGTCGCCTCGTCAGTTCCCCGGTGGTTGTGATCGAGGAGAGGACGACCTTCTTGCTGTAGGTCTCAAAGGGTCCAAGGCTGTACAAGTCGCCAGCGACTGGGTTGGCAGTCCATGCAGAGTCGACCGTCAGGGCTGTCCCAGAGGTGTAAGTCCCTGCATTGTTGGTGATGGTTCGCTCTTCCCGAGTGTCGTCGGAATGCCGCACAAGAACCTTGTAGGTATTTCCGTCGACGAGCGTGATATCTCTGTCAATGGTTATACTTGTGCTGCTTCCAGCTGTTGCTCGACCGCCTTCGCCCCATTGGGGTAAATCATGCTGCACCAAGACTAGATCACCCGGTTCGCAAGCAACCGCATCAATGTCGGATTCCCACGCAACAACGCTGCCGAGTTTTTCAACATTCAACCGGAAACGAGCCTCACGACGGGCCTGACTTTCCCGAGTTACCCCGGGCAATTCAATCTGAAGAGTTCTCTGGGGGAGGCCCGCAGTAATCGCATCGGGATCGTCCTCGCCGACTACGTCGACCTGATAGTTCGCATCTGCGTTAAGGAACTGAACATCGACACGGGTCGGGCGGTCCAGCCTGCTCAGGTAACTCTGCGACCATGACCCCTCGACAATATTCGCCATGTTGAACATCTGCGTCGGAGTTCTGGCCCTCTCAAACTTGACCTTGACGGTTTCGCCGATTGTGTAAAGGGTCGCCCGGGCACTGGCACAAACTGCGAGGGCTGATTCCCATGCACTTGAAGCACCATCGATCACGCCGTTCCAAGTCGCTCGGGATTCAGAACCGTCAGCTCCGTCGCTGATTTGCTCATCGCACCAGTCAGCCCAGTCCTTGAAACTCTGGAGATCAACGTTGTCGCTGTCGACCCAATTGCCAAGGCCATATCGGGCAGTCGTCAGAAGGTCGTAGACAATCCATGAGGGATTGTTGTATGGGGCAGCGTCGACGAAGTTCGGAGTCGTCAAAGAAACCCCATCCCACTTTGTAATTTTCCTCCCTGTGACAGTTGCAATGACATTGGGAATCGCTGAGCCATTGATGGATTCGTCACTGTTGATGACGAGTCGCAGGGTTGAGAGGTTCGGATACGAATACACATTATTTGTTCGCTCGACGACACTGTCGAGGTTCGCATCGTGTGCATGGCTCAGGCTGTTGAAGTCGAGGGAGTCCTCCGTCGGATTGACCTGCACTACTTCGATTTCGTATATCGATTTACTGGGGAAGGTTACCGTCTCGCTGTGGATCCACGCCCCGATCTGATTACTGGAAACAACGACATCGGTGAACAAGTTGAATGTGCTGGGGCTGGCGGCTGTGTCTCTGAATCGATACTTCCAGCTGTAATTGTGGACTCCGATGCCTGAGTCGCCTGAAACGTAAAGCCCTCGAACGAATAGCAAATTCAAACTGGCTGAGTCGACGGCTTGGGTCGTCGTGTATGAGAACGCTGGGCCTGCTGCCCCTTCGCCTTGCCCGCCTGCGATCGTCGTCGTGATGTTTGGCTGGATTTCCCCGCTGACATTCTGAGTCGTCGATGTGCCCGGACTGCCCAGTGCTGTCTGGGTGTTTGTGCCGAGGTTCTGCGACTGCGTTGCCAGACTTGAGTACGTGCTGAGGTCGTTCCCGTTCAGGCTCACGCTGTCGACTGATGAGATTTCGCCCTCACAGAGGCCGATGGTCAAGTCAAGGGTCGAGCCGTAAAGATTCGCACTGCTGGGGTTCTGGCCTGTCAGATCCATCTCCAGAATGTTCCCGGCTACCGGATGGATTCCGTACACGATTTTGATCGGCAAGCCTGCCCCTGCAGTTTGCTGAAGGTTCTGGAATGAGTACGTGTTGGACTCAGTCCCCTCGAATTGTTCGACCTCTGGAACTCCGAGGAGTTTGCTGACGGCAATGTTGATGGCCAGTGAGCCGACGACGTAGGCCACGAGATTGCCGAAGGCCGTTCCGACTGCCAGAAGATTCTCAGGCAACGGTGTGAATATGATCTGCGAGCCGTCGCTGATTTTGAAATGCGGCCAGTCATTGCTGTGGATGTTCTTGCCGTTGACAATCGCTCCCCAGTTCCCGGACTGCACGACAATCGGGGCCACGTCTTCGATGGTCATGCCCTGCTCGAAGTCTGCCGTCCCCTTTGAACCGTAGCGAACAGGAAACAAGCCATCGAGCCGGGCGATTTCTATACCCACGTGATGACCTCACTGATGTATGGCTCTATTTTTTTTACCGGGACAATGTGAACGCCGATCTCTCTGGTGGAATGTATTACAAGGTTTCTGCCAATGTGAACAGCGACATGAGTGGCCCGTTCTTGCGGGGTTTCGGGGTTGCTGCAAACTAAAATGTCCCCGGGCTGCCTTGGAATCTCGCCGATCTCGCATTCATGCTCGCTGAACATATTCGGATTTGTTTCCCCCGGCCTGTATCGTCGAATCCACTTTTCTGCAACGCTCATGTCGAGCGGGTATCCCATTCTTTCAAGAACCTTCATCGAGAGACCGAAGCAGTCGTATTCATCTGGGCCAGTCGCCCCCAGTTTGTACGGCTTGCCGATGAGGTCGTCCCATGTGCCGCTCATATACGCCTCCTTGGAATCCCGGGGAAACCACCGAACCGTTCATTATTGCTGTGGGCATTGCATCCATTGCCGCCATTTAGCGACTTGTCACAGGCGGAAGCGTTGCCTCCCTGCGAGGACTGCCATCCGCATTCGACCCCCTTGAAGGCCCAGCGGCAGCGATGTCTGTAATACTTCTGATGCGGTAGTTCAATTTCAAAGAACGGATGATGACTCAGCCTGAAGTTGACAGCCTCCTCGGTGACGCTGACCTGACGAATTCGCAGGGTCGACTCGATAGCAGTAACAGCGAGATTCGACTGGTGGACGATTCGCATGACGACTTTACGGTCGAGCAGTCCGCCATGGCTCTCAAGGTAACCGCTGATCGTCCGGTCAACATTTGCAGCCACGACATTCAGGTATGGCAGATCTCCGCTGCTGCTCTCTTCCAGCTGCTCGAAGCCGACGGGGAATGGTTTGTACGAGTTACCCCCGAAGGTAATCGCCGTCTCATTGTCGACGAGGTGCAGAACTTCCAAGTCCGTGACAAACACGTCGAAGAGCACAAGCCAAGGCTGATCCTCGTGGAGTGTATTCTTCGCAGTGTTGAGGTCAGCGTGTAGATCTCTCGCCATTATTTCACCTCTGCCATCGTCGCTTGGATTTCGTAAGCATCAGAAGCCAGCCGTCGGATCTCCACTGCGGAGATTAATGCTGCGAGACTTGTCGAACTGTCCCCGGGGACTGTCCAAGTAAATGCCTGCTCACCATCTCTGGCTTCAAAGAATGCGACGAGCGTGTCACGGTCTGATTCCTTCAGCACCCATCGAACTTGGTAGATGCGTCTGGATTCTGTCCCCATGGGCCTGCTCGCTGAATAAGGGAACGAGAAGCGAGTCCTGTGAACTCTTCGAGAATGCTCGACGACCACCGGGGACTCAACTGTAAAGGGGAGCGTTCCCTGACTTGTTCCTTCAGTAGGAACAGGCAAAGCGATGGGGTCTGGGTTGCTGGCGGTGCTGAAGTGATTCGCACTTCCGAACTCTGTCGACTCTTGCCGGATATGAATGCCGCCTGAAGATAATGGCCAGTCGCTGCCCGGCTCATACCTCCATTCGATCGCAAGGTATCGGCCTTGTGGATCGTCGAGGGCTGTCGGTGAATCTTGCAGGTTTTGATAGTCGCCTGAGAACGAGAAGCCGCTGCCTGTGTTCGTGCCGACGAATCGATTCTTGAGGACTCCGCCACCGTTGCGAGTGATCCCAGTGAACTGGCCACCCGGGTGGATTCCGAACTGCCAGAAGTATTGGTCGGCTGTCCCTGAGTCGAGGCAAGAAGCCGCAGCCTGCGAAGTGTATGAGACATCTGAGAAGACCGTCGGGGTCGCCCAGTACGTCGATTGCAACGCTCCGACGGTGGGATTGGTATTCGTCCCGAGACCTCTGAACCAATACAGATTTAAAGTGCCGCCTGTACCTGCTCCGAAGGTCGTGCCGAGGGGGCTAGGGAATATAGTATTCGCCGCCCCTGTAATCGTCTGCGTCTGCGTCGTCGTTCCATCGTTTACGACAAGATGATACGAACCTGTCCCAGAGGCTGGGAGTTCCCTGAGGAACCGATAGTAAAATGGAGATGGTATCGATCCCGGGGAGGTAGAAGTCTGGGGAACCGTCACCGCTGTGAAGGTCACGTCAGATCCTCCGGGGTCAGTGACTACGAATCGCCAGTTCCCACTTATGAATTTGAATGCGAGACCTCCCTGACCGCTGTCGAAGTCTAAACGCTTGAAACTGCTGATGTCCTGAGGTGTGAAAGACAGAACGCCCTCGCTCCACCATGTGCCCTTCCTGACCCATGAGTTCGTCGAGGACAATGAGCAGCCGAGAGCGTCGCCACTTGCGAGATTCAGGCCTCTGTTCCCGAGGGTCGGAGTTCCTGCACCGCCACCAGAGGTGATGAAACTGCCCGGATGCGTTTCCTGAAGATTGTGGAAGTCGCCATCGATGCTGACCGGGCTGGTCAAAGTTGGAAGGGCAGGCGGCTCGCTTGTGCGTTGGTGTAGGGTCAAGAATGCCCCAGCTGAGCCGAGGACGGGACCGTTCCCGCTTGAATCTTCGAGACTGGTCAGCAAGGCCGAGGTCACTGGAATCGTCGCCATCAGCGGAGATCCCTGCGTGTGGATTTTGCGTTCCGCATTACGCCTTCAATTGCCCGTCGACCTGAAGATGAAGAGAGCATTCTCTCAACGCTAGGCCCGTCGACTGCGTTGATGTTTATCGTGATATTATCGCCGCCTGCGTTCCCCTTCGAGAACTGAACGGGGATGCTTCTTCCATTTGGCAGAGGGACGACCGCTTCATTCATGCCGCCTTCGCCGATCATTGCAGCAGTGGGGCCAGTGACGATGCCGCCTTGGCTGTATCCCTGTAGTGGACTCATGGGAGGAGTGATGCCTGTCTGCTGCGTAAAGGTTTGAGAAGTGTCGACGCTTGTCGACCCAGAGAATGCCCCTGCGACCATGGTGACGAACTGCCTGACAATCGCCTCACTCATCAGCCTATTAATCTCTGACAGAACTGAGCGGGTGAATCTTTTAAATGCTTCCTCTGAGTTTGCCGTCCCTGCTGCAATCTCGTCGAAGAATCTGGCGAGTGAACTCTGGGCAATCTGAACCAATCGTTCGCCGAGTTCCTTCATCTTTTCTTCCAGATCCTTGACTGTCTTAACGGCTGCCATGACTCCGTCTTTAAATGCACCCCATGCCGCCTTTGTTTTTTCCTTAAACTTATCGAGCCAAGTCAAAGTAGATTCCGTGACGACGGTTCCCAGAAGTTTCCTCTGAGCCTCTTCAATCTCTTCGATGGCCTCTTTGCCAACCGTTCCCGTTTCTTGGAGGGCCTTCTTCGCTCGCTTAAGGTCGTTTTCTAGTTTGGTGAGACTTTCATCATCTCCGAGATTTCCGCCTCCGAAGACATTCTTCGCTCTCTGTGTAATCCTTTCAGACAGTTCAATCAATTTTGTAGTTGTAGGATCATCCTCAAGCCCTAATTCGACCAGCTGATTGTTGGCAATTTTAAGATCTGCGGTTGCTCCTCTGAGATCCTTGCTTGCTTCTCTCCGTGCTTCTTTTAAGGCTTCAAGGTCATCTTTTGCTTTACCCAACTCATCAATTTTGAACAATCGAAAGACTGAAAACCCGGGCAATGTAATCTGTTTCGCCGCTTCGCTTGAAAGCTTCTCGATCTCTTTCAACTTTTCCCGGATATGATCGCCGAGTTCGTTGTACTGTTTTTTGTGAACCTCGATCCGGCCTTCGGAAAAATCAACATCTAATTTGAGGCCGGTCAGTTCTCGAAAGTTCAAAGTCTTGACAAGTTTCTCAGCGGCCCGAATGCTAAAGACAAACCCGTCAATAAGCATCATTACGAGGTCGATGGTGTTGCGAATAGCAGGCAATGACTTCTCGAATGCCAGCCTCATCTCTAGGCCCATGACGACAGCCTCTGCTCTGAGTTTGTCGACATTCTCGATGGCACTCATGAGAGCCTTGTCGAGTCCGACCAGCAGGCCGCCAGAGAACTCTTGAGCGAGTACCTTGAGGAGTTGGCCGAACTGCTTGAGGACGCTGTTGAGAGTGCCCTGCATCAGGCGATAGGACTCGTCAAGTTCTCCGAGGAATCCCTGCTGCTTCTCAAGTGCTCGATTGTAGCGTTCGCCGTTTTCAGCTCCGAGGGTGACGGCAGCTGTGACCGCTCTGACATTTCCGATGACCTGAGCCAGCGGAAGGTTGAGTTCCTTGGACCTTTTCGAGATCGCTGCGAAGATTTCCCCGAGGTTACGACCTTGGAATGCAGCAGCCCCCAGAGGAATTCCGACATCTTCCATAACCCTGCGGAGTTTGTCGCTCGGTTTCAGGATTGCAGTGATGGCTGCTCGGAGACTTGTCGCTGCCTCTTCGGTGTTGCTGCTGACCGTCGTGATATCCGCCAGTGCGGTAAACATCTGAGTCACATCGATGGAAGAGTCTGCGAAGGTTGCCCCGAGTTTGCCGACGTTCGCACTGAGGTCTTCAATGGTGGTCTTACCGATGACCTGTGCAGCGAATAGGTTTTGACTGAGTTCCTTGAATCCCTCGGTGGTCTGAACGTTGAAGGCGTTGGCGACGACGCTGAGACCACTGACGACGCTCGTCAGATCCGCAGATCCTGCGACCGCCAACTTCGTGGAGGCCCTAAGGACTTCCATGGCTCGGCTCGCTTCGGTGCCTGCGGAGATAACATTAAAGAGGCCATCGGCAAGTTCGTTCGGGCCGATCCCTGACTCAACTGCGAGATCCCTGACCTCGTCGGTAAATCCGGCAAGTCTGCTTCTGGCTTCCTCGCCGAGCGTTCCAACCTTGGCCATTTCCTCGCCGAACTCTGCCGGGCCTTTGACCAACGCCTGAAAGCCGCCAAGAATGCCGATGAGTGCAGCCGCTTGATTCTGAAAGCCTCGCATATTGCGACCGATTGCCGCAGTAGCTCTCATCGCTGTCCGCTTGATTTTGTTGAGGCCTCTGTTCACGCCAGTGAATGCGGCCTTCGTGAGGTTCTTTGCGGTCAGATCTAGCCTGAGGGTCTGCTTTTTAGCCATCTGATTCTATCCTTGCAATTTCAGCCATGACGACCGCATGGGCATCGATAAAACTCTGAGACTGATCGAGCATTCCGCCAGCGACAGGCCAGTGGCCATCCCTCGCAAGGGCGACAAAACGAATGACAGTATGAATGCGGGAAGGTAGCACCTTGATCGGGCACCGTCGCAGGATTCGAACTTCTGAGCCGACAGGGATGCGGTCAATGTCGTGAGGGGTTTCTTCATCGCAGCCCCAATCCCTTCGGAGTCGTTCATTGTCTTCGCACTTCCGGCAATCTTGCGGGTACAAACCCATCGACAGCCGGGTTGCGATTATTAGTTTCCCGAGTCTTCTGCCGTCAGTCCTGAGAGGCTTGTCACGAACTCGAAAACCTTGACGGCGATCGGGACAGGCAAGTGGTCAATGGATGCAGGATTGCAAGCGACCGGACGGCCTTCTGAATCCTCGACTCCAGACCAACTCTTGATGCAGGAATGCAGGACTGAATAGATCGCAGCAGCATTTTCCTCAACGTCGACAAGTTGACCGGACAAAGTTAAAACCTGCCGCCCAGTCAGAGCGGAAACCTCGAAGGATGCCCCTTCGATCTCTACGCTGTGTTTCTGCTTTGGGTCAATAATGATGGGCATTACAAACTCACAATCTGAAGGTCATCGTCTCCGATGGTTGACTCGTTGAATCCCAGATCGATAGATGCGATGGAGATGCCATTACGCTCGCCCGGGGTAATCCCAGTAAACTGGGAATGAGCACCGATCACGATGAACTTATTCCCTGATGCAGATCCCACGGTAAACTTCGTCACCCCTTCAGTGTTAGCGTCGAGGCTTCCGAAGTAATCATGAGTGGCAACCGTGACCATTTCCGGATCGATGGAGCCGCTCATTGCTCGGCTGACAATCTGCGTGCTGAGGACTCCGCTGGCATCGTTGATGCTCCTGCGGATTTGCAGGTCATTACTTGTACTGATCTCAATGTTATCGAGGACGGCACTGTGGCCATGAGTACTGAATGCCGCAGACAATAGCGTCGGGGGCGTTGTTGTCGGGTAACTGATCCCCGTGAGCATTGCCGCATCGTCGGTCGCTACCTTTTCGCCAAGAAACTCGAATGCCATTTGCATGGGTTGGCCAGTGCTGGCGGTCAGGGACACATTGCCCCGGGAACCAATAATGGCGTGACGGATGCCGTCATTGCGTAGTTCCACAGTTGCCGACGGTGCGGAGCTTGTGGAGTAAGTTGAGGTTGTGCTGTACACCTTGCCGACTGCTGAGCCTGAGAGTGTTCCGGAACCGTGTGCGAAGTTTGCCCCAGAAGTTCCTCCTGTTAGCGTTCCGGCCGAGGGGTATGAGGATGCCGTTGAGTCTACATAGAGCACTGCAGCCGATCCGCTTGTCGTGTCGACCGCTCTGATGGTTGTGGTAAAGGAAGCCCCATCGGTAATGGATTCCCCGGGAACAAATGGCCCGCTGGTAATCGTTCCCGAGATAGTCAGAGTCTTGACTGCTGTCTCAATGAAGCCGCATGACTTCAGAGCCGCAGCGAAGGGTGGGGCGGAGGTTGCCGTTCCTGAGCCGACAAGTTCTGTCGTGAATGAAACTGTCCCAGTTTTGACACCGGGAATGCTCGCACGACGACCGACGGAGCTGCGGAATGGATTCCGGTCGAACTGCTCAATATCTGCGGAGAATCCCGCCTCGAAGATGTTGAACGCTGCATTGATGGCAGCGGGGGATGAGTTTGTTCCCTCAGTGGATTCCGCCTTGACGGCGACCTGTGATTTCCTCGTCAATAATGGCATCAAGCCTCCTCGATTTCGATTTCAAGATTCCGAACATGACCGACCGTTATGACACCGAGGGTGTCATTCAAGACGACAAACTTGCCAGCAGTGCCCCCGGGTGGGGTCCAATCTATCTCGCCGCCAGCGTTGAACAGTGTCACCAGTGCAGAGGCTTCGGTCGCATTGAGCAGGCTGAAACTCAACCTGTAGCGAGTCCGGTGCTTCCGCCCTGCTGGGTACGAATTCCTACGCATGAACATCCCAGAGCCGAACGAATCCAGAATTCCATATTCATGAACCTCGACCATGTCGCTCGGGACCGTTGTCAATGTTGGCATCAGGCCCTCGCTGTGTAGGGGTTCGAGATGTCATGCGTATACGTTATTTTGACCGATACTGTTGCCCCGACGAAGGGCTGGCCTTCTGCTAGGCGGAAAGGAATCACGCTTTCGACTTCGCAACCTCGGGCGAAACCGCCCCGAGTGGTATCTGACATAATGGCCTTCTCTACATCTCCGGCAAGGCTGTCGACTAGGCTCGCTGTGTAGCCGCTGACAGAGTCCTCATCATGCACTGCCCAGACATCGACGGTCACCCTGAGATCGCACTCTGCCCGGTCACTGGGGCCTTGAGTCTTTCGCTCTTCATCGAAGTTGACGATGACGCAAGGCACATCAGCGACGGAGAGACCCGACTGCATGAATCTCTGCACATTGTCGACGGTGTTCTCATAGCCATTTGCCGTGGTAATCGTTGCGAGGTCCGTCGCAATGCCTGCGATAATCTGTTCCCTGACGGTGTCTGCCATTTACTTCCTCATTCTCTTGTAGGTATCTGCGACGGCTGCCTTCATTTCCTTGTCGAATCGAATCAGTATCTCAGGGGTGTAAGCATTCCAGAGGTCAAACAGATTCAAGACTGGACGCATCTGGATTCGTTTCACCAGAAGCATGACCGCTGTCGGCTTCGCTTCTGGATTCTTCCTATCCCTGACGAAGACGATGATCCTGTTGCCTGTCTTCTCGAAGGTCGTGACGTATTTTCTTTTCTTGACAATGTCTCGCACTTTACGCCAGCCACGCTTGGCCCTCGGTTTCTGTTCCCCTTTGCGAATTCTCTGGGCATTTACTGCTGACGAACCCTCGACGATAGGGATGCCGAGCCATTTCCCCTTCGGGGTGATCGTTCCGCCCTTCTCAAGAGACTCAGCTGCCGTTGAAGTTGTGCCGAAGTTGCCGTTCACGCTGGCGGATTTCTTCGCATGAAGTCCTGTCCCTTGTTTGATCCTCTGCGGTTTCTTCGGGTTCACCTCATAGCGAAATCCCCGAGCCAGTGGGGGCATCGCATTCGACCCCGGGCCGCTTGCTGCTTGCCGCTTGGTCACCCCTCGCTTGATCGGTGGGCTATGTTTCAGGAAGTCCCTGCGGAATGCTCCAAGGCTTCGACTTGTCCCTCTCCATAGGCCCTGAGCGAAAATCGATTCACCTTCATTGAATGCTCGCTGGACACTCTTGAGGTTCTGAATCTCGATACCAATCACTTGTAGGCCCTCACTTCCCAATGGTCATCGCTGGCAGACAGCAGGCGAGTGACTCGGCAGCGAATTGCTGAGCCGTAGGGGTCGACTTTGACGAGGACTTCATCCTGCCCGAGGTTGAGGCTGCTCACTTGGCCAGTGCCAGAGCCTCGTGGAATGAAGATGTCGACGAAGTGCGTCAGGTTGTTATTCAGGGGGGCCTTGCGATTTCTTTCAACGACAGCGGACACGCTGAAGGCGAGCAAGTCCGAGCCTCCCGAATAGAATGTCAGAGACTCTCGTGCCTGATATTTCCAGTAGTCGAGGGGCATCATCTTACTCCTAACAAATGAACCATCCCGGGATCTTGGTCAAGCACCTCGACGATGCGTACTCGCTCCGCTGCTTTGCCTTCAGTGACGACGACATCAGCGAGATCCTTGCCAGCCTTGACGGTTGAGACTCCGATGGTGGGGTCAGTGGCAATCCACAGTTCGACCTGAACAGTGAGAGCACCCTCTTCCAATGCAAGGGCTAACAGTTCAGGCTCATCACGTTGGACGACCGCCCTGATTGACTTGCCTGCTGATAGATTTCCGCCCGGGTAGTAGGTGATCGCTTCGGTCAAGACTTCAATGCTCACGAGGGACTTGGCTCCGGCTTTCAGGAACGGCTCCGACTCAGTGACTTCGATGGTGACCTTCGCAGTTCCCGAGGCTTCTCCATTTGAGGTCACAGTCATCGACAGGTCTGCGACGACCGAACCTT
>JACKQG010006723.1_pt1 | contig 11960 bp, 7 predicted proteins | sample 8237621 | NCBI WGS metagenome assembly JACKQG01 (sample SAMN15677084, study PRJNA649215) | marine metagenome | biome: marine; feature: Black Sea; material: saline water; isolation source: suspended particulate matter (SPM) from the Black Sea western gyre | collected 2013-06-09/2013-06-10 | depth...
ACGTGCTCAGCAGAACGTGACATGCGTGAGTTACCTTTGTTCTCGGCTTGAAAAGCGCTATCAGCACTCCGGCTATTTCAGCCGGGATAACAATATACCAACCCTCAATAAAACCTATGTGTGCTTCTTCGACGAATCCTTCATGTTCGTGGTCATCTCCATGTGAATGGCCTTCGATACGCATCCCTAAAACCACCTCGCCGACATAAGGTATCAGTGAATCGCTCAGGGTTCCAATTGCCAGTGAGCCAATGAAACCTACCAACAAAACAGTAATGATTTTTTTTCTTTTGGTGTGAAGCTGAAACATCGAGGCGATTACAATTGCACTCAAAAAAACATGCCCCGGATGGAAAACATAAAATATCTTTTCACTCGTATCGTGCTCAAGGTTCTTAAAAAGCAGCATACATGCAATGCCTGTAAAAGCCCCGAACAAAGTAAATGGTGCGTGGCTCTTCAGTTCTTTTACAATAATTACAAGTTTTTTTCCGGGTTGCATCCGAATACCTCAAAATTGCCGATTGTCAAAAATAGCTTCTACATCAAAAGAACATTTTATACATATTACGCCTGAAATGCAACTAAGTTGCAAATATTTTTAGAAAATTTTATTGTTTGCCTTTTAAGTTACCTCTTTTAACATATACTTAGCTCTGTTCCTTTGAATAAAGGTCATTTGGATTATTCAACTGATATGGAAAAAAATTAATATACCTTTCTATTGCGTTCAGCTCTTCTGGTGTCTATAATAAATGCTTTTTATCGATAGCTCATATTATGAGTTTCTTTTTTTCTTGAAAAAGCAGGTAAAGCCTATGAGTAATCTAACTTCGGTAACTGGAAAAAATAAAATAGGTAGAGGTTGGCTCCGCCGGAATATTCCAAAGGCGGTTATCATTCTCATTGCAATAGCTGTACTGACCGTGATAGCAAAACTGCCGCAGCGAAAACAGGACACTCCTCCTGCTGAAGCGCCGCCGGTGAACGTTACGGTCATGCCCGTAATTGCTCAATCGCAGCTTGCCGATACATTCAACCTGCCGGCGGTAATTGAACCGAACCGAGTTGTAATAGTATCTGCCGAGGTCGAAGGCCGCATCGAGCGGATACTTCTCAAAGAAGGTGACTCTGTGAAATCAGGTGACTTGCTCATCCAGATTAACGCAGACCTGATAAGACCCCTGTTTGAGATAGCACAGGAGCAGGTCAAACGCGACCAGATCGAGTTCGAGCGCATGGATAATCTCGTAAAAGATAACGCCACGCCCCAGCGTGACCTCGATGATGCCCGCACAAAGTTGAACATCAGTAAAGCAAACCTCAATGAAGTTTCCGCCAGATTGGAACGCACAAGTATATACTCACCAACGGCCGGACAACTCAACGATATCATCGTTGAAGAAGGAGAATACGTTCAGGTCGGCGCCCCAGTGGCCGAGGTCGTGGATAACGATACGATTAAGGTCCTGGTTGATGTGCCCGAACGCGACATTTCATTCTTCTCAGTCGGACAAACGGTGGAGGTTTTTGTGAATGTCAAGGGCAACGACACCTCAATGGCCGGGAAAATCTCCTTCATCAGCGAGCTGGCGGATTTACAAACCCGCTCCACAAGAATGGAAATCTCTCTTGACAACAAGAAACGACTTCTTCGAAGCGGTCAAATCGTCCTCGTTCGCCTAACAAGACAAATTATCGAGGATGCTATCATGATACCCCTACTGGCGGTCATTCCGATGGAGGACAGCAAGACAGTCTATGTCGTCAATTCCGACCAGGCCCACCGCCGCCAGGTAGAAATCGGAGTCATAAAGGGCGACGATGTCCTTGTTAAAAGTGGTCTGAAGCCCGGTGACAGACTGATAATCGCAGGACATCGTTTCGTCGCGCCAGGACAGAAGGTAAACGTTGTGTCAGAGAAAAAGTAGCCGCTATGATAATTACCGACCTTGCAATCAAAAACCGCACGACAGTTGCCGTCCTGGGCCTGATTATTGTCCTGCTCGGTGGCTACAGCTATCTTTCATTGCCGCGTGAGGCGTTCCCGGACATCCCAATCCCATATATTATGGTCACCACGACTTATGAAGGTGTCTCACCAGAAGACATCGAAACATCCATAACCATGAAGATTGAAAAGGAGCTGAACGGAATCCGGGGTACCAAGGAAATCCGTTCCAACAGCGCTGAGGGCCTTTCGTTGATTAGTGTGGAATTTAATCCGGACGTAAAAACAGAAGTAGCCCTGCAGCGAGTACGCGACCGCGTGGAAATAGCTAAAGCCGAACTCCCTCTGGATGCAGAAGAACCTCTGATTCAGGAAATAAATTTTGCTGAATTTCCCATAATGACCATCAGTATCTCCGGTGACGTATCTCCTTACCAGTTCAAAGAGATTGCAGATGACTTGCAGGACACCCTTGAGGCAGTACCCGGTGTTCTAAAGGTGAATGTGCTTGGCGCTCTGGAACCCGAAATCAGGCTGGAGTTCGATCCCGACCGGCTGGCTATGTATAACCTGATGATTCCGGAAATTCTGGCTCTCATACCTTCAGAAAACGTTAATATCTCCGCAGGAGGTCTTGAGACTCAGGGCACGAAGTTCAATGTTAGAATTCCAGCCGAGCTTGTTACAGCCGAAGAGGTCGATCACCTGCTCCTGACCGTGCGTAACGGCAAGCCTATCTATCTCTCGGATGTCGCAACCGTCACCGATGCTTTCAAAGACCGTACAAGTTTTTCACGCCTTAACGAAGCTGAAAATGTTACCTTGACTGTTCAGAAGCGTGTTGGGGCCAACGTAGTCCATATCTCCGATTACGTCCGTGCCGTTGTTGACCAGGCACAAAAACAGATTCCCGGTGCAGTAAAGTTCGACATCACCTTCGATATGTCCAAGATGATTCGAAATATAGTAGCTGACCTGGAAAATAATATTCTGTCTGCTCTGATTTTAGTAACGGCCGTGCTTTTAGTATTCTTAGGGTGGAGACCGAGTACAATCGTGGCCATGATCATCCCACTTAGCATGCTTATTACGTCCTTTCTGATCCAGATGCTTGGTTACACTCTGAACATGATTGTGCTTTTTAGCATGATGCTGGTCTTGGGTATGCTCGTGGATAATGCGATTGTAATCGTGGAAAATATCTTTCGACACCTGCAGCTCGGATATGGCCGAACTGAAGCTGCGATCCTCGGCGCGCGTGAAGTTGCCTGGCCGGTCATCACTTCCACGTTTACGACTGTATGTGCTTTTCTTCCCTTGATGTTCTGGCCGGGCATTATGGGCGACTTTATGAAGTATCTGCCGATCACCTTGTCCCTGGGCTTGCTGTCCTCGCTCTTTGCAGGGCTCGTGTTCAATCCGACTATCTGCTCTGTATGGGCCGGTCGTGTGGCACCACAGCAAAAGACGGAGAATTGGTTTGTAAGTGGGTACCGGAGGATTCAACTAGCCGGCCTGGAAAATCCGGGACTGACTTTATTCCTGGCTTTGTGTCTCCTGGTCGGCCTGACAATTCTTTACGGCAAAATTGGTAAGGGAACCGAATTTTTCCCGGAAGGTGACCCGGATCGCGCTATAATTGACGTGCGTGTCCCACAGGGCACTAATATCCACGAAACAGACCGTATCGTGCGGATAATCGAACAGCGCATCAGGCCCTACAAACCGTATCTCGAGCATGTCATCGCGAATGTAGGTGCATCTGGAGGGGGGGGCATGGTAGCCAGCGCCGGCGGTCCCCACCTGGCCAACATTACATTGGTTTTTTATGACTTTGCCGAGCGCGAGCGTCCTTCGAATGAAATCATTGCGGAGATCCGAAAGGATATTGACGACATCTCCGGTGCGGAAATTAAGATCGAAGGTGAGGAAGGTGGTCCACCAACCGGTGCCCCAGTCGAGGTGCGTCTGATAGGAGAGGACTTTAAGACTCTCGAACGTCTCAATAGCCAGCTATACCAGTCGATCGCAAATGTGCCTAACATCGTCAACCTGCGCAGTGATTTGGAGGCTACTCGTCCGGAATTGGCCTTTACCGTCAATCGCCGCGTCGCCATGCTGCTCGGCGTTAACACAGCTACTGTAGGCAACTTCCTCAAGATGGCTGTCTTTGGTACCAAGGTGGGAACCTACCGTCAGTTCAACGACGAGTACGACATCACGGTACGCCTTCCCCTTGCCCGCCGTCTCAATATCGACGACATGTACGGCCTGCACATTCCCAATGTATCCGGAAAAGCTGTGCCGCTCAGTTCGCTTGGCAGCTTCGAGTATCGTGGTGGATTCGGTACCATAAACCGCGTCGATCAGAAACGTGTCGTCACCCTCACTGCTGACGCCGAAGGCCGGCTCAGTTCCGAAGTGCTCAGTGACGTCCAGAAAAAGCTCTCCGAGCTCGAACTGCCGGCCGGCTACGAAATTCGCTACGCCGGAGAAAAGGAAACCGAGGACGAATCGCGTGCCTTCCTGGGAAAGGCCTTTGGCATTGCTCTGCTGCTGGTTGTTCTGGTTCTTGTCATCCAGTTTAACTCGCTTATGGTGCCGCTCATCATAATGACAACGGTAATCCTCTCCCTCATTGGCGCGCTGACTGGATTACTAATCTGCGGCTTGCCCTTTGGTATTATTATGACAGGTATCGGAGTCATCTCACTGGCGGGCGTTGTCGTGAACAACGCCATTGTGCTGCTCGCCTATACCCGGCAATTGCAGCAGCGAGGGATGGACCTCCTTTCCGCTGCGGCAGAGGCCGGAGTTACGCGCCTGCGGCCGGTACTCCTAACCGCCACAACTACAATTATTGGCCTCATCCCCATGGCCATTGGTATCTCGTATGATTTCCATACTTTTACCTGGGCCACCAAGAGCGAGTCCAGTCAGTGGTGGCGTAACATGGCAGTTGTCGTTATATTCGGTCTTGGCTTTGCTACTATCCTGACCCTTGTAGTGGCTCCCTCGCTCTACGTTATGCTTAGTCGTCTCTCTCTTCGGCTGGGATTCAAAGGATTCGGCGATGTCCATCCGGATGACAAACCAGAGACATCCGTTAATTGATTTTAGCAACACCTTCCCCATGGCAAGTATGAATTTAAGCTCTAAAAAGCATTGCGGATTTCACTTCAGACGGGTAAATTAGAATATCTGTTGAAAGAATTTGGGCAACCGCGGAATATTATATTCTGTAACGATAGTTTTCTCTGTAAAGGAGCAGGCAATGAAGAAGATTGTTGGTTTGCTGTGTTTGACGGTTCTAATATTAAGTGTCTCCTGCAGGGACACATCAGAACCATCAAAACCGCTCATCGGTATTACCAGCGTTTATAAGATAGATGAGCAGAACAATTCCTTTTCAACTTCGGTGAATTTTGCTTATATACAGGCAGTGACTGATAATGGCGGTATCCCGCTGGTTCTGCCGGCCATATCTGACGAAGAAAATATGCAGCAATATGTCAGGCATCTGGATGGCCTGGTGCTGATAGGAGGCGATGATATCCCCCCTTCCGCCTATAATGAGCAGCCCCATGAAACCGTCAAAGTACTGCCCACACAGCGTTACAAGTTTGAAAGAAAGTTGATATCTTTGTGGTTGAGCAGCGGCAAACCACTGCTCGGGGTTTGTCTCGGTATGCAGTTCACAAATGTTGTTTCGGGTGGCTCGCTCATTCAGGACATCCCTTCTCAGGTAGGTACAAAGGTAAAGCACCGCGAATATCATCAGGTAAAGATTGACCCTGCCAGTTCTCTTGCGAAAATACTTGAAGCTACTGAGGCATCTGTTTACTCGAACCATCACCAGGCGGTCAAGGACGTAGGGAAGAATTTGAAAGTTATAGCTCATAGCGAAGATGGTGTTGTTGAGGCTATGGAAAGGGTCAATGGGGGATTCGGCTTGTTCGTCCAGTGGCATCCGGAACAGACCAACGATACAGAGCACCGAAATGCGATTTATGGTGCCCTGATAAAAGCTTGTAATGTACGAAAATAATATTTTCCATAATAAAGACAGGTAAGACAAAAGTGAAGATTATTGAAACAACCTCGGGTCTTAAGGAATTAACGAAATTAGAAAAAGGCTGCGTATTGACTATAGGTAATTTCGACGGTGTTCACCTCGGCCATCAGGAAATAATCAGCCTTGCGCGAAAACTCGCAGGCCAAAGGAACTCTGAACTTGTTCTGATGACTTTTGAGCCCCATCCTGTGGCTATCTTAAATCCGGAAAAAGTGCCCGGTGTATTAACACCAATGATATTGAAAAAACATTTGCTTACCCAATTAGGTGTGGATTGCATGATAATTCTGGAAAGCAGCTATAGGATTTTGAACCTCTCACCGGAGAGCTTTGTAGATGAGTTTCTTATTAAATCATTTAAACCGGCGGTTGTGGTTGAGGGGGAAGATTTTAATTTCGGTTACGGCAGAAGCGGTAACGTCCGGATACTTAAAGAACTGGGAGAGAAATTTGGTTTCGAACTTATTATTGTCTCCGGCAAAGAGATTAAACTTGTTGACGAGCAAAATACCAGAGTCTCCAGCACTTTGATTCGCCATTTGCTTCATAAGGGTAATGTTACGGGTGCAGCACAAGCTCTGGGCAGATATTATCGCTTGTCCGGCCGAACCACCCCGGGTAAGGGAAAAGGACGACAGTTAGGATTTCCTACCGCAAATATTGAACCGGTAAACCGGATTATACCTGCTGAGGGTGTCTATGCCGGCTTTGTGGAAATAGCCGATACTGAAGAACAACTTTGCCGGAGTAAAAGCAAAATCCCCGCCGCATTTAGTATAGGAAGAGCTAAAACTTTCATCTCCGACCACCCCCTGCTTGTTGAAGCTCACATCCTCGATAAGGACACAGGAGATTTATACGACAAATACCTCGCTATGGATTTCGTTCGCTTCATCAGACACCAGCAGAAATTCGATTCACCAGAGCAGCTCTCCATCCAAATTGCGAAAGACTGCCAATGTGCAAAAGAAATCTTAGCCACAAATGAATAAGGAATATGCTAATTTTGTGTGGGATTTACGGAATATTGCATTACAATGAAAACAGAAGACTAAACAAGAATAATCGTTAATTTTGTCAAAGGATTAGCATGATCAGCAGCGACGATTTCAAAAAAGGAATTTAGCTTCACTGACAAATAATCAAAACCGTGAAACAAACAAATTGTGCAAAAACATTGAGACAAACATCCTGGCTATAATATGTGCTGTCCTGAAACTATCTGTTTATTAAGAGTGGTGAAAAGATAATATGAAATTGCCTCCGTCAGTACCTGAATACTTCAAAGACGAGGAAAAAATCGTCGAGTGGCTATCGGAGCTAACCAATAAAACGCCAATATCGGTACGCTCTCGTCTGCAAAAAGAACGCGACAATCCCGGTATAAACGTATCCGATGCCATGCTCCAATACGGCCTTGAACCTCATATATGGACTGACAAACTGACTGAGTTTTATTCCCAAACCGACGCCTTCCTTTATGAGCTTATCGTATGGAACCTTAACAAACGCAAGCGGCGAATGCGCAGGCGAATAGGAAAATACCTTTATAAAAGTCTCGGACAAAATCTCGATATTTTAACTGTTGGCGATGGCTTGGGCGTAGATTCGATATATCTAACCAGAGCTGGTCACCATGTAACATATATCGAAACTTCTGCTTATGCACAGGCATTTGCAAAAAAACTCTTCGCCGATTGTGCACAGGATATAAACATCCTGGATGACCCAAATCAGATACCGAAAAACTCATATGACGTTGTTATATGCCTTGATGTACTTGAGCATGTCCCTGATCCACCTGAATTCGTCAAAACCATGACCACCTATCTTAAACCTAATGGGCACTTCATCGTTCATGCACCTTTTTTTCAAATCCATCCCAACACTAAAACTCACCTGAAATCAAATCGCAAATACAGCGGCAGCCTGAGACTCTATGAAAAGTGTGGCCTGAAACTTGTAGATGGTGAACCGACTTGGAGCCCAATAGCTTTTAAAAAAATATCCGGCCGAAAAAATGGCTATCCCTCTTTTGAACCAAAGCTCCTGGCACTAAGATTTGCCGGACTGTATCTTGCGTTAGGACGATTTACAATCTTACCTTTCCTCTGGGTCAATTCCTATCAACGAAAAGGCCGGCGATGGTTCAATGAGTCATAAATCCAGGTTTATTATTAGACAACTTTGAAACTTTACGCTACATTACCAGCGTCAGAAGATGCCTTAATTCAAAATAGTTACAACGAGGTATAAAGAGTATTACAAGGATTTTTCAATGGTAACAAATGACGATTTCCAAAAAGCAGTTGATTTAATTAATAATTCCGGCAATATTCTGCTAACGGCGCATACCAAGCCGGATGGTGATGCCTGCGGCTGTATTGTGGCAATTTCAAATGTCCTGGAAAATATGGGTAAAAATTTTCGTGCGATCATGCTCTCGCAAATGCCTGATTGGTATGATTTTTTGTTTGCTCAAAAACCTCCCATCCTCGGCGAAGATATCAACCTCAATCAATTGACCGATGGAAAATTCGGCGAATTTGATTTGATTATAATTGTCGATACGAACAGCCTCAGCCAGTTGCCAAAATTTGACAAATACTTAAAGCAAAACGATAAACCCGTCCTGATAATTGACCATCACGCGACCGCCGACGGTCTCGGAAATGTGGAGCTGGTTGATTCGAGTGCGGCCGCAACGGGTTTGATTGTTTATGATTTAATAAAGTATGCCGGCTGGCGGATAACTGAAACAATTGCAGAGGCCCTCTTTGTAACAGTGGCTACAGACACCGGATGGTTTCAGTTCAGTAATACCGACAGCAGAGTTCACCGGGCCTGTTCCGAACTGATTGACGCTGGAGCAAAACCAATTGAAATATATCACAATTTGTACCAGAATTTCTCATACGCTCGCTTCAAGCTTACTGTCGCCATGCTCAATACGCTCCAGTTGCATCTTGACGGGCGCTTCGCTACCCAGCAAATATCGCTGAAGGATTTCGAACAGACCGGGGCCACACACAAGGACACGGAGAATTTAATCAATGATTGCCGACGGATAAGCACAGTTGAGACAGCGGCCTTGTTGGTGGAATTGGAGGATGGGCGAATCAGGTGTTCCCTGCGAAGCACGGGTGGCATTGATGTCAGTGAAATCGCGGCTAAGTTCGGCGGAGGAGGCCATAAAATGGCGGCCGGCACTTTTCTGCCCGGCCCGCTGGAAAAGGCAAAAGAGATCATTCTCAAAGAAGTGACCGAAAAAATCAAATCCTTAAGCTGTAAATAAATTTTATTTCGGAGCAATGTACTGTGGAACCTTGCCTGCTTCGTTTTTGCGAAACGCCTCTTTCAGAATAGCCCGTCCCTCTTCGCTGTTGGCTTCAATCCATTCTTTGTCTTTTGTCCTTCGGATTAATCTGCCTGTTGTAAAGGTTTCCGCACCGCTGACTCTCAAATCCATAGGCCCGATACTGCTCTTATCTACGTTGGGATCGATCGTTTCCAGAAACCCGATAAAAGTATCTGTCGTATTTGGGTCGTCGCTGTAAGTAAAGACGTACGCCCTGACTCCAGCCGGGGCTCCATTGGCAAGCGGACCCGAAGGCGCCTCAATCGGGGGCAACTGCCCGCTTTTTACAATGAAAAGATTTTGATGCTTCAGGTCATAGAACCATTGCTTTTCGGAAGTATCGACTTGCTCGATCTTTTTCGGCAGTGTAAGAAATACTAAAAATCCTATCACACCAACCACCAGGAGCACACTCAAACTGATAATTAATATGGGGCTCCGGCTAAGCCAGTCCCGTATGGCCAATCGTTCCCAGCATCCTTTAATTTCGTATTTCAGATATCCAAAATCAGGCATCTTAAAATCCATCCGGAAATTCTATAAAAATCCCTAAAAGAATAAGACTATTGTAAGGTCGTCTTACAAAATATACAAATAATTTCAACAGACATCTCTAAAAACGCGTTTTTTATCAATTATCAAGTATTCAAAAAAAGGAATATGAAAAGAATAAGTGTATTCGAAGATTTTGATGTGTTCGTGCGTATATATATGAATACGAGTGTTGCTAAGATAGGATTAATTAGCTAAATGGTGCAAAAAGCTCGCTTCAGATGATTGCCTCCAAAATGGTTTGTGTAATATGTGGATAAGCTGTATAATTTGGCTTTGGATTCTAAAGAGGCAATCTCTTTTAAATGCGGAGTCTTCGCTTGGTCTGATATGACTGAAGAAATAGAGAATAGTAAAAACATAAATTTCAACAGACTTCGTGCTCTGGCAATTATTCTCATATCTCTTTCTTTTACGATAATACCTTCATTCGTCTCTAAGATGTTCTATAATGAGCATGGTATTTGCGAGAATCTTTTTTTGACCGAGCTTGTTTTTCCGAGTCTGTCTTTAATTTTTATGTTACTGGCTGTTATTCTACTAAAAAAGACTCACATAGCGGAAACTCTGGATTTCATCTGGTATCGTTGGGAACGTTCAGAAATAGTAAAAGCCATTTTACTGATTATAACTATACCGATAATTTATAGTATAACCGCTGTTTTGGTGCAAATGTTAGGTTTACAGTTTCAACGGGAATTCAAGTATTATTCGGGCCAACAAAGTTTAGCTTTTTTTGTGTCTTTAACTGTTTTGACCGCGATCTTATTTCCGGTTATTGAGGAGATTTTCTGGCGAGGCAGTATCCAGGTTGTCTTCGAACGTATTATCGGTAAGTTTCCGGCCTTACTGGGACAGGCTGTCCTGTTTGCTGCTATTCATTTTAGACCGTTGGGGGGATTCATCCAAGTATTTGTGTTAGGACTTTTAGCTGGTTTCTGGCGCTGGCGACGCAGAACACTTCTACCCATTATCATTGCTCACATTGCGATCAATTCCCTTTGGTGTGCAGTACGCTGGCGGGATTGGATTGACTGTACAAGAATAAAAATTACGAACGATTATTTGGCGGAGTATAAAGAATTCGTAGGAGCAGATAAACTTGATCCTAATGATAATGCACGTTACTTTTATGAAAAAACGCGCCAATCGGTAGTAAACGTACCTCCGGAATGGTCTAAAGTAAAGGATATTTGGCCTGCCCACTGGTTACCGGAACAGAAGGTAGCAATATCTTCTTGGCTCTTAGATAATGAGAAGGCTGTATACTATATTTCCCAGGGTTCTCAGAAGCCTTATTACTGGCCTGAATTTAAGGGCAGCATTTTGATGGCTGCCATGCCCGATATTGCTTGGGTCAGACATGCTGCTTTCACTCTTTATATACAATCACAAATTAATGCTGCTGATGGAAATATTGAGAGAGCTTGTTCAGAACTTATTACATGCCTGCGATTTACCGACCACTTTGCAGGTCGAAAGCCGTCAATCAGTCAAATCGTTTCTTTCTATATGAGGGCAACAGTAATGAATGGAGTACGCATGATTCTTTCGAATGTGGATGTACTACCTCCAATGCTGGAGCAGCTTCAGAAAGCAATTGAGCAGTCTCTGACTGGTGGTACCTATTTTTCAGATTTTACTGTAGAGAAATTCTTGTTACTTGATTTTATCCAAAATTCATTCACGTACGATGGTAATGGAGGGGGATATATAACTGAGATTTCATTACGAACTCCGGGTTCCCTTCAGTTTTTGCCAAAATTTACCGAGTCGAAAAAAAAAGCTTTACTTAAACTGGATAGACGCGGAACAACGAACTCGGTCAACTTATTATCTAGTCATCTTGCCCTCGCCGCCAAAATGACTGCTTGGCGATATCAGAACGACTCTAACCTTAAAAAACAATTGGAATTAATTACACAACAAAATGCTTTCATTTCAGTATTTTGGCCCTCTTATAATACATGGCGGATTCAACTCCCAAGTGCAACTGAGTCAAATCCTGTTTTGTTATCCAGTTA
>JACKQG010006724.1_pt1 | contig 11960 bp, 11 predicted proteins | sample 8237621 | NCBI WGS metagenome assembly JACKQG01 (sample SAMN15677084, study PRJNA649215) | marine metagenome | biome: marine; feature: Black Sea; material: saline water; isolation source: suspended particulate matter (SPM) from the Black Sea western gyre | collected 2013-06-09/2013-06-10 | depth...
GGAGTAAGAGGAATAGCAAACGAATATCCGATGACTCCTGAAATGGCAATGCAAATAGGCCAGGCAGTATCATATATATTACAAAAAAAGGGACACCAGCCCAGAATTGTTATAGGTAAAGATACCCGGCTTTCAGGGTATATGCTTGAAAGCGCGCTGGTCGCTGGTATAACTTCAATGGGTGCTGATGCAATAACTATAGGACCATTCCCGACCCCCGGCATTGCATTTATGACAACGAATCTGGACGCGGATGCGGGAATCGTTATTTCTGCTTCCCATAACCCGTTCGAAGACAATGGCATAAAGATATTTTCAAAAACAGGTTTTAAGCTGACAGATGAACAGGAGATTGATATTGAAGAACTTATATTTTCAAAAAAGATTTCTGACAAGCTTTCCGCACCCGCCGATCTTGGAAAAGCTTACCGGGAGACTGATGCTCTTGGCCGTTATATAGTATTTTTAAAACAGACATTTCCCAAAAACCTGAGTCTTGAAGGAATGAAAATAGTTATTGATTGTGCAAATGGCGCCACTTACAAAGTTGCGCCTTTATTATTTAAGGAGATGCGGGCAGATCTGGTAGCCCTTAATACGAGCCCGGACGGTATGAACATCAATTTAAACTGCGGTGCCCTTCACACTGAAGGACTTGCCAAAAAAGTGTTGGAATTCAATGCTGACATCGGCCTTGCTTTTGACGGCGACGGCGATAGATTGATTGTTGTTGATGAAAAAGGAAGCATTGTAAGCGGAGACCAGGTAATGGCAATTTGCACAAAAGACCTGAAGACAGAAGGCATGCTGAAAAATAATATCCTTGTCACTACAGTTATGAGCAATATGGGCCTTTCTATTGCCCTGGAAAAAATGGGCGTAGAACAGGTAAAATCCAAGGTCGGAGACAGATATGTGCTCGAAGAAATGCAGAAAAAAGATGCAGTAATAGGCGGTGAAGACTCAGGGCATATAATATTTTTAGACCATCATACGGCCGGCGACGGCATACTGTCCGCGCTGCAGCTTCTTGCAGTTATAAAAAAGAAAAACAAGCCGATTTCAGAGCTTGCGAAAGTAATGAAAGTCTTTCCACAGATAACAGTAAATGTATATGTTAAAAGCAAGCCACCTCTCGGGGAGCAGCGCGAAATAATGGATGCAATAAAAGAAGTGGAAAAGGCACTTGGGAACAAGGGTCGTGTTCTCGTGCGATATTCCGGCACCCAGGCAGTGTGCCGGGTAATGGTTGAAGGCCCAACCCAGAAAGAAACGGAGGCGTTTGCCGGGACAATAGCTGAAGTTATAAAGAAGAAACTGGGCTGAAGATAGTTACTCAAGATTCTAAAATATATTTATTTTTTTACTCTGATATCAAGTTTTTTGTATCAATTTTATATTTTATTTTATAGCCTATGCACGAAATAATTAGCCTATTAAGGGAAAACAGTCCTTTAACAGGTAAGGAACTTATTGAAAAAAGCAGAAGCGATGCACTTTCAACCTGGCGAGCCTGCAATAAATCAGGGAAAATCTTGACAAAGATAGTCGGAAGAAGGTATTTAAGACTTGACAGGCGTGTACGGGGTTATGCAAGATTATCCCCTTCAATACTTAGGGAATTCCTTACTTATACAATAATAGGCCTGTGTACTGATTTTGAAAATATCAAGTCAAAAGCAAAAGATCTTTCCAAGAGCATAGAGAAGATAAGCAGGGAAAAATTTAGTCTTTCAAAAGAAATAATAGCTCAGCTTGTTAAATCACAAAAAAATCATGAAGAAATTGTAAATAAGGCAGTCTTTATAATTGCTGGAGATGTAGTCTACGATATGGCGCACAACGAGCCCAGACCTGAGTCATCTACCAGCGAGATGGTCATGGGGTCAGACCTTGATATTATAGTAGTTACAGAGGATTTATCCGAAGGCATAATCAAAGAACTTGACCGTTCAATATATCATAAAAAATACTATCTCCTAAAAATGCCGGCTTACCGCGAAGAAATAGATTATATTATAAAAGATATGAGCAGGGTAAAAAATCAGTCAAATTTTGACAGTTTCAAATCTATGGTAGCCTCAAAAATCCTCTGTGAGGGAAAGCTGCTTTTTGGAAGTAAGCGGTTATTTGAAAATATAAATAAAATACTTCTGGGAAAAAGTATACCACAGAAGCTTGCAAGCCTGGAAAATACTGCGATTATTGCAAGAGAAAAAGCTAAATCCTACCTTTTAAATGGAATAGGCCCTATTTCGCAGGACGAATATAAAAGCTTGTTCTACACAACAGAAGAAACCGAAGAAATTTTTTAAAAACTTTATTTTACCTATGCTGTTACCTATGATTTTAATCTTTTATATACTGCCAACAGTCCAGGTTAGCTTTGATGCTGCTCCCTGATCCAGTATAACTGTAACTCTTCCAGGATGCATCTGGATAGCTGTTGCGGTGACCTCGTATGTTATATATCCTTCAAGAGCCTTCGCAATTATTTTCGCTTTTTTCACTCCGTTTGTAATCATAAGTGCATGCCTTGACTCAAGTATTGTTCCTATTCCCATAGTGATTGCAAAATGGGGCATATCCTCTTTTTTTACGCCGGCCTTCTTATAAAAACTCTCATAATTATCTTCAAGAGTTTGTTTGGTCAGAGCCTGTACCCTGGTCCTTGATGCAAGCGATGAACCGGGTTCATTAAATGCCCAGTGCCCGTCTCCGCCTATCCCAAGAAGCTGCAAATCAATTCCTCCCGCTTTTTTTATTTCTTCTTCATACCAGATACAAAATTTCTCGGGATCTTTTGTAAGCCCATCAGGGATATGAATATTTTCTTTATTAATATTTATATGTTTAAATAATTCTTCATGCATAAAGCGCGCATAACTCTGGTCCTGCTCATATGGTTTTTCAAGATCGATCCCGATTCCCAGATATTCATCAAGATTAAAAGTTTTGACACCCGAAAAATCAAGCCCATCATCCTTATTCATTCTTGCAAGCTCTTTGTATGTTCCTAACGGTGTCCCCCCTGTCGCAAAACCTAACACACAGTCCGGTTTTGATTTTATCAATCCCGCAATAATCTCAGCTGCAGCTTTGCTCATGTCCTCATAGTTTTCCTTGATAATTAGTTCCATAATCCCCCTTTTTAAAAAATTAATATATTGTATATTTTATACTTTATATATTAAAATAAAAACATAAAATCTTGAATTGAGCCAAATATTTTTAAAGAAAAAGCTACCATGAAAAGAAATGTAAGAATAGCAGGCATAGGCGGAGGCACTGGCCTTTCCACTCTTCTTGAAGGCCTGAAGCACAGGACAAATAATTTAACGGCAATAGTTACTGTTACAGATGACGGGGGCAGTTCAGGCCGCTTAAGAAAAGATTTGAATATACCACCGCCCGGCGATATAAGAAACTGTATTGTATCCCTGGCAGAATCAAACTCACTGATATCGGAGCTTTTCCAGTACAGATTCAGGGGTAAATCAGACCTCTCAGGCCACTCGTTCGGGAATCTCTACATCGCGGCAATGACAGCCATCACCGGAAGCTTTGCCAGGGGCATATCAGAAACCAGCCGCGTCCTCACAATCAAGGGAAAAGTTTTGCCCTCTACATTAGAAAATGTTGTCCTGGGAGCAAGATTTAAGGATGGCAACCGTATTCTCGGCCAGACAAAAATTGTTGCCTATCATCACCCGATAGATGAGGTATTCCTGGTTCCTAGTAATCCTCCCGCGCATTCAGGGGTGCTTAAAGCCTGCAAAGAAGCGGATTTAATAATTCTGGGACCCGGCAGCCTGTTTTCCAGCATAATACCCAATCTACTTGTAAAAGGTGTTACTGGGGCAATTAAGGAAGCAGAAGCAAAAAAAATATATATCTGCAATATTATGACCCAGCCCGGAGAAACTGATAATTTTACTGTTTCCGACCATCTATTCATAGTAGAAAAATATTTAGGGTGCAATATTGATTATCTTGTCATAAATACTGGTAAAATTTCGGAAAATCTCATAAGGAAGCATACAAGGAAAAATTCTTTTGCAGTCACTGATGATAGCAGCAGATTGATTAACAAAACTGAAATCATCAGGGAAGATGTTATGAGCAACAAAGACTATGCTAGACATGATCCTGAAAAGATCTCGAGAGTAATATTTGAATCTCTCCTATAGAGTATATAAAAAGTAAAACACAAAAGTGTTATATATTCTTATAAATTAAATCTAATTTTTTACTTGACAGGAGTAGCAATAACTATTATAGTTAGGTAAATCTAATATTTGTCTATTAAACTAAAATTATCAAAGAAAGGGAGTAGTTTTAGTGTAAACTCAATAAAATGCTGCATTATTTATAATTATAAAATAAGGGGATGGGAAATATGAAATTAAACGAGGTTAAGCCAAAAACAAAATGCAAAATAATTAAAGTTTCTGGTTCAGGAGGAGTTCATAGAAGACTTCTTGATATGGGCTGTGTTAAAGGTACAGATGTAGAAGTAATTAAAGTTGCACCACTGGGAGACCCTATTGATATTGTTATAAAGGGTTATCATTTATCTGTAAGAAAAGAAGAGGCTAAAAATATAGAGGTTGAGGTAATATGATCAGTATTAGGTGAAAAAATAACAGCTAAGGAGGTAAGGGAATGGGAAAGGAAATAAAAATTGCACTTGCTGGTAACCCAAATTCCGGTAAAACCACGGTTTTTAATAATTTAACTGGGGCAAGGCAGCATGTTGGCAATTATCCTGGAGTTACTGTAGAGAAAAAAACGGGTGAGAGGCAATATAAGGGTTATAAGATAAATATTGTTGATTTGCCAGGAACATATAGCTTAACTGCTTATTCATTGGATGAGGTTGTAGCAAGAAATTTTATTATAGATGAGAAGCCAGATGTGGTAGTGGATATAATTGATTCATCTAACCTGGAAAGAAATCTATATCTAGCAACACAACTGATGGAGCTGGGGGCGCCGCTTGTTTTTGCATTTAATATGGCAGACATTGCCAAGAGTAGTGGTAAAAAGATTGATACAAAGCTTCTTTCCGAACTTATGGGTGTGTCAATTGTAGAAACTATTGGACATCGAAATAAGGGGATGAATGAATTATTAGATGCTGTAGTAAATGTTACAGAGAAAAAAATAAAAGGGAAAAAAGTAATTGTTAGATACGGAGAAGAGATTGAGAATGAGGTGGAAAAAATTGCTGCAATTTTAGCAAAAGAAGGTGCAGTAACAGAAAAGTTGAATCCGAGATGGCTAGCTATAAAACTATTAGAACAAGATAAGGAAGTAATAGAAGCTGTTAAAAAATCGACAGGTGAAAATTATAAAAAAATTGAAAAAGTAGTGGAAGGTTCTATATGGCATATAAAAAATATATTGAGAGATTCACCCGAGACTATTATAGCAGACGCAAGGTATGGTTTTATAAATGGAGCCCTGCGGGAATCCTATGAAGAAGTTGAGGCAGGTAAGGTAACTATAAGTGATAAAATTGATAAGGTACTGACAAACAGAATACTCGGGCTACCAATCTTTTTTGGTCTTATGTGGCTTATGTTTCAATTTGTATTTACAGTAGGTGCATATCCAATGGATTGGATTGATATGGGTTTTGGGAAACTTGGTAATCTTGTATCAAATGCTATGCCTGAAGGTCTGCTTCAATCATTTATAGTTGATGGACTAATAGGCGGTGTAGGTGGGGTGCTCATATTTACTCCTAACATCATATTATTGTTTATATGTATTGCAATACTTGAAGACAGTGGTTATATGGCAAGAGTAGCTTTTGTGATGGATAGAATAATGCATAAGATAGGACTTCATGGAAAATCCTTCATTCCAATGCTTATTGGATTTGGATGTACGATTCCTGCTTATATGGCTGCAAGGACTCTGGAGAATAAAAAAGATAGGCTGGTTACAATGCATGTTAATACATTTATGAGTTGTGGGGCAAGACTGCCTATTTATATTTTATTGGCTGGAGCATTTTTCCCAGCATATGCAGGCAATGTTATTTTTTCGATTTATGTAATAGGCATTGTTATGGCAATACTTATGGCAAAATTGCTTAGGTCAACAAGATTTAAGGGTGAGGCAGCTCCATTTGTAATGGAACTTCCACCATACCGCGTACCAACATTTAAAGGTGTAATGGTCCATATGTGGGAAAGAACATGGCTTTATCTTAAGAAAGCAGGAACAATAATTTTAGCTATGGCAATAATTATATGGATATTATTTACATTCCCAAAAATCGGTGATAATTATTCTACAGATTATAATGCAGAGATTGTTAGCCTTGAGGAGTCTTATGAATCTGGCAGGATTACCGAGGAAGAACTTGAGGAAGGTATTGTAGTGATTGAAGGCAAAATGGCAGATGAAGAGATGGCATATTCTGCAGCAGGAAGAGTAGGCCACTTTATTGAGCCAGTATTTAAGCCGCTCGGATTTGACTGGAGAATGGCTGTAGCAGCTATATCAGGCATTGCTGCTAAAGAAATTGTTGTATCTACTATGGGTACACTTTATAGTATTGCAGAAGCAGATGAAGAGTCTGAATCTTTAAGGGATACACTGGCAAATGAGTATCATCCGCTTATAGGGTATAATTTTATGCTATTTTCACTGCTATATTTCCCCTGCATGGCAGGTATAGCAGTATTCCGCAGGGAAGCTGGGAGAAAAGAGATGTGGTTCCAGATTGGGTATACTCTTCTGCTTGCCTGGGTAGTTTCATTTGTAGTATTTCAGATTGGAAGGCTTTTTATTTAAGGGTGGTGGTTATTTATGTTAGAGATTATATTAATAATTTTATTGGGAATTGCTGCAGTTGGTGTTTTTGTATGGCTTATGATAAGGCAGTTTAAAGGGAATAGTACCTGCGCAGCTTGCTCTCTTTATAATTACTGTATAAAAGATAATAAAAATAAATGTAAGTGAATTTATGATTTTTACTTATTTAGAAGCATTCTTACAATATTTAGCTTCAGTGTCTTAACAAGTTTGAAATTTCTTTCTATATATATCCCTTCCTATTAAATACTTTCCCCTACTTCTTATTAATAGAGGTTCTGTAAAAATATATTAGAAATAACTATAATAGTCTTTATAATAGCAGTTATTATTGAGATTATTATATAGCTAGCTCTATAGGGAGTTAAAAACAAGAAATGTATTCAGTTCTCTACTTACAGTCTGTAAAAATTATAGTGTGTTTAATTAGTGTGGTTAATCTTGAATAATATCTGTTAAATATAGCTTTATTTAAATATGGTATGTAAAAATTTTATATAAATTGGGAGTGGATATGAAAAAGAATATATTTATATTGATAGTACTGCCGATAATTATTATTTCTATTTTTTTTGGGTGCAGCAGTGAACCCAGACATACGATTGAGCAATGGGAAAAAATCGAGGAACAAAAGATAAAAGAAACCCAGGAGGGTGTGCAATATCGTGGTAAGATATTAGATATTATTTCTGATGAAACACAGGAGCTTGAAGGTGGATTAGAATCAAGATTACAGGTCCTGGAAGTTAAAATTACAAATGGAGCATTTAAAAATGAAATAATAGAAGTAAAAAACTGTATTGATCCAAACAGTGCTTATAATATTACTGTAAATGAAGGTGATGGTATATTTATAATTACAGAAGTTGACGAAGATCTTAATATAGATAATGCATATGTAACTGGGTTAATAAGGGATAAATATATTATATTTTTAACTGTAGCTTTTATTATTATCTTAATTTTAGTTGGTAGGTTTAAGGGGCTAAAGGCTGCAATAACTCTAGCACTAACAGGAATTGCAGTAGTAAAAATAATGTTGCCACTTATTTTAAGGGGATATAATCCAATTTTAGTTTCTGCTGGAATTAGTATCGGAATTATAATTATAACGCTGATTATAATTGGTGGTTTTAATAGAAAAACTTTATCTACTATTATTGGAACTTCCATCGGGATATTAATTGCTGGTATTTTTGCTCTTGTTTTCGGAAACATTTCAAAACTAACAGGACTTGGCAACGAAGAGGCCAGAATGCTTATGTTTATTCCTCAAGAAATAAATTTTGACTTCAGAGGCTTGCTTTTTTCAGGAATAATATTAGCCTCATTAGGGGCTGTAATGGATGTAAGTATGTCAATTTCTTCATCAATGTTTGAAATTATAAAAATTGATCCTACAATAAAAAAAAGTGATCTAATGTCTGCAGGTATGAGTGTTGGCCGTGATATAATTGGAACAATGTCAAATACTCTTATTTTAGTATATGTAGGATGCGCACTTCCGTTAATGCTCTTATTTATGGCTTATGATATTTCATTCATTGAAATTATAAATAAAGATATGATTGCTTCTGAGATTGTAAGAGCATTAGCAGGAAGTATTGGTCTTATTTTAGCTATACCGATAACTGTTCTTATATCAGCGAGTTTATTAAATAGGAAAAATGTAAAACCTACAAGGCATAGGAAATTGTAATAATAAAAAAAATTCTTCTTAAAAATTTAATGCTAAAGAGTATAAAAATGTAATTATGAAAAAAATAATAATAATTTTAACTATTCTAATTTTATCATCTTTTATATTTGGCTGCAGCAGTGAACCTAAATATACTTACGAAGAGTGGGAAAAGATAAAAGCGTTAAGGGAGAAAGAAAGTAGTGAATATTATAAGCCTGAAGAGATTTTAGATGAAGACAATGAAGTAAAGGATGAATTGTATAATTATAACCAAGACCTAAAAGAGTACAATGCTTACATTGAAGAATGCAGGTTGGTATATGATAAGCATTATGAAGTAATAATTAATCTTTCTGATAGTTTTGATGGCGAACAGGAAGATCTTGATGTAAAAAATAGTTATGCTCAATTGATGATAGATGAGGAAGAAGAATGGATTTCTGAGTTAAGTGATATAGATGTTCCATATTTTTTAATTAATCATAATGATTATTTATTAGAATTTTTAAAAAATAATAAATTATTCTATGTCTATTTTTTAGAATCCAATCTTGACGAGGCAAACAAGTTTGCTCAAAAAGCAGATTTAGCATATGAGAAAAGTGAAGATGAGCTAATTAGAGTTAAGGGGGATTTCAATAAGAGAGCACAAGGATTAGGATTACCACAGCCGTTTCCAGAAATTTAATAATTTGATGAAAACATTATAAAGTAAAGAAAATTTTTCACAGAGTTATATCAGAGCAATTGTTTAAAAATAATGTATGTAAGTTTAAAGTGGAAAATTTTTCTCTTATTTTGCTTGACAAATATATATATTGCTATTAAAGTTAGACTAAACTAATAAATATTATAAATAGATTAATTAATGGAGAAAAAAAGAATGACGTTAGCTAATGCTATCCCAAATAAAAGATATAGAATAACTCGTATTGATGGTGGCTTTCGTTTAAATAGACGGCTCTGTGCCATGGGTCTTATTCCCAACGAAACTTTTTCTGTAATGAATTATTCAGGAGGAGGTCCTTTGACTGTTGCAATCAAAGGTGTAAAACTAGCGATAGGAAGAGGAATGGCTAGAAAGATTATAATTAGAGAGGTAAATTAGAAATCACTTTTTTTTATTGGAAAAGAAAGAACCAGGCAAGCTTGGTATAGTCCTTAACACATTTTATAATTCTTTGTGTTAGGGATTTTTTATTTATAAGTTTATAATACTAATAATATAAGCAGGAAGGAACAAATGGAAAAAATACAAGAAGTAGCTTCAAAGATTAGGAAACTTGATTTAAGCTGGAGTCAGAGAGCTCAGGCAAAATTAGATGATTTAACCAAGCCCCAGGGCAGTCTTGGTCGTCTTGAGGAACTAGCAAAGCAGATAGTAAGCATTAATTGTGATATAAATCCTAAAATTAGCAAAAAAGCTATAATTATAATGGCTGCAGATCATGGTGTAGTTGATGAAGGGGTAAGCGCATATCCTAAAGAAGTAACTGCTCAGATGGTCTATAATTTCTTAAGTGGAGGTGCAGCAATAAATGTTTTAGCCAGGCATATTGAAGCAGATGTATTTGTGGTAGATATTGGAGTTGCAGCTGATTTTAAAGAAAATTCTTTACTGATACAAAAAAAGGTTGATTATGGCACGAAGAATATGGCAAAGGGTCCTGCAATGACAAAGGAACAGGCAATAAAATCATTGGAAGCGGGAATTGGAGTAGCTAAAAGTATGATAGAAAAAGGTTATGATATTTTAGCTACAGGAGATATGGGTATAGGTAATACTACTGCCAGCAGTGCAGTAGCCTCAGTGATTTGCAAGACAGATGTAGAAGATGTTACAGGGCTTGGAACCGGGATTGATAAGAAAGGTCTTGAGAATAAAATAAATATCATAAAAAAAGCGATTTCACTGAATAATCCTGATGCATGCGATGGTATAGATGTACTATCAAAAGTTGGTGGATTTGAAATAGGTGGAATTGCTGGAATTATTTTAGGATGCGCAGCCTGTAAAGTGCCAGTAGTAATTGATGGCTTTATTTCGGGAGCTGGAGCATTGATTGCATATACTATTGCTCCTGACTCAGTAAATTACATGATTCCATCACATTCATCTGTTGAAAAAGGCCATAAAATTATTCTAGGCAAGCTTGGCATCAAAGCGTTGCTTGATTTTGATATGCGTCTGGGAGAAGGAACAGGAGCAGCACTGGGAATAAGTATTGTAGAAGCTTCTGTTAAGATATTGAATGAAATGGCTACATTCAGCCAGGCAGGAGTATCGGAAAAGAATGAATAATTTTACCCATGGGGGCAATTTAAGGGAAGCTATAGATAAATATAATATTTCTGGTGACAAAATTATTGATTTTAGCTCAAATATAAATCCTTTAGGAATACCAGATAGCATAAAGGAAATAATTAATAAAGAGATAGATGAGATATACCATTACCCTGACCCTGAGTATAAATTGCTTAAAAAAGCACTTTCTAAAAGCTTAAATGTTAATACTAAAAATTTGTTGCCTGGTAATGGTTCAAATGAATTGATATATCTATTGGTAAATACATTTGCTCCTAAAAGGGCATTAATTCTTGTACCAGCTTATAGTGAATATGAAAGAGCATCAATTTCCGTGAACTCAATGTGTGAGTTTTTAAATTTTATGATTGATGACAGATTTGATTTTAATATAGATAGAATATTGAAAAAGGCTTACAGGGGAGTAGATGTAATATTTATCTGTAATCCTAACAATCCTACCGGATTTCTTGTGCATGGAGATGAGATTAAATATTTAGTAAAAGAATGTAGTAAAAAAAATATATTTGTGATATTGGATGAAGCATTTATGGATTTTATAGAGAGAGATGAAAAGTTTACTTTGGTAGAATTTGCAGTAAAAAGAAAAAATGCTGCTGTCTTAAGATCCCTTACTAAATTTTTTGCAATTCCTGGACTCCGACTTGGGTGCCTGGTTGGTCATAGCAGATTAGTTGAAAAACTATTAAAGAGGCAGCCTACATGGTCGGTAAATAATTTGGCTCAACTTATAGGAACAGAATTATTAAAAAATAGGGATTTTATAAAAAAAAGCAGGGAATATATTTTAAAAGAGAAAGATATTTTTTTTAGAGATTTAAGAGAGATAGCATGGCTTGAGCCTTTTAAACCGTCAGCAAATTTTATTCTTTGCAGGATTAATGATAGCAAAATTACTTCTGATAAACTTAGAAGCTATATAGCTAAAAATTTTGGGATGCTTATAAGGGATTGTAGTAATTTTAGGGGGCTGGATAATAGATCTATAAGGTTAGCAGTAAAAACTGGCAGGGAAAATAAAAAACTTCTAAGTTGCCTGAAAAAATATTATATGAATTTATATAAAGGAAAGTGATTTTAGGAAAAATATTGGATTGTTTAATCATCTTAAAGTTTCCTTTA
>JACKQG010006725.1_pt1 | contig 11958 bp, 6 predicted proteins | sample 8237621 | NCBI WGS metagenome assembly JACKQG01 (sample SAMN15677084, study PRJNA649215) | marine metagenome | biome: marine; feature: Black Sea; material: saline water; isolation source: suspended particulate matter (SPM) from the Black Sea western gyre | collected 2013-06-09/2013-06-10 | depth...
CGCGTAATTTAGGGCAATAAGAGCAGAAGCACCCGCGCATGGCGGGGGGGGCCTGCAAAAGGGGAGACCTTTGAAGGGGGTTGTGCGTTGCAGGTTGGGGGTGCCGCGATCTTAATGTCATTCAACACCGTCGTGGGCAACCAAGCCTCCCCCAACAGTGATTCTCAGCAGAACCGGCCACTTCCTGGGCCCGCCGTCATGATGTACAACTATCCAGGCGATAGTGCAAATCAACTGAGTCACAACAATATCCTGGGGAACGATGTGGGTGGACTGTTTGACGAGCATGGTCAGCCGATCCCCGAATATGATCTCTACCTCTCCAACTACCTAAGCACCAGAAAGGACGTGATCGCCACCCAGAACTATTGGGGTACGACGGACGTAAACACTATCAAGTACGACATAATCTACGACTACGATAACGATTTTGCACCAGGGACGGCTTATTTCGAACCCTTCCTCACCGCGCCAGAACCGCGGGCGCCCGGTTTCCTCTGGCAGGCCGCTACCTATCCACCTGACCCCATTGGCGCGGAGACGATGACGGTCACGCTGGACTTCAGCCGGGATATGAACACTGTCATCAGTCCCACCGTCACCTTCGGCGTGGACGAGCCCTACACACAGAATAGTATCGAAGAGGGCCAATGGATCAGCCCCACCCGGTGGGTAGGCAGTTATCCAGTGGAAACCTGGACCGGCGATGGCATCAACACGCTGCGCGTCACCGGCGCTGAGGATACGGGTGGCATGGAAATCCCCGAAGATACCCGCTTCCAGTTCGTCATCCAGGTGGCCGGCACCAGCGCCATGCTGCTGGAAGGAGATGCCGGGCTGGGCTACGTCCACCTCACCTGGCCGGAGAGCGACATCAAGGATCTGGCCGGCTACGTCATCTACCGCAGCCCAATGACCAACACCAACTACAGCCCCATCGCCACTGTCCTCACCACCACCTACACCGATACGAATGTGATCAATAGTCAGCTCTACTACTACAAGTACACTATCCTGAACACTGACTTCGAGGAGACAGCTGAGTCCAACGAGATCGCGCTGGTGCCGGACGACTTCACCGATCCCACCACCCCGGTCGTCACCGACGACGGCACCTACACGCATATCTTCACCCAACTGCACGCTACCTGGTCAGCCAGCGACCCGGAGACCGGCATCGTCGAGTACAAGTACTGCATCGGCACTGCGGTCGGCGTCTGCGACACGGTGGGCTGGACGTCGCTGGGCGTGGCGACGGAAGTGACCAAGGCTGGCCTCAACCTGCAAGACGGCGAGACTTACTACTTTAACGTGCAGGCCCGCAACGGAGCCGGCCACTGGAGCGAGGTGGGCAGCAGCGATGGCATCACCGTGGACAAGCTGCCCGCACCGACGATCAGTGCCGTGGAACCCATCACTGGCGTGCGGACCTTGAGTCATGTGATTGCCATCAGTGGCAGCGACTTCGCCACCCCAACGGTCAAGCTAGCCAACACCACTCTGGGCGGAGTGGTCGTCAACACCAGCGCCTGGCTCAGCGCGACCATCCCCTCGGCCATCGCTGCCGGGGTGTATACGGTCACCGTCACCAACTACGATACCCAGTGGGCCATGCTCACTAACGCCTACACCGCCACCAATCCGGCCCATCCGGTAGCCCCGGTCAGCGTCTCGCCTGCATCGGGCACTGTGGGCACGGACGAGGCAAGCTACACCGTCAACATTGACGTTGGCACGGTCAACGACCTGGGCGGCTTCCAGTTCGACTTGCTCTTCGACCCGGCGGCGGTGCAAGTGAGCGACGCCAACCTGGGCTGGCTCCTGGGCTCCAGCGGCCGCAGCACTGCAGCCGTGGGGCCGGACATTGACAACGTGACGGGCATCGTTACCTTTGGCGGCTATTCCTATGGTTCCAACCCCGGGGCCAATGGTTCCGGCACGCTGGCGACGGTGACCTTTACCCCGATGGCTCAAGGCAACAGCGCGCTTATCATGGAGAATGTACAGCTCGTTGACACTGTTGAGGGTGTCATCCCGGTCCAACTCAATGATGGTCAGGTCTCCGTCATCATCTACCCGGCCTACGACTTCGACCGGGATTGCGAGATCACCGTGATAGACATCATGCGGGTAGCTTCCCACTGGAACACCCACCTGGGTGACCCCAACTACGATCCGACCTATGACCTGGACAGCGATGATGACATTGATGTCGTGGACATCATGAAAGTGGTGGTGCACTGGGGAGAGACTTGTGAGTGAGGAGTCACCACCCAACCCAGGGTGGCGACTGGAGGCTGCAAGTGCCAGAAGGGACGCATGCTCATCAACCTGACATCACTACACCCTACATAATGTATGGAGAGGAGAAACGGTCATGAAACTCAAAAAATACCGAATAGCTATTGCCATGGTCATCTCTCTGGCTATTCCACTAATCCTGGTATCAATAGTCTTAGCCGCGTCGCAGGCGGGCGCGCCCGATTCAAAATCGGCTGCCTCGCTGCCAGACAGTTGGGCGGATGCCGAGTTGACTATGACCCTGTCCGTGCCGGTCGAAACACCAGCCCAAGAGTCGCCTGTGGATCCGGACTTGCGTTACGCCCCTGGTCGGCTTATCGTCAAATTCCGGCCGGAAGTGAAAGTCTCCAAAGCGTGGGATGGGAAAGTGACCAGTGATGCCAGTTCAGTCAGTGCCCTGCTGACGACGCATCAAGTAAGTGATGTCCGGCGCATCTTTCCAGAGGCTAAGGCTCCCAAACCTGGAGCTGCGGTGCAGCTAAAGGGCGAGGTAGTACCGATGCCAGACTTGACTAACATCTATCTGCTCACTTTACCCCCTGAGACTGACATTCCGATGGCGGTGGCCGACTTTGCGGCCGACCCGGCGGTCGAATACGCCGAGCCGGACGGGATGTTCCATACAACGGATCTGGTGCCCAACGATCCATACTACGTCAATCAGTGGGGACTGACAAAGATTCAGGCTCCAGGCGCCTGGGACGTCACCACAGGCACCAATGACATAGTGATAGCCGTTGTGGACACGGGTGTTGACCTAACGCACCCTGATCTGACAGGGAAGGAATGGACAAACCCTGGGGAAACGCCAGGTGACGGCATTGATAACGACAACAATGGGTACGTTGACGATGTTAATGGCTGGGATTTTGTCAACATGGATAATGACCCAACTGATGACAACTCTCACGGTACCCACGTAGCTGGTATAGCCGCAGCAAACACGGACAATGCCACCGGTATCGCTGGCGTTTGCTGGGACTGCCGGATCATGCCGGTCAAGGTTCTGCAAAGCAGTGGATGGGGCTTTTGGTCAGACGTTGCGGCCGGCATTGCCTATTCGGCCGACAAGGGTGCACGTGTCATCAATTTGAGCCTGGGAGGATACGGAGATAGCCAGACAGTTCATGATGCGGCGGATTACGCGTACTCCACATCCATTCTGGCCGCTGCCGCCGGAAACGACGGGTACAAGTATCCGTTGCCGGAATACCCGCCGCCTCCTTTCTACCCGGCGGCGTACTCCTCGGTCCTTGCTGTTGCCGCCACAGATCACAACGACTACAAGGCAGGCTTCTCGAACCATGGTCTGTGGGTGGATGTATGCGCGCCAGGTGTGTCGATTCTGAGTACGATTCGCAGTGGAGGGTATGCCAATTTCAACGGAACCTCAATGTCTTCACCATTTGTCTCTGGCTTGGCCGCGCTGCTGGCTTCCGCTCACCCGGAATGGTCAAACGATATGATTGTGGGCCAACTGCTTAATACGACCGATCCCGCCTATACGCCCAACCCCATGTATGGTTGGTATAAGTTAGGTTGGGGGCGTATCAACGCCTTCAAGGCCCTCACTTTGGCGCCGGTGCCCAATCTCTATTACGTATCGAATGCTGTTGATGATTCGCTGGGCAACAATGATGGATTTGTTGATGCTGGCGAGACCATCTCGCTAACCTTGACCTTGGGCAATGCCTGGGGGCAGGCCAACGACGTCATGGCGACAATCTACACGGAGGACGATTATGTGACTGTGCACAATGACACGGCATCATTTGGGAGCATTGGCTCGCTTGCCACGAACACCAATGGCCAGGACCCCTACGTGCTAACGATCAGTGACACGGTGCACTATATCCACGACATTGTGTTCACCATGACGATCACAGCTAGCGGCGGTTATTCAACGACGCCTCCAGACCCCTTTGTTGTTCGGGCTCGCAGCGGCACGTTTGTAGCAGGAGCCATTTTGACAGACACGATATGGACAAAAGACGCTAGTCCATACATCGTTACAGGGAATCTGCTGGTGGGGATCTCAACAACACTGACGATCAGCCCCGGCGTGGTGGTCAAGTTTGAGGGACCCTACAAGATTCAGGTGCCGGGCACGTTGCGCGCCCAAGGGACAGCACAGGAGAAAGTCAAGTTCACTTCTGACTCTGGAATGCGTGGTTCTTGGCAGAGCATTGAATTCTCGAATCCCAATTCGGCCAACCTGCTGGAGCATTGCGTTGTGGAGTATGGTGGTGGTGATGGATACTACAAGGCCGCCGTGTACGTCAAAGGCGGCGCACTTACCATGAGGCATTGCCTTCTTACCAACAATACAAACGCACTCTACATCCTTGATGGCAATCCTGTGATTGAGCAGAATATGATTGTAGGTAGTTCGGGGCATAATTCGGAGCAAATTCCGTGTTACTATGGTGGGTGTGGAATCTTTGCTGAAGGAGGCAATAGCCATATCCATTCAAACACCATAACAGGAAACTTTATTGGCCTTGGTAGGGTTCGGATTGGTGGACAAGCATATTCTGATGGAAATAACTGGCTCAACAACGGTCCATATGACATCTACAGCGAATTCGATCTAGATGCTACTGGTAGCTATTGGGGCACAGGTGATCTTTCGGAAATCGAGGGGAGAGTATATCACAAGAACGATGACTACAACCTGGGGTTTGTGACCTATGTGCCGATAGCGACAGAGCCGATCACGACGGCTCCTGGGTTTCTCGTGTCTGCCACGATTACCCCATTTGACATTGTGGAACGTGGCCCTATGACGGTAACTTTGAAGTACAGCCGTCCCATGATGACAGAGGTGGCTCCGCAAGTTACCTTTGGGGCGCGGGATCCATTCACCCAGAATCGAGTGCAAGATGGGGAATGGATTAGCGATATCGAGTGGCGCGGCGTGTTCACCGTGACCCAATATACTGGCGATGGCATCAACACATTGCGAGTGTCTGGCGCCAAGGACAGCAATGGCATCCCGGCACCTGAGAGCACGCCACTCTCCTTCTTGATAGACGCCGCGGGAGAGTCGGCTTTGTTGCTAAGTGCGACTCCAGGTTGCAATGAGGTGCAGCTTCAATGGGTGGAGACGGAACTCGAAACATTGGCAGGCTACAATCTGTATCGCGGGATGACAAACACTGTGCCTTACACGGATACTCCCCTCGCCGCTGTTCTGGCAGATACGGTCTATACGGACACCGCTGCTAGCAACGGGACGACATACTATTACCAGGTTTCGGTGCTCGACACTGATATGCGGGAGGTGTGGTTCTCGAATGAAGAGGTTGTCATGCCTGATGACTTCACGCCTCCCAGCACACCAGTTGTCCAGGATGATGGCGACCTCACCCGGCGTTTCGATCAGATCCACGCCACATGGTCTTCAGCTGATCCAGACACAGGCATCGTCGAGTACCAGTATTGCATTGGCACGGCAACCAATAACTGCGACACCGTCAGTTGGACTTCCACGGGCACACTCACCGAAACGAATCACAGCGGCCTGAACTTGGTGGATGACCAGACTTACTATGTCAACGTCAAGGCTCGCAATGGCGCCGATCACTGGAGCCTAATCGGCTCTAGCGACGGCATCAGCGTGGACAAGCTGCCCGTGCCGACGATCAGCGCTGTGGAGCCCATTACCGGTGTGCGTACCCAGAGTCACGTCATCGCTATCACCGGCAGCAACTTCGCCGCGCCAACGGTCAAGCTGTATAACACTATGCTGGGTGGGGTGATCGTGAATACCAGCGTTTGGCTTAGCGCCACTGTCCCCTCATACATCGCCGCCGGGGTGTACACGATCACCGTTACCAACTACGACACCCAGCAGGCCGTGCTCACCGACGCTTACACCGCTACGAATCCGGCCCATCAGGTAGCGCCGGTGGACGTCTCCCCGGCCTCAGGCGCCGTGGGCACGGATGAGTCAAGCTACACCGTTGACATTGACGTGGACACGGTCAACGACCTGGGTGGCTTCCAGTTCGACTTGCTATTTGACCAAGCAGTGGTGCAAGTGAGCGACGCCAACCTGGGAGGATTCCTGGGTTCCAGCGGCCGCGATACCGAAGCCGCAGGACCGGACATTGACAATATCAATGGTATTGTCGCTTTTGGAGCCTTCAGCTATGGCTCCAATCCAGGAGCCAGCGGCTCGGGCACTCTGGCGATGGTGACCTTCACTCCAGTGGCTCAGGGCAGCAGTGCGCTCACCCTACAAAACGTGCAACTGGTTGACACCGTCACCGGTGCCATCCCGGTGCAATTGAACGACGGCCAGGTGCAGGTGGTGGTCTACCCGGCTTACGACTTTGACCGGGATTGCGAGATTACCGTGGTGGACATCATGCGAGTGGCTTCCCACTGGAATACCCACCCTGGTGACCCCAACTATGATCCGGCCTATGACCTGGATAGTGATGATGACATAGACATCGTGGATATCATGAAAGTGGTGGTGCATTGGGGAGAGACTTGTGGGTGAGAAGACAGCGCCATTGATCGAGAGGGTTCAATGTCATGAGCAAGCCTCATTTTCATCTGGTTCTCACCGTGATCCTGGCCATAGTGTTGCTGTCCCTCGCGAGCGCGGCTGTGCGCACCTGGGCATGGGATGCCCATGCGGTACAGAATGACAGTACCACAGTAGTCCGCATTGAGCCAGCGAGTACGAACATAGGCCAAGATGTTACATTCACCGTGACGGTGAGTATTCAAGGGGCTCAGGACCTGGGTGCCTTCCAGTTTAACCTTGGATTCGATCCGTCCATCGTGCTGGTGAATGGTGTAGAGTTGTCTGCCCTTCTGGGCAGTACGGGACGCAACACAACGACCATAGGGCCAGAGATAGACAATGAGACCGGGCTGGCGCGCTATGGCGCGTTCAGTTACGGCAGCCAGCCTGGCCCAGGTGGGGATGGCACCCTGGCCGTGGTCACCATGACAGCCCAGGCATTGGGAACCACCGTGCTCGACCTGAACAATGTGCGCCTTTCGGACACAGGGGGCAACGCGCAAACGGCCTCAGTGGAAGATGGCGCCGTGACTGTTGTCTTCTGGACACAGACGCCCACCATCACCAACACGCCCACCAACACGCCAACCCCGACGACGACGCCCACCGACACGCCTACCATCACACCCACGGCCACCGATACGCCTACCAGCACACCCACGGCCACCGATACGCCTACCAGCACACCAACGCCCACCGACACGCCCACCAGCACACCAACGCCCACCGATACGCCTACGGCTACAGGGACGCCTACCATCACACCGACGCCCACAGAGACGCCTACCATCACCCCGACGCCCACTGACACACCCACGCCAACAGCCACCCACACCCCAACGCCGACGCCGACCATCACACCGACACCCACGAGCACGCCTACAGCCACGCCGACTCCAACGTCTACGTGCTGCGACTATGATTTCGATAGCAGCGGCATCATTGATGTCGCCGACATCATGGAGGTAGCCAGCTGTTGGCGGAGTACCGACCTGGAGTGCGCTTCGTACGACCTCGACGGCGATGGTGGCATTGACGTCGTGGACATCATGAAGGTGGTGGCTTGTTGGGGGGTAACTTGTTGGTGAGGGAGGGAAGTTTGGACCGCGAAACACGCGAAAGGCCACGAAAGGCGCGAAATGCTTTCGTGGCCTTTGTTTCTTCCGCTTCTTGACCGAACTGACTCTTTCTGCTATAATGGCGGCAACTTCCGACATAAAGCAACAAAGGGAACAAATGCGAAAAGCCCCTCTATCCATCTTCACCATTGCTTTGATCACCGCGCTAGGGGTAACCGGCTGCGGAACATCGGCTGACCTTGCTACCGCCACCCCTTATCCCACTTACACTCCCTATCCTACCTACACGCCGCCTACCTCCTCCTCAGCGACACTCCTTTGGCCCAGCGGCTGGAAGGATAACGTTGTCTCCTGGGAAGACGCTGACCAGTACTACGGGCGGACCATGACGGTGGAAGGCCCTGTGGTCAAGACCTACAACTCCGGCGGAGCTGTCTTCTTGAACTTTCAGGAGGACTTCAAGGATCACTTCAAGGTGGTCATCTTCCCCGACGACTGGGGCGAGTTTCCAGAGCCACCGGAGAGGTTATTCCTGGGGCGGATGGTGCGGGTGACGGGGGTGATTGCCGAGTATGAGGGAGCCCCCGAGATCATCGTCAGAGAGCCTACACAGATCGAAATGGCGGTTGATACTTCGTGCCCGCCCTGTCCTCCCTGCCCAACAACCGTCCCCACCCAGCCGCCAGTTGCTCCCACCCAGCAGGCAATTACCCCGACACAACCGGCAGCCACGCCCACCGAACCGTCGCTCACTCCTGCCCAACCATCAGCCACGCCTACCTCACCGGCTGCCCAGGCCACGCCTGCTCCGTCAGAGGTCGTGGTTCCCTGGCAAGACGCCGCCCAGTACTACGGCCAGGTCGTGACGGTAGAAGGCAGGGTGGTCGCAACTTACAACTCAGGCAAGGTGGTCTTCTTGAATTTCCACCAGGATTATCGCACGAATTTCAAAGCCGTCATCTTCCCCGACGAGTGGGACAAGTTCCCTCAGCCGCCGGAGCAGCTCTTTCTGGACAAGCTGGTTCGGGTTACTGGCCTGGTCAAAGAATACGAGGGTGCGCCGGAGATCATCATTGAGGAATCGGCGCAGATCGAGATAGTTGAAGAATAGCCACTGCCAAAGACGCCTCGGTCAGAGACCCTCGGCGATCAGAAGGTCAGAGACCCTCGGCGATCAGAAAAGTTTGGAGGCTTATCAGTGTTGGAGACTGCTATTGAGGCCGCTCGTGAAGTGGGCCAAATACTCCTGGAGATGTTTGGAAAGTCTCAGGAGATCAGAATCAAGGGGCTGCGAGACATCGTCACCGAGGCTGATCTGGCGGCTCAAGCCACGGCGGTAGAGGTCATTCGATCTCGGTATCCGGCCCATGACATTTGGGCCGAAGAGGTAAACCAGACGCCCGACGGCGCGTCTGATTATTGCTGGATCGTGGATCCCCTGGACGGCACCACCAATTACTCGCGTGGCTTGCCGTGCTTTTCCGTCTCCATTGCGCTAAGCTATCGGGATGAGATCATGCTGGGAGTCGTTTATGATCCCCTTGGCGAGCACCTGTTCCGAGCGCAACGCGGCCAGGGCGCTTACCTCAATGATGATGGAATCCGCGTCGGGACTGCCGATGCGCTAATAGATGCCGTGATCGGTCTTGACTGGGCTCACCAGCAGGAGATGCGCCGCCAGGTGGTCCGATCGGTGGCCGAAATCTCTCCTGAAGTCATGACGCTGCGCAGCACAGGGTCAGCGGCTCTGGCCCTGTGCTCGGTGGCTGCGGGCTGGACAGACGCCTATTTCAACCTCTCGCTGAAACCGTGGGACGTGGCAGCCGCCAGCGTGATCATCCAGGAAGCCGGAGGAGTGGTCAGCGACCTGGCTGGCCTGCCCTGGCAGACCAATTCCGGAGGCTGTCTGGCCAGTAACGGCCTGATTCACGAGGCAATCTTAACCCTGTTAGCGAGGATCTAGAACCCATGTCCTTGAGACGAACCATTTACTGGATAACTCAACTGGTCATTTTTCTGGCCTACGTCCTGGCCATCAACGTCCTGATCATCACCCTGGCGGTGCGCATTTACGAGTGGCGGTATCAGGATCGCATCTACCCTGGGGTCACTCTCTGGAGTCTCGACTTGGGTGGACTTGGGCTGGATGAAGCTATGACTGTCCTGGATCAGCAGTTCAATCCATACCAGGGAGAACAGTTGACCTTGCATCATGGCCAACAGACTTCGGCGAGCTCAGTCGAGCCGTCGTGGCAGGTCTCGCCTGCGGATCTGGGCGTGAGCCTTGATGTAGCGGCCACTGCGATTTCAGCCCACGCCGTAGGGCGGCAAGCTACCCTCAGGGATGGCCTACAAGAGCAATTCGAAGCGCTGAGGTATGGCCACGAGGTCGAGCCTATCCTCAACTTCGACGCAGGTGTGGCCATGGTCTTCCTGAGCCAGTTGGCCCGAGAGGTGAATCGGCCGGTGCGCAACGCCGATCTGACGGTGGACGGCCTTCAGGTCGAAGCCGCTTCCAGCCAGGTGGGGTGGGACGTAGACCTGGCAGCCACGTACCAGCTTCTTTACCAACGCATCGCCAGCTTCTCAGGAGGTGAAGTTGAGCTGATTGTAGAGGAAAAGCACCCCCTCATCGCCGACGTCAGCGAGACCAGCACTCTGGTAGAGACCATGATAGGCAGCCCTCTGGTTCTCAGCCCCAACCTCGAAGCGCAGGGCGAATTGGTGGGGGACCTTCAGGACTGGACACTGAGCCAGGAGGCCATCTCCGCCATGTTGACCATCCGCCAGGTAAAAGAAGGCGATAGCCAGGTCAGGCTGGAGGTTGAGCTAGACCAGAGGAAGCTTGGCGCGTATGTTGAGGCCCTTGCATCTCAGATTGAGCGGTCTCCTGAGAACGCCCGTTTCGACTTCGATGATTCCACAAGCAACCTGACCCCCATCGTCCAAAGCCGAGAGGGGCGAACCCTGGATACCGCTGAGACGATGCGGCTTATCAACGCCCAGGTTACTACCGCCGACCGAGGGATTACCCTGCCTATCTTGGCCGTCAGGCCTCAGGTGGCCGATGACGACGGGCCTAGCCTGGGAATCGTGGAGCTGGTCAGCGAGGGTGTCACCTATTTCAGAGGCTCGTCAGAGGGCCGGGTGCGCAACATTCAAGTTGCCTCTTCTAAGTTCCACGGCCTGGTCGTCCCCCCCGGAGAGACCTTTTCTTTCAACGAGCACCTGGGTCAGGTCAGCGCCGAGACTGGCTACGAAGAATCGGTGATCATCGTGGGCGATCGCACCACGTGGGAGATCGGGGGCGGTGTCTGCCAGGTATCCACCACCGCCTTCCGGGCCGCCTTCTGGGGCGCCTTCCCCATCCTCGAACGCACAGCCCACAGCTTCCGGGTGAGTTGGTACGAGCCGCCCATAGGACTGGACGCTACCGTCTACGCGCCAGCGGTTGATCTCAAGTTCCTGAACGATACCTCATACCATCTCCTCATCCAAACCGAGGCCGATGCGCAAACAGGATCGTTAACCTTCCGCTTCTACAGCACCAAGACCGGGCGCACCGTGGAGATGGAGGGGCCTTTCGAGGAAAACGTGGTACCCCACGCGCCGCCCATATACGAAGACGATCCCACGCTGCCCAAGGGAACGACCAAGCAAGTCGAGTGGGCCAAAAATGGGGTTGATGTCACCCTTTACCGGATCATCAAAGAAGGCGACGAGGTGATTTCCAGGGAAGAGTTCTTCAGTCGCTATCGGTCCTGGCAGGCTAGGTACTTGGTGGGAACCAAGGAATAGAGACAGCGCCGACGACTCTGTCCGCGCTGTCTCCAATACCCAATATCCAGTACCCAATCCCTTCCCCCTTCGGTCAGTTGGGATTAGAAATACCGCCCCTCGTCCAGCACCACATCCTCATCGCCAATCACCCTGAACTGGCGATCCTGCGTTTGAATCTGCGGAGCCTGGAAAGGCGGCTGCAGGTAACGAGGCTGGTTGTTCCCTGGGTTGACGATCACCACCGGCGGGTAGTCTGCT
>JACKQG010006726.1_pt1 | contig 11958 bp, 12 predicted proteins | sample 8237621 | NCBI WGS metagenome assembly JACKQG01 (sample SAMN15677084, study PRJNA649215) | marine metagenome | biome: marine; feature: Black Sea; material: saline water; isolation source: suspended particulate matter (SPM) from the Black Sea western gyre | collected 2013-06-09/2013-06-10 | depth...
GCCCTGGGTACCATCCCGCAGGGTGGTGTCGTAGAGAGTAATTTGGCTTTTCATCTCTTTTTCTCCAAATAATTCCTGGCAAAAAAAATCCGTTACCAGGCCTGCCTGATAACGGATTTTAAAGAATTTTTGTTAGATCATGTCATTATCAGGCGTGGACATTTGAGTCTGACGACCCAAAGGAGGAGCAACAAGGGCAGGACTATCCCTGTTGCTCTGATAATGCCGATGATGTTGTGCAGATAACTGAACATAATTGGAAACCAGATTTATCAAATTTGCTTTTTTTTATATCTATAATCCCTTTATCTTCACGTGTCAAGTTTTTTACTCCCTGTTTGATCTGTCTTCAATCGGCCAGACTCATTGTTATTTTACCACATATACACCACTGGAGCAATGCTGGTAACAATACTCTTTCACACATCCCGGCAAAATCGGGAGGAATTTCGGATGCGGTGTCTTCTTAAATCAATCCTACTCCTGCTTTATTCTGACAGTAGGACCTTCTTCCGCATGAAACCCGCTCTGTATCTTCACTGTAGGTGCTTTGAAGATGACGTTAGCCCCGCTCTTGATTGTCATTCCACTACCGATGGTGATGGACGTGGCGGTCCTGCATTCGCAATTCGTGTCACAGAAACTCATGCGATCCCCAACTTCTGGAGAATGTAGGCAACCTTCTCATAGGCATCCCGTTCCCGAAGCTCCCTTTCTTCAGGGTCTGTTATCTCTTCAAAGTCGGCCACGAATTTCGGTCCCACATGTTTCTCAGATGCGAAATGTTTCGCGATCTTTTCTAAGCCTTCTCTGACCAGACCGTGCTTCATATGTGGCCTGAACTCCCCTATCAAATGGTCCAGACCGCCAGGGTAATTCTGAATGCAAAAACAGATATCCCAGGCATCCTTTTCTTTCAAGCGGTCATCAAGGGCCATGCCCTTCATAACAAGAAAAGGAACAATAGCGGCCACTCGGACCTTTACAGTGTCCATTGTCCCACCTGGCAATTCACCCGCAACGGTTGCGACCACAGGGTTGTCGAAAACCAGGTCGCAGCCCTTTGTCTTACGCGCAAGACCACCATGTATCCTCTGGTGCCTATGGTGTTTCGTTGTTCCCTGGTACTCTCCTGAAAGAAAATCAACTTGAACGCTGATCTCATTTCCCCCGACCACCAGCTTTCGTTTGAAGATGAAAGGCTGTTTCCCCTGGATATATCCCCTCTCAAGCAACAAAGACTGGATCGATTTGTAACCTTCATCCCTAAGCTTCAGATGGTTTAGTGCCAGGTCTACGTCGATGCTCCCTATGTGATGACTTTCCTTGCTGCTCAACAAAAGCTCCGGGACCCAGCCACCGACAAGGACAATATCCTCCCAATATTCCCCAAGGAGGTGAACGAGTTCAACGAGCACCGATCGAGCCGCCCTGACCAACTCCGCGGAATAGTCCCTTTGCGTTACCATGCCGGTCTAATCACCTGTTCAAGAAGGACTTGAGCCGCTTCCTCCCCCCGCCCACGGAAATTGCGAACATCCAAATAAATTTGAACAGGAGAGGCAACTTGACCCCTGTTTACTTCACGGGCGCCATAAAAGACCCCATCATCATAGGGAATGAAGAGACTCACATTCGCTCCGCTATCGACTTTCTTCAGGCCCAATTCCGAAACCACCTCTTCATCCAGTCCTTCCAGGTATGTCATGACCCTCTGATAGCGAACAGCGGGCGCCAATCTTGCCACACCTGAAAAACCTGTGAAGGCATACTTTAGCTTCTTGCGATTACAGTATTCAACCAGAGCTGTCTCCGCTTCTGTTATGCCTTTCAAAGAGTAGAAATCCACAATCTCGTTTCGTCGAAAAGAGTAATTTTCCTCCCATTCCTTGAGAAGCTGCTCGGGCTCATTCAGGAAGAAACCGCTCTTATTAACCTGAATCCATTCCCGATTCAGGAGCTGTTTTTTCACGTTGAAGACCTGCCCTACGCTTACCTTGGCCTCTTCGGCCAGTTCTTGGACTTTCCGGACTTTGCCGGGACTGTTGAGAAGGACCCGAAGTATCCGTTCTGCCTTTGGCGAATAGAGGGAACGCAAGTCTCTTTTTTCTTTGAATGGGTTCGGCCTACCTTCCTGTTCGATATAAATTCCGTCAAAACAGAGATAACAGTTTCCTGCAAGATCGAGATACCCTATCCCATCCTGCCTGCAGATTTCGCCCGCCGTTGGAGAGATATAGGGGGCAAGAAAGACCCCATAGGAATGAGGAAAGAGCGCTCGATAACGCAGGATCCGATTGACCGCCTCTCGGGCCAGGCGCGGTTGGCCATTTTCCTTGATCTCCACTACTAAATACTTCTCACCCCCGGGCAAAGCGATGTTGATCAGGAAATCAGGCATAGCCCCATCCCTCGAAGGTTTGGCTCTTATGTCTTCAATTTTCGTCAGGAAAGGCACCCTGGAAAGGCAGGAATCCAGGGCTTTCCTGGCTAGCTTTTCCAGCTCATCACCTAATCTTTTCATCCAAATCCCCCTTTCAGCGTTTGCTGAAAAAGTATTTTAAAGTGAAACCAAGCGTTTGTCAATATTTTTCATCCGATTTACTGTTTTCAACAAATGCTGAAAATACTAAATGCAGTTTTGGCTTGCGATATCTGCTGCAAATTGGCAGTGGATATCCCCAAAGCCAAAGTTCAAAACTGGTGGGGTGGTGGTGGCCCCCTATCAGGAGCCACCATGACACTTTATTTTTCCGACCACAGGCCGATCCTGCCGCCAGCTTACGTTAAGAGGTCCCTTCCCATGGTTTGCCTGTTTTTCATTAGATGTCTGAAAAATCATATTTGGCTTACTGCTGTTTTATGCTAACCACAGCACCGTTTTCCGCATGAAACCCGCTCTGGAGCTTTACTGTGGGCGCTTTGAAAGTAACGTTGCCTCCGCTCTTGATTGTCACGCCTGTGCCGATGGTGATCGAGGTTGCGGCAGTGCATTCGCATGCGGTCCCTGAGGCAAATGTCACGTTTGTGAGCACCATCGGGTCTCCGGTACACTCATCGCAAGCGGGCAAGGAGGAACTAACATTGACCGTGGTCTGAACGGGCAGTGACAGCACTCCTTTTCTGTCCATGGCAAATATGGCGATGTTGTAGGTTCCGGCAGTAGTAAAGTTACTGTAAGTGCCTTCATACCGGTTATTCCCCACCGATATCAGATCCATTGTCGGTAGGTCGGTCACCGGATTATCAGAAGAACCGCCGGAGTACCCAGGTGGAGTGATAACCGCCCACACACGGCTGATCCCATTCGCGTCAATTACATTTTCCGCATAAATCAGAGCAGATGTTTCACCCGTTAGCGTCTGGGCCGGAGATACGCTTCCTATGACCGGGATATCTCCCCCTGTCTTTGTCTCATTGCCAATCTTGATCAATTTGGCCAACTCCTTGTCTTGCTTCTCATTACCGATCCCATTCCCGTTGACATCAATCTGTGGGGCCTGGGAATAGGTGGCACCCACGCTGCCATTGGCATTGACAAAGGAATCATAAAAGCTGTCTCCATTGAACATATGTCCCCAGAAAAAGAAAGAAAACGAAATCGTGCCATTGGCAACGAATATGGACTCCTGGTCGGACGCAGTGCTCGTCACCAGGACCCTTTGTTTTCCCTCGGGCGGGAGAAGAAGCGGGAGGAAACTGCCTGATTCACAGGCATCATAAACCACTGTAACGGTACCCGATATGTTCTGCTGAAGGGCATCCAGCCAGGTATCCAGATCCGTCGCCTGGAGTATTTCGGTTGCGCCCATACGGAATGTCCCATCCCCTCCATGGTCAATCATGCAGATAAAAAGGTTATCCGCGTCTTTGGCCCAGGTTTGGATAGCGGACTGAAGGTTGGCGTTGGTGGCATCCGCGTCCACATCGTCAAGTTTCCCGTTTCCGTCTAAATCAAGATCCGTATCAGAGGAAAGATAGTAAATAGTGTCTTTGGTATAGCCCTGATAGGTGAGAACCCGGTAGGCAAAATTGGCGCACATCTCGGTGGCATCCCATATATTGTTCCCGGCATATGGACCGCCTCCGGCTACAATGATGGCTTTTGTGATACCTGATACAGGAGAGTCCTCTTTACTGAATACCTGTATTCGATGGTTCCCGGTATCTCCGACATATACTCTCCCGTCGGATGCAACACTCAGGCCCTTCGGATAACTCAACTGGCCCGGATTGGACCCCGGTTCCCCAAATTGCGCTACAAAACGCCAGTCAGGCGTGAACTTCAAGATTTGACCACCAGAGTTGGCTACATACAGATTTCCCTCAAGATCAACACTCACATCTGAAGGCCGATCAAACTCCCACTGAGCGAAACCCGGAGTCAGCAATCGCACAAACTGTCCATCTGGTGTGAACTTCTGGACGCGGTTATTATCTCTATCAGCCACATAAACGTTACCGGTTCCGTCTACCGCTACTCCGGACGGATACGAAAACTCTCCATCACCTGAGCCCTGTGTGCCCCACTTGGTTATGAATTGCCCGTCAGCCGCGAACTTCTGGATCCGGTTGTTATTTGAATCAGCCACATAAACATTTTCACTTTTGTCGACGGCTATTGCCGTGGGGTCTTGGAATTGACTATCAGCGGAACCCTGTATGCCCCACTTGGTAACAAATCGCCCGTCTGAATCGAATTTTTGTATCCGATCATTACCATGATCTGCCACATAGAAATTCCCGCTTGCGCTTACAGCTATCCCAGAGGGCTCGCAAAATTCGCCATCGCCTGAGCCGAACCTCCCGATCTTGGCAATGAAGTCACCATCTGCTGAAAAGTTCTTTATCTGATGATTACCGGTATCGCTTACAAGGATTCGCCCGGCTTTGTCCACGGCTGTACCGCGGGGTCTTTTCAGGTCACCGTCACCAGGTCCCCAGGCTCCAATTGACTGGCCTTTTGATGTGTATATCAAAATACGATCGCCCGTAATGTCAGTCACGTATACGTTGCCGCTACTGTCCACGGCTACGTCTGTAGTATACTTTCCTGTTTCCCACTTCTCGATAAACTAACCATCTACGGTGAATTTCTGGATACGATTGTTGTAAGAATCCGCCACATAGATGTTGCCATTGTTGTCTGCGCATATCCCGCAAGGCTCATTAAACTCCCCGGCTCCTGCCCCTTCACTTCCCCACTTGGCAATAAATTGGCCGTCTGATGTAAATTTCTGAATCCGATGATTACCATAATCTGCCACATAGATATTCCCATTCCCATCTGTGCATATCCCAGAGGGATACTTGAACTGCCCGTCAGCATTTCCTTCGGTTCCCCACTTGGCGACAAACTGACCGCTGGAGGTGAACTTCTGAATCCTGTGGTTACCATTATCTGCCACATAGACATAGCTGCTTGCGTCTACGGCTATGCCTGATAGAAGAGGTAGTTCCTGGGGAATATGATAAAACTGGAATTGGCCGTCGCCAGCCCCCTCGCTTCCCCATTTGCTTATTAGTTGTCCGCCTGACGTGAGTTTCTGGACGGAGTTGTTATTGTCCTCGGTTACATAGACGTTTCCGTTATTGTCCACGGCTATTCCCTGCGGACCGTAGAAATACCAGGGTTGCTGGAGAGTAGGCCACATCCGCTCGAACGTGTAGATTTCTTCAGATGAGGCAGGGGAGGGAAATGAGGTCACAACTGAAAAACAAACAAACAGAAGGACGACTATTCGCCGACAATTTAAGCCCTTGATGTGCATTGCCTTCATCATGTATGTTTCCCGGAGTCTTTTCTGCTGCCTTATTTTCTGTTCCACTATGTTCCAGCACGATTGTATATGAAAACTGGCGGGGAGGTGGTGGCCCCCTATCAGGAGCCACCGTGACACTTTTTTTCTCTGCCGACAGGCCGATCCTGCCGCCAGTTACGTTAAGGTTGTCCCCCCCCATGATTCAGTATGAAAATACGTTTTCAACCACGAATTACACCAATTGCACGAATAGGCAAAAAGCCATCTACTTTTTTGGACTGCGCTCATCACGGTATGATGTTCACATTCTGCAGCGTCAGCGAGCCCTGTGTGGCCCTGGGTGCTTTGATGATGGTCGTATCTCCTGTCTGCTCACTGCATCCGAGCCGCGTTCCCCGCATCCGTGGTCGATGTTGTCGATCCATAGCTGCCGAATCTACCGTGCTGGAAATAATAATTGGTGCTGATCCCATAGGGGTTCAACGGTCCGTTCAGTGTCCCCGTAGTGGATGACACTGAGGTAGCATAGCCGGTGGTGGCACCGGGTACGATAGATGAAAGAGTAACGGTTGTCTGAACAAGGAGGAAGCATTGCCATCCCGGTCCATGGCATAAACAGCTGCCTCATGCGCTCCCTCTGAAGAAAACTGTTGTCTTCCCCCTCGTAGCGCCCTCCTTCGAGATGGGTCAAGGTCCGAGTGGGCGGGTCTGCTACAGGATTACCGATCAATCAGATGCAGACAGGGATCATGACGGCCGACCCGATGGCTTTGTATACATGCCCTGAAGCAGACTCATGAAGCTTGATCCGGAATCGGTTCTCTTACCGGATAATGTTGCCGCTCCATAAAGCCTGGAGGAACTCCCGGTACGGAACAATTCGCATTTTTCCGACGACGCGTTCTGCCCTCTCGTTGCAAACGACGAACGCGCTTTTTGGCGAATATGTCTCCACGAAGGTCTTCAAGGGCCGAAGGTCCCTCTTGTCTACACGACTTGAGCCTTTCACCTCAATGGCAACCTCTCCCCTTCCCAGAACGAAATCTACCTCAAGACCCGACTTTGTCCTCCAGTAATTGATATCAAAATCGAGTTCCCTGTAGGAATTATAGGCGGCTATTTCCATAAAAAGGAAATGCTCAAATGCCTTTCCGAATAACTCTCCCCGCTCTTCTTTTAGATGTCGCTTTGTGATGGCGCCTGCAACCCCCACATCAAAAAGATAGAATTTCGCGGCCCGGCTGATCACGCCTCTGTCCTGCCGCTTCTTAAAGGGCTCAACCATTCTCCCCAGGAGGGTGTCGACAAGGATCTGGTAATACTCTTTGACTGTTTTGGAATCCACGCCGCATTCACGGGCAATGTTGGTGTAGTTGGTCAATTCCCCGTGAGAGTATCCCATGCCATCAAAGAACCTGGAGAAGGCAGGGATATTGCGCGTCAACCCCTCATCAAAGACCTCCTCCTTCAGGTAATCCTGCACATAGGCCTTCAGCGCCTTCCTATAGTTGTCCTGCAGATAATGGCTCGGTATCATGCCGTGATTCAACATTCTCAGCAAATTTATGTCCCCCAGCTCAGCCGTGACAAGTGGGAACATCTCGTAGCGCCATGCCCGGCCTCCCAACAGATTGGCTTTACCCCTCTTCAGTTTCCGAGCACTAGATCCGCACAGGATGAAACAAAGCCCCCTGTCCTCAATCAACCCATGCACTTCATCTAAGATCTGGGGGATCTTCTGCACCTCGTCCAGAATAACCGGATGGTCCAGAACATTACTATCCTGTGCCAACAGCTGCTCGCGCAACAGCGAGGGGTTCTTGGAGAACTCAATGAACAGATCGGTACGGAGAAAGTCATAAACGAGGCTGTTGGGAAATGCCTTTCTCAGGTAACTTGTCTTTCCTGTTTTTCTCGGCCCCCACAAAAACGCGGACTGCCGCGGCGGAAGCTCCAGATTTAGGATTCTCTTAATATCTTTCATTTATGGATATCGCTCCGATTTGGTCGACTTTTTTCGGAGTTTAGTTCGATACGGAGAAAAAAACAAGAACAAAAGTCCATAGAAAAACCCCCGTTCTCAGGCTCCAGCTTCCTTCCCACAGACAGCGTAAATCACCACCACGGGATACTCAAAACAATGGCTCAAACAAGTCGCACCTGAACCCGCAACCCGAGATGCGTGAAAAATACGCAGAAACCCTTATCTGATGCTCCACTACTGATCTGCCAGAAATTTTTCTTGCCCTTTTCGAAGAACACCTTATGACGACGAAATGCCGAGATACGATACATAACTCCTGTTTACTGCTGTTTTATGCTAACCACAGCACCGTTTGGGTTGACAATACCGTTCAGCTTGACCGAGGTATCGGTGACCGAAGTGGCCGCATTGGTGCTGACCGCGGGATTGATGCTGGCATTCAGCGTGGCAGAGGTGTTGGTCACTGAGGTAGCGGAGTTGGTAATGACTGTGGTAGTGTTGTTGTAGTTGAGGATCGTGCCATTATCACCAACAGCGAATACATTTTTCTCGGAGCTACCCCAAACCCCACGAAGATTCGCGTAAATTGCGCTGGTCATTTGGCTCCAACTGTTCCCATCATAGTGGACGATACTGCCACCATCCCCAACAGCAAAAACATTATTCTCGGAGCTACCCCACACATCTCGAAAGAATGACGTACTCCCGCTGGTCATAGGACTCCAACCGCTGCCGTCAAAATGGATGATGGTGCCATTGTATCCAACCGCAAAGACTCATTCCCCGAACTGCCCCATACACCGCAGAGCATCTCCCCTGGGGTGCCACTGACACTGACCATGGAACTCCATGAGGACCCGTCATAGTGGAGGATAATCTGCCCATTGACTCCGCCGACGGCAAAGACGTCTGATGCGGAACTGCCCCACACACCGCAGAGTTCATTGGTAGTCCCGCTGGTCATAAGCTTCCAATTGCTGCCATTATAGTGAAGTATAGTTCCATTAGCCCCTACTGCGAAGACATCATTTGCCGAGCTGCCCCATACACCACTCAGGGAATTGTCAGTTAGCTTCTCCATTGGGCTCCAATTGCTTCCGCTATAATGAAGGACACTTCCCTCAGGCCCCACTGCAAATACATCACTTCCGGAGCTGCCCCAGATGGCATTGGCGCTAGCAGTTATCGGGTACTGTTGCTCCCACCCGGCATCCGCCACATTCCTCAGGACGCTCAAGAGAAGAAAGAAACTCAGGACCAACATCATCAAAGGCTTCAGATTTTTCATTTCAGGACCTCCGTAGTTGTAGAGCGGGGGCGTAAAAAAATCAGGATTGTGTTAATTGAATTTCCCAATGGGAACCTATTCGACGGTGCAGCTCGGCTGTCTTTTTGAGGCGGAAAGCTGACTAACGAGTTAATATAGGAAGGAAAATTCAAAGACCCGTGGCTTTCCGTCCCCGGATCACTCGCTGATAACCTTATCCAGGGGTTTGACCGAGGCGGGTTTGCCATCCAAGAGCTCCGCCTTTGACATCCCGGGCATGACCTGGACCACGCGGGCCCGTCCCAGGATTTCATTATCCGAACCAAGGAGTTTTCCGGTCACCGGGTGTTTTATCGGTTCCTCATGATACACGATCAATCTTCCCTGGAGGCCGATCTTGTCCTCCCCAAGGTCGGTAAAAATCCATTTTCCTTTCTGCTTGAGGACTGTTCCGCTCAGCAAGGGGAATTTTCTGTGAATCTTGATGGCCATGCCTTCAGCCAGGGTCCTCAGGCCCTGAAGATCCTTGACTTCATCGTAAACATCCTCGGCAGCTAAGATCTCTGATGTCTCGGTATCAATCACGCGGCCTACAATCTCAACGCCGATGCCGGTTTCGATGATATTTCCGGTTATGATTGTCTGGGCCGCCATCAGTCTGCCTAACTGAAGGGCCGTTTCCTTATCAATCAACTTGGACCAGCTGAGCTTTTGTTCCTGAAGAATCAGGTCGAGTTTTTCCCTTTCAATGAGCCGAAACCGATTTCGATTGACCAGCGCATCCACAAGGTTATCCTGAAAGGAAAGGCTTGCGTCTGAAACCGCCCCTTTTTGCCCGAAGGGAAGGACCGTCATGCTGAGACGTTCCGCTAACTGCATGGCCTTTGGGACAAGTCTTGTGACGATCAGCTCTTTGGTGGCCACATTCCCGGATTCATCCCTGGCCTCGATAGTTATTTTGTTTTTTCCTTCCTTGAGCCTGACAACCTGATTAAAGAAAATTCGTTTCCCCTTCCGCCGCATAATCGGATTTTGATTCAGCGTCAGACTTTCAATCTTGTTTTCATCTGTAGCATACCCGTCGAAGTACACCTTATCTATATATACGGCCTGAGAATCGGCCCAGCCCTTGAGGGAAATCCTTGGGGGTTGCGTGTCTTTGGGACCAAAAAGCCCGGCCATTAGAAGTCCGCTTATATCTCTTCTGCTTATATCTGTGCCTGCACAAGCGAGCATCAAAGGTTTCTGTTTGATCGAAGAGATGCTTACGTCGAGAGAAGCGGAAGTTCTGTTCCCGAGGCTGTCAACGGCCACCAACTCAACTGTACGGGACTTGGCCGGTAATTTCTCTGAAAAGGCAACTTCCAGGCCTTTCTCAATGGGGACAGGTCTGCCATTTACGGTCAGATCGGACACTCCTGCCTCGTCATATATGAACCCCCGGATCGTAGAAGGCTGTCCTGGTGAGTTAGAATCAACGGTCAGATCTTCAACCGTAATGACCGGTCCATCCCGATCCACGTGAATGACAACGGTGCGCTTGCTGGTCTTGCCCATAAGATTTTTAGCTTCCACCTCAATCGTATGTCGTCCCTGGGCAAGCTGCATGGACTCCCTGAATGAAACCTGCTTTTGCGCGCCCTCCATAAAAAGCGGCACCCCACTGATCTTAACGCTCGATATAAAATGTTCATCTTCGGCAGTTCCGGAAACCAAAACCGGATCTTCCCGTGTCCATACTTCATCCTTTGAAAAACCGATTGTGAGATTTGGAGGCGCAACTTCGCCCCCTTTCTTTTCCATCAGGCCTTTTCTGACTCGATCCAGGTAAAACCGGGTCTTTGACGTGGGATACTGGCTGAGAGAGAGAGACAATTCGTTTTTCGCCCCCTCCAGATTACCCATCTGATAATACACGATGCCCAATTCCCTGTGGGGAAAATAGTCGATGAAGTGCATCCCATAGGTCCTGGCCATGCGCTGGTCGTTTTCCCTTTTCGTGATGGCACTATTAAAGTCCCTGACTGCTTCTTCAAAAAACCGCCCATCAGCAAAAGAGAGACCTCGCTCATAATAGTTCCACCATTTATATCGAAAAGCGCCCCGAACCTCACCATACACCTTTCCGTCTTTTGTGTAAGTAGAACTGTCAGGCGGATGGGCGCAACCGAAAAGGATGGAGGCAGCAAGCAGAAGCGGCAGACAAAAGAGATAAAAACTTGATTTACTCATCCTGACCCCCTGAGCATTTTTTGGCGTTTATCCCTAAGCTGGAAATGTACGTTCTCAAAAAGAGATGAAGATGAAGAGTTTGTTTTTCTGGGAAAAAGTTTAGGAAATGTAGTTTCGTTTGCCAATCGTTGACTTATATCATTAGCCATCAGTAAAATTAAGAATGCCTGAAGTAAGCCCCCACGGCCAAGAACAACATCTACATATGATAATTATGTAATTCTTCTCAGTTTGCCTGTCAATTCTTTTCAAACTGCTCTGATCTCTTTTCTTCGAAAGGCCGTATTGAGTGCATCGATTACCCTGTTTTCAATCTGGTCCCAGGAAACGGCAGGCTCTTTCTTGATCCGAAGCTCTCTCGGTTTGATCTCCACTTCCCGGACACCCGGAATCGCCAGGGTTTCCCGTACAACATACTCCCCTATTATTCCCAATCCCCTTAATTGGGCCTCAAATGCCTCTCCGGAAGTGTTCGTAAATCTTTCCATTCGGTAATTCGTGATCTCGGTTAAGGTCAAAAACGACCTTATTTCCGGATTTGGGTGACGGTAGATCGAAATCTGGGGCCTTCTCTCACTCATTTTCCAACGGCCTTTTCCGTTCTTTAATTCTGATGGTCTCGTAAAAAGTCAAATTTTGGACGGCTTTGAAAAAAGCTCCAGATACAAGGCGCGCGAATTTTTAGGAATGAGGCCTACTTATCAGTAGGTCGC
>JACKQG010006727.1_pt1 | contig 11958 bp, 13 predicted proteins | sample 8237621 | NCBI WGS metagenome assembly JACKQG01 (sample SAMN15677084, study PRJNA649215) | marine metagenome | biome: marine; feature: Black Sea; material: saline water; isolation source: suspended particulate matter (SPM) from the Black Sea western gyre | collected 2013-06-09/2013-06-10 | depth...
AACTGGAGCGGATAACGAGATTCGAACTCGTACATTCTCGTTGGCAACGAGAGAGGCTACCCTTACATCATATCCGCTTAATTAAAATTCTCTTTAAAAATTTATAACCTATTACTATACCAATCGTTCCTAATATTCCAAAGAATAAAATTTCGTGTGCTGGATATATATGAAGATGTGGCATAATATTATTTATAATATAAATGGTGCCGGTGGAGAGAGTCGAACTCCCAACCTTCGCCTTACAAAGGCGTTGCTCTACCGTTGAGCCACACCGGCATTTATAATATATCCACTTTCATATTTAAGATTGTCCAAATAATTAGTCCCATTATTATGAATATCCAAATTTTAGGTGGTAATATCATTTATTTTGTAGTAACTCCCTGCTCTATCTCGAATGCTTTTACACTCGAATATGTTCTAAGTTGTAGACCATAATTGTTTGTTTCAGTTGGTAATTCTACACCATCAGATATCTTTAACATATTCTTTTTAAATGGTAGATAATCTACATAATGATGCCATCTTCCATACTTCCAAACGACTTTCGCAACATCTGGATGCATATCTGCTAACATCTGTGACTTGTTTATCGTACCATCTGTATTATATTTTGTCTTTTGAAATTCTTCGTTGTCGGTGTATTCAGCATGATAAAATTCTTCGGTGTTACCACCTTTAACTGTTTGAGTTGCACACTTACCTTGTAAAAACGCATTGAACTGTACAGTACAATCTCCATCTTTAAGAACTCTTAGACAGATATCAGTATCTTCATTATATCTGCCTCTCCATCTATACTTACAATCGTTTTCGATTAGAAGTGTAGAATAAATTCTTGTGTTCTTTACATAAGGTGGATATGATTGGTCTGCCGCACAGAAGAAACGATACTGTGGTCCTGCAATCTTTACGTTATCATATCTATCACAGAAGTCTTCCATTATTTTAAATAGAAGTCCAGACTCAACTCTTATACGTTGATTGTTATGTAATCGATAGAAATCTTGTATATTATCATCTAACACCCAATGTCGTTTTGCACCTAATACTTCCATTGAATGGTCCCAACACCAGTTTCTTGCTCTACCAGGACCATCACCATGATTACTAAATGGCAATGTTAACAATGTTACATACTCTCTAATATTAAAAGTATCTAAACACTCATCATAATTCTCATAGTCTTGTGGTTCGATTGCAATATAGTGATGTATCTTCATACGTGACAAAGACCTTGAAGTAAACATGGACTCATGTCTTGTCTTAGAGATTATATATACTGGATATTTTGGTGCTGTTCTCATTATTCTCCTTCTTTACGGTTATACATTGATTCATAAGTCAATGGTATCATCTTCTTAAGAGATTGATTGCGTGATTCATCTAATGTTTCTGTCATTTTATAATACGTTTTTAACTTGTGGTCTTCATTTCCTGCATCTTTATCAAAGAATTTTATATATGCTTCTGTCATTTCAATTATATGGTCTATTCCAATAACATCACTATTCTTTAATTCTTCTATATAATCTTTTGCTTTTTGTTTCAATTCTTCTTTATTCGATAATAAACTCATCTGGTAATAATTTGGTCCAAATATAAAATTTGTTTTGACTAAATTCCAAGATTCGCCACTAGTATCTCTTAATAATTCTTCTGTTAATCCCAACCACCAATTACAAGTTTCTATATAGTAATTCGCATTCATTAACGACCATGTCGGTGCCCATGAAATTTGAACATTGTCTACTGTTGTAGACCATTGCATCCACTTTCTTACAGATTTCTCTGTTGTCTCCCAAACAGAATTGTGGCGCATATATTCTTGTACTGTTCCTGTGCCATCGACACTAAGAAACACTTGAAGGTATTTAAAGTTCTTCATCATATCAAATATTCTTTTCTTAGGTACCCAACTTGCATTAGTAAATATAAAACAATAAATGTTTTGTTGTTCTAATCTTTCCATAAATTTAGGAAAGTCAGGATGTAATAATGGTTCACCACCAGTTATCTTTAAATACTGTAAATCTTTAAAATCATCATCTTGCCATTCTCTATCTATATTCATTCGAGTAGTAGTACTGGCATTTGGTAAATACTTGTCTCCCAGCATCTTGTTTTCTTTTAACCAACTATGACTAAGGTCACTGTTACACGTTCTACATGCTAAGTTACAATAGTTACCAAATGTTACTTCTATGAATTCTAATTTTGGATTTTCTAAGTCAGGTGGAGTGAAGTCACGAAATGATTCTTTATGCCAAGTATAAATCTCTTTCTCACGCATACTTTGATAGCCATGTTTTTCTGCATAATAACAAGTAGCACAACCTGGTACCTTCTCACCTTTCAGCATCTTTTGTTGTATGTCTTTTATAAAAGGATGATTCAAATGGTCAGACAGTTTGTCATATTCCTGAATATAAGGGAGATTACCTTTTTCATCATCTCTTCTAAACGCACAACAAACACTCGCTTTATTAGTGGGATGTATGTATATATGATTGAAAGGTAATGGACAATAAGTCTTTGATACGATTTCTTCTTTCATGTGATATTAATCTTCTTCTGAATAATGTAATCCATCATTGCCGTTTTGACCAATAATATTCATACGTTCGTCTGCTGACCAACCTTCGTTGTTTTCGTCTTCGTCATTGCCCGCTACGTCTTCGTCTCCGTCGTCATCTTCTATCCAACGTAGTAACGCATTCTTGGTAATCTCTAATTTAGGATACCAAGCACTTTTTGTTTTCTTTGTTAGGTGTGTATTGCCAGTTAACTTTGCAAATTCATTATAATCTTCTTCGTTTCTAAAATGAATTCTTACTGTTTTCCATGGACCATTGTCATCTTGTTTATAGTCTGGCATGCCTTTCCAGTGTTCAGTCCAGTGGTCAGGATTGACTACTGTTTCTTCTACTTCAAATAGACTTTGGAAAGCATCAGGATTTGCTTCTGCATCTGCTCGATTCTGCTCGTTGAGTTCCATAAGGTTCTCATATTCGCCAGATTCAGCAACTTGTGGTTTTGGTGTTTCGGGTGAGTCGGACATTAATACCTCTGTTTATTATTTGTTTACAACTATTATACCACAATTTACTACTAAATGTCAACCGTTATTTCACCAGATTCTATTAAAATTTCTCTATTTACTAAGTGAGCCGCCTCAATATCTGATTTTGCTTGACCTTCATAAGGCACTGCATGATGTGATTCAATCATGACATCTGTGTATAATGTACCATCTTCAAGTACAAAATCACCCATAGTTCTACCATATTTTCCTGCTTTATCTCTACGAGTTCGAATTATACAGTTTGAACCTTCTGGAACTAATTCGTGTGCTTTGGCTGTGGCTGCCAATCCAAATACTTTTTCAACTTTATCTCTTGTTCTCTTTTCGGGTGTATCGATACCTGCTATACGAACTCTTTCTTTGTATAACCAAATACCAAATCCTAAATCAATATTAACGTCAATAGTATCACCATCAACTATACGTTGAATGACACATTTATATAAAAACGGGTCTTGAATATGTTGTTGCTCTGCCATTACTTCTCCTTGATTTCTTTCTTTTTCTTGCCGAATTCGCCAAGCATACCTTCATGATTGATATACTGTAATCTATCTTTCCATAACACTTCACCAGTTTTATTACTTGCACATTTTTTCATATTAGCAAGGTAACTAGTCATGTAGTGGTCTGGTAGTTCTTTACCTATCTCATAGAAAGAGAAACTTTCTCTTGCCGCGAATAACCAGAAACTATTGACTCCGAAGTTCAAACTATCTGGTTCGTGGAGATGACAGAATTTGCCATCATCTAAGAGTTTAATCAATGTTCCAGTATGAGCATATCTATGTCTATGTGTTCCTGTTGGTGGAACTAAAGGAACGACATCAGTTTCGTTAACAACACGAGTTAGTTTAATCTTATCACGCATCTTTCTATTGCCATGCGAGTCTGTAACTTTTGGTTGACCGAATGTAATACATTCTTTGACATTGAAATTTGCATAATCTAGATACCATGAAACTACAACAGCCGCGGCGCCACCAAGACTGTGTCCGGTAACACATACTTTATAATCTTCTTTTAGTCTATTCAATAAATCATCAGCAATCATTTCTGCTGTTCTATGAAATCCTGTGTGAATGTAAATTCCTAATCTCTTACTCTTATCTTTGAAGAAATTGATATCTTGCATTGCGTTGTGAGAATTAGCAGTGCCTCTTATTGCTACATAATGAGATTTTGTAGAATCATCAGTCAATACGATATATCTAATCTCATTTATTTCATTAGTGTAAATTTTAAAGTCTTTTTCGTACGCCGCATTGATTTTTTCTACAGACTTATAGACATTTGCCGCTAAGTTGGCATACCAATGTATATCAGTCCATCGAACTTCTTCTTCAGATTTTGATTGCTTAAAGTTTTTCTCTAAGTTGTACTTCTTCACTAACCATCGTCTTACAACTATTGCTAGTTTGGCTAGAATCCAGCCCTTGAGTAACCACCTAAGTGTAAAACCTATTAAAAATGCCATGTTTGTTTCCTATTGTATGTATACTATTATATACGTATTTATACAATTAGTACTTCATAGAGTCGTCAATAGGATATTCTGTGTCTGTAGTTTGCTTTACAAGATTAAATAGAGTTCCTACACCAAATCCAACTGCACCCACTGGTACAATGTCTTTTTCTGAACAATTCCATGCCATACCTGCTATATCTAAGTGTGCCCATGTTGTTTTTTGGTCTACAAATCTGTATAAAAATTCTGCCGCTGTTGATGAACCACCGTATGGACCACCTATATTCTGCATATCAGCGATTTTACTATCAGTCATTTTGTTCCAGTTTTCACCCATTGGCATACGAAAGAATTTCTCTCCTACATCTTCGCCAGCAGACTTAATCTCTGCCCCCCATTTAGTACTATTTGTGAATAGTCCTGCCATTTCGTGTCCAAGTGTTTGAACAATTGCGCCTGTAAGTGTCGCTAAGTCAACAATCACAAATGGACTATACTCATTCTGTACATAAGTTAGAATATCCGCTAGGACCAAGCGGCCTTCGGCGTCTGTGTTAAGGTTTTCGACTGTTAGTCCACTTAGTGAAGTAACAATATCACCTGGTTTAATTGCTGTACCATCAGGCATATTCTCAACAAGCCCTACAATACCAACAACATTTTTCTTCAACTTATGATTTGCGATGGCATGCATTGCACCAACTACTGCGGCACTTCCACCCATATCGTATTTCATGTCACCCATGTTGCGACCAGGTTTAAGACTAATACCACCAGTATCAAATGTAACACCCTTGCCTACTAAGGCGATAGGGCTGTCTCCCTTTTTACCATTCATATGTTCCATTACAACAACATAACTGTCTCTTGCTGAACCTTGTCCAACACTTAACAATAAGTTAAGACCCATTTCTTCTAGTTGTGCTTGATGATAAATTTTTACGTTAACACCTAATGGCGACAATGTGTCATTAATTCGTTTGGCATATTCTGCTGGATATAAAACATTACCAGGCTCTGATACTAAATCACGTGAGAAATATACACTTTCATAAAGTGTTTCTACTGTATCTATATCATCAACATGAATACTTGCGTAAGTTGGAGTATCTTTAGTTTTGTATTTAGAAAATGAATATCTGGCCATCATTGCACCGTCATATGCTTCTTTAGGCATTTCATCGTCAAAATAAACGTGTTCTACTTTTTCTTTGTATCTATTATAATATTTTCCACCGACATTTCTCCAATCATTATCAGAGTTTTTGTCAGTCTTAATTACACAAATTGCTTGTGCGTTGACTTTAGATGGATAAGTCATTTCTACTTCTAACGTTTCTTTACTATCAATACTATTTGCGGCGCACATAGTATCAAGTTGACCATTTAGTTTCTTATCTAAGGTCTTAAATTCTGTTGAGCCATAAAGAAGAATTATTGCTGATTTTGATTCGTACGATTTGTTCATTTTGTATCTCCCTCATCTTTCCATAAATGTTTGTGTACTTTTCTATACTTAGACATATGTTCTGGATGATTTCCATAATAGTCTGAGCCTCTGTGCCCTGCGTGTGCCAATCTAACACTACCAGGAAAACCTTCTACATCGCCTTCATGTCTTGGCATAAAATGAACGTGAGGCCACATTACTGTTTGCCCTGCTGATTCACCCATATTCATACCAAATTGATACCCGTCAATTTCACCTGTTTTTACCAAATTATCTCCATAAGCAATTACTTCGCCTAATGTTTTTTTTATAACCTCTGCTGTATTTATTTTAGGAACAAATAGTAAGTGTCCATCACATGCAGGCCACATATCTGGATATACTCTAAAAAACTCTCCGTCTAGGATTATCTCTTGATGGTTTAACTCAAATGGTGTTTCTTTAAACTCTCTTATCATTTCCAAGCATCCAATATAGGAAGTACTTTTTTGACTGTCTTAGCCGCCTTAATACTACTATCCTCTATAAATTCATCAAATTCTACGTGAGAGTCACTACCTGCTAAATCACTCAATACTCTCACAATAATAAATGGTACATGCCAAGAACAACATACTTGTGCAATTGCACCACCTTCCATCTCACATGCATCTGCGTTAAACTGATTGAAAAACATTTTTCTTGTACTTTCACAAGCCAAATATGTGTCACCAGTAAGAATTCGACCAAATGAAACATCGTCATCTACTACATTAGTTATCGCATTTTTCAATCTTTCTGGCATAACATATGCAACATCTTCATCAGTATCATCTAATGCTGGAAAACTACCAGGAATAGAACTAATTAACTGACCATTAACGATTGCGCCATAGTCGTGCTGAATAAGTTCATCAGCAATAAGTATGTCACCACAAGAATATTTTGGATTTACGCCTCCTGCACAACCACTGAATGCTATGCTATCACACCCAAAATGACCTAATAATAAGCCAGTTGTTAGTGCGGCGTTTACTTTACCTATTCCACATTCTGCGGCAATGACATCAATGTCGTTCATCTTGCCAAACTTAAAGATTTTATTTACTATTATTTCTGTTCTTGGTTCACTATCCCACTCTAATTTCGTATATTCTTCTGGTATTGCTGAAATTATTCCTACTGCCATGCTTATCTTTCCGTTATTGTTTGTATATAAGTATAATTATAACATATTAAATGTTAAGAGTAAAGCGTTATAGTCTGTATTTAGTGTAAATTTAAAACAATTCTGCGAAAATGAAGTAGTCTAAAACAAACGTTATTTCTGCACCGATAAACACTGCTATCCAGTAATTACCAATCTTATCCCATATCTTCTTAATCAACCACCATGCGGCTAATACTCTGAGTGTATACATTATATCAGACTTGATAACTTCTATTAGACTTGGTAATTCTTCTACACTCCAAAAGATAGCAAACAATCCACCATCATACGCAAAACTAAGTTGCGCCATTATTAGAACTGCTACATAATAGGGAACATATTTGTTAACGAATTTTACAATATGGGCAGATACGAGTAATCTGTATGCGACATACGTGATGTTTATGAGTAATAAACTCATAGAGCGCCTTTATAACTACTTGCTAGTTTTATTGTTTTGTCTAGGTCGGACTCTGTTTGTGAGATATATTTGGCGTTTGAGTTTTTAACTAATATCTTTGATAATCTATTATCATTTGATGTCAGTTCTGTTTGTGGTAAACCTATTTCTCTTTCTAACCAATTTAGATAATGTATCTTATACAAATATAACAATTCTTGACTTGCAAAAATTGTTCGATAATTAAATATTATATTATCTAGTTCTTTTATAAAAGTAGGAGTTGTGTGTTTGCCCCTTACACGTTCTTGCTGTAATGTTGTTATGTTCTCATCTCTGCCTATAATAAGAAATTGTACATCAGCAAATTCGACAACATGCTCAACGAACTCATTGTATTGTGGAATAGTTTCTACGCCATCATCAAAATATGGACAACTAATACTTGTAATAAACTGATGACTTTGTGTCCAATCAAACTCATTTAATTTCGATGGGTATTTCCAGTATTCAGCAAAAGGTTCTAAATCGTGACCTTCCCAATACTTTTCTTGTAAACTGGGCCAGACAAATATATTCTTGTTTTGTCCTAATGCTTTACTGAATAGATGATTACCCGAACCTTGTGGTCCTGTCATAATCGTTAAAGTTGGTTTCATTTTTTGCCCCACTTAATGAGATTCCATAATCTCTCGTGGAAGTAGAATATAACAGTATTAAAGGTTAGTTGAATTAAAGCAATTGCACTACTTGTTTTAATGTCACCAAGTATAGCCCAACTGATTAAGAATGTGCAAAGTGTTCCCGTTAGTCTCCAACTAATAGTCTTAACGACACTTCTTACTTTACTGTCCACCTATATCTTCCAGATAATATCTCTGGAACCGTTTTCAATAATCTCTCTTGTCAAATCAGATTTAAGACCTGTAATCTGAAGAGATGGTCTTGGAAAATTACTTGCATTTGCTGTTGCATGTGGCAAATTAGCCCAATCAAATATATGAGCCTCGCCTGCTTTCCATCTTTCATAGATATGGTTGCCATACATATAAAACTGTCCTGGTCTCCAATCTTCTAAGAAGATTGAAATACGACATACTTGTTCCGGGTCTTCTTCGCATATATCCCATAGTTTGTCAATGTGCAAATTAAACATTTGTCCAGGCAACTGTACATGACTGCGAAATTTTAAATTAACGCCGACTTCTCCTAATACTCCAAGTGTATCTTTCATTTTAGTAAGCATAGGATAGTCTGCTAAATCATCAGTCATGTTAGTTAACATAAGTTTCTTAGGATCACCGCCACCTTGGGCAATGTCATATTCTTCTTGTTCTAACATAGGCGACACTTCGTTCTTATAAGAATATTTACGAGTTTCCCAATTAATCGCTTTTTTCGATTCTTTAATTAGTCTATCGCTTTCTTCTTTAAAATCGCCTTCAAATCGACCTAAGACTTTAAACCATTCACCTTCTTGGTCTTTAATGTTGTCATCAAAGTGATATTCACTGTGTGCTACTGTCCAATCCCAATTCGATTTGAATTTAGATGGGTCTTGTAACGTCTTTTGCCAATTTGTTTTGTGTATCATGTGTAATCAATTCCTTTGTCTTTTCTTACTACACTATTTATGAATATACCTACAGCAATGGTAATACATACAAGGAATATAGGATGATTGTAAATGTTGAATAAATCAAACCATCTAAAATCTGACATAGAACTTAGTCCTGGTTTCCATTGTTTGTAACCATATAACTGTAATGTTCCCCAAAAGTATTCATCTATTTTAAATGCCACGACATATGAAACAAGAATTGCTGGTCTACTAATATTGTATGTTTTACATACAACACCGACAGCACTTAAGATTGCAAGTAAGGCTAAATCTTCCCAGCCACCTGTATATTGCATATTAGCATAAACAATTACTGCTAAAATAAATGTTGCATAAATCCAGAAAGGAACTTCTAATATTTTAAGAATATATTTGTATAAGACTATACTCAACAATGCTACGCCGACTGTTCCAAATATATAACCAAATGCTAGAGCATTCGTGAATTGCAAATCTTGTAGTAAACTTGGTGTGCCAATCTCCATACCGAAGTACATACAGATTGCCATAACCATAGCCGCAAATGGTGCCGCTGGAATTCCAAACAACACTGCTGGTATCATACTAGATACTTTTTGTGCATTGTTGGCTCCTTCACAACCTAGTAGTCCTACAGGATTACCTTCGCCAAATGGAACTTCTTGGTCTTTACCTTTGTGTGCGGCTTTTGTGGCGCCGTATGCCAAGAAGTCGCCTACTGCTCCTCCTACGCCCGGCAATAAGCCAGTAACGAACCCGATTGAACCGCCACGAACCATGTCTTTCCAATGTCGTCTACAATCACCAAAACCTTGCTTTAGTCCAACCCAATAGTCTCCCTCAAGCGGCGGTGCCGCTGATTTTAATTTCTTTCTAAATCCGTCTAATAATTCAGGAATTCCGAATAAGCCTGATAGTAGAACAACCATGCCAATTCCACTTTGTAAATATTCCCAACCGAATGTCAGTCTAGGATTACTTACGACATCTTCTCCAACCATACCTAATGCTAATCCAAATATGATTGCACAGATACTTAAAAATACATTTTTACTTGCTACAAAGCCTACACAGGCTAGAGCCATTGTCATAAAGCCCAGAAACTCTGGACGTCCAAATAATACGATAATCTTCCCATAATAAGGAAGTAAAAAGAAAGTTAATGCCGCGAATACAACTCCATTAAATGTGGAATCAGTAATAGCAATTCCCATTGCTCTGGCGGCTTGTCCTTTCTTTGCCATTGGATAACCGTCAATAACACAGGCGGCTGTAGTACTTGCCCCTGGTATACCTGTTAGGATACTTGTATAACTATCTGCACTGGCACAACTTGCCACGATTGCAGTAAGAAAGACCAACCCCAAATAGGGGTCGGTCATAAAGTATGCTCCCATACTAAAGACAGTTATCAGAGCGGTAGTTACACCTGCGATAGGTATAATACCAACTAACATTCCATAACAGGTGCCAATTAATGCCCAGATAACATATTCCATAGCGTTTTCCTTAGTCTAAAAGTTCAGGCTTATAGATTGATGGGAAGCCATATGCTTCTTGATTCCAACGAACCGCATCTTTTAGGGCTTTCTCTGTAATCAAAGATTTAAGAGCCGCTAATAGACTATCACCGTCTTGAATCCAAGGATAAACACCTGTCTTGGCATAAATTTCTGCACTTGCAACTGGGTCATTAATCATCGCAGTTACAGCCGCTTTTACTTTTGCCGCATTCGGGTTACCTTTGTTCATCCAAAGTGATTTTTGGATTGCGTCACGCCAGTTACGAGTAAGTTTATATGCTTGATACAACTCACCTGCTGGACGTTCGCCCCATAATCTTTCATACACATCTTCAAATTGTGTATTCGGGAAGTTAGGGTCATCCATTTGTACATTGTTTTCTAAGTCTAAGATACCATGTGTGAACCAAAGTTCATTACCTTCGATATCTGTATAGAAACGCTTCCATGCCGCTGGTGATTCACGTGCAATATCAAATTCACCATTTTGGAAACCTAGACGCTTTTCACCGCCTGATACACCGTTAACCCATACAACACGTTCTCTCCAACATGCCAAGTAGGCATCGATTGAACCGTTTGTTTGTGGGCCACAGATTAACATTGCTGCCGCGGCTGCATCTGGTTCAAAACCTGACCCGCCTGCGATTGTCCAAGTTCCTGATTTTTCATCTTTACCTTCTTGTTTACCAAGAACGATATCGTTGTTCATTGAACCAATTAGTTCATAATCGAAATAATTGTATCTAACTTTATCTAATAGAAACGATACACCGTTGCCACCGTGTGCAACCATGATTGTTTTATCATCAAAACGTAGACTGTCATGGAACTTGTTGAAACCAGGAATATCACGTGCGCCTGGAATGTGACGAACCACTACTGGTTCACCTAGGAACTTTTCTAAGTTCTTAGCAATAATTTCACTCCAAACTGAAGTGCCCTTACCAGGTGCCTGTGGCACGATTAGGGTATAGTCAGCGAATGCTGACGAGGCGATACCTATTGTAAGTATTGCCGAGATTAATAGTTTTTTAAACATTTGTTACTCCATTGTTAACCACATTAAAATAACTTAAAAGTGTGTGGTGTCACTCTTAAGTGTTCTAATGAACAAGTCTATGGAAGATTTTCGTTAAACGAGAGTCGCCATTAATGTCTTATTCATTACAATATAAGACATGTCTAAGCAACTCTGCTTTACATGATTGAAGTGCAGTTCTGCACTAGTTTTATTTAT
>JACKQG010006728.1_pt1 | contig 11957 bp, 9 predicted proteins | sample 8237621 | NCBI WGS metagenome assembly JACKQG01 (sample SAMN15677084, study PRJNA649215) | marine metagenome | biome: marine; feature: Black Sea; material: saline water; isolation source: suspended particulate matter (SPM) from the Black Sea western gyre | collected 2013-06-09/2013-06-10 | depth...
TGGAACAACTATTAAGCAAATAAATGAATTTGCCAAGAAAAATTCTTTTTCTCTTGAAAGCAGTGCAAGAAAATTGATTGAACTAAACTTATTAAAGCCTAAAACAAAAATTGGACTTAATTCTTTTTTAAATCTACTTTTAAAATGGAGAAACGATTTAATGATTAAAAAATTTCAGCACGTAAAATTGATGCAAACAGTTTTAGATGAATCTGGTTATTCAGCCATGTTAAAAAATAAAAAAGATTTAGAAAATGAAAATAGATTAGAAAATATAAAAGAGCTTTTAGTTGCTATGAAAGAGTTTGATGGATTGACTAGTTTTTTAGAACATGTAGCTCTAGCAACTTCTATTGACCAAAAATGGGATGGGGAAAAAGTAAATATGATGACAATTCATGCTTCGAAAGGTTTAGAATTTGATTTTGTTTTTTTGCCAGGATGGGAGGAAGGCTTATTTCCACATCAAAAATCGATAGAAGAAAATGGTGATAAAGGTTTGGAAGAAGAAAGAAGATTAGCTTACGTAGGTATTACCAGGGCAAAAAAAAATGCCCTTATATCATTTTCTTTGAATAGATTTTATCAAGGTAACTGGATTGATAGCATGGCTTCTAGATTTATTAATGAACTACCTGAAAAAAACATTAAAAAAAATAATTTTTTTGAAGAAAAAAACGATGAAGATTTTGAATTCAATCAAGATTTTGAAATTAAAGAGGGAACAAGAAGTCCTGGATGGTTAAGATATCTTAAAAAAATTAAATGATTAAAAAAAGAATTAGACAATTAAGAAAGAAATTTAATCAATTCAATATTGATGGATATATTGTTCCAAAAAATGATGAATTCTTCTCTGAATATGCTGCTATCGATCGATTAAAAATTATTTCTAACTTTAGTGGATCGGCTGGATTAGCGGTTATTTTAAAAAAAAATAATTATTTGTTTGTTGATGGAAGATATACAATTCAAGCTCAACAACAATCAGGTAAACAATTTAAAATAATTGAGATTCATAAATTTTTACCCCATAGTCTCATTAAAAATTTAACACTAGGATTTGATCCAAACCTACTTACAAAAAGACAATTATATGGATATTTTGGTAAATTTCTAGAGCTTAAGCAAATAAATAATAATTTAATTGATGAAATTTACAAAAAAAAAAGTCTCAAAGCAAAAAAGTTTTTCTCTTTAAGTAGCAAAGTTACTGGTAAAAGTTTTAAATCAAAAATAAATAAAATCAGAAATATATTAAAATTAAATAAAACTGATTATTTATTCGTAAGCGCACCTGAAAATGTAGCATGGGTGCTAAATATTAGAGGATCCGATAATCCAAACAGTCCTATACCAAATTGTCGATTAATAATTGGAAAAAATAAAGAACTATTTTTGATTACACAAAAAGAAAAAGTATCTAAAATAATTAAAGATAAAAAATTATCTAAAAAACAAATAATAAATCCTAAAAAATTTGAACATTTAATTAAAAAACTAAGGGGCAAGAAATTTATTATAGATCCTTTATCCTGTTCAGTTTTTAATGAAAATATAATTAAATCAAAATTTAAGATCTCTAACAAAGATGACCCTTGTTATAAATTAAAATCAATTAAAAATTCATCTGAAATTAATCATATGATTAATGCTCATATTGAAGACGGTGTAGCTTTAACCAAATTTATTTATTGGATAAAAAATGTTAATAAAAAGAAAATAACTGAAATTGATTCACAAAATAAATTAAAAAAATTAAGAAAACTCAATAAAAACTATTTATTTCCTAGTTTTAATACAATAGCTGGTACAGGATCTAATGGTGCAATTGTTCATTATAGAGCATCTAAAAAATCTAATAAAACTATAAAAAAAAGTGATATTTTTTTATGTGACTCTGGTGGACAATACAAATTTGGAACAACCGATGTAACAAGGACTATTTGTTTTTCTAAACAAAGAGATTCTATTAAAGATATATTTACAAAAGTATTAAAAGGCCACATTGCTGTTGCAACAAGTAACCTAAAAAAATTTAATACCGGAAAAAAAGTAGATGCTAGAGCTCGACAATTTTTGAAAAAAGATGGACTTGACTATTCACATGGCACAGGACATGGAGTAGGTTTTTTTTCTAACGTACATGAAGGACCTCAATCTATAACTAAAATTAATACTGTTAAGCTTGAAAAAGGAATGATTGTCAGTAATGAACCTGGATATTATAAAAAGGGACATTATGGAATTAGAATAGAAAACTTGGTTTACATAAAAAAAATTAATAAAAAATTAAATTTCGAAAATTTAACACTTGTTCCAATTGAAAAAGATCTTATTAACTTCAATCTATTGACCAATAAAGAAAAAAATTACTTATTTCAGTATCATTTATATGTTTATTCAAAAATATCAAAGTTCTTAAATAATAAAGAAAGGAAATGGTTAGTTGGTCTTATTTAGCATTTTCATCCATTCGTCTTGGGTAAGTATTTTTATGTTTAATTCCTTCGCTTTTATAATTTTTTTGTTAGTTGGTTTTTCTCCAATAACTAAATAATTAAGTTTTCTATTAACATTACTTATTATTTTTCCAGATTTTTGCTCTACTAAAGATTTAGCTTCTGCTCTACTTATTTCTTTTAATTTTCCAGTAAACATAAAAGCTTTATTTTTTAGAATTCCACCTTTTTTGGTAGATATTGCATCAAAAATTTTCATGCTTTTATTCAATTTTTCTAGAATATTGAGATTGATTTTGTTTGAAAAAAAAACTCTAATTGACTTAATTTGAGTTTCTCCAATTCCATCAATATTTAATAAATTTTCTATATTGTCGGTTTTCAATAATTTATAAAAGTTTTCAAAATTTTTTAGGTGTTGTGCTAAAAGTTTTGCATTTTCTTGTCCAATGTGGCGAATTCCAAGAGAATAAATGAATTTATCAAGGCTAATTTTTTTTGATTTTTCTATAGCATATTTTAAATTTGACACTGATAAGTCGCCCCAACCATCAAGTTCTTTTATTTTTTCAAAATCTAAATTAAAAATATCTTGTGGAAATTTAACTAACTTAAGCTCCCAAAATTTTTCTACAATTTTTTTTCCAAATCCATCTATATTTAATGCTTCTTTTGATACAAAATGTTTTAAACCTTCCATGGCAATTTTTTCACATTTCAAATCTTCATTGAGGCATCTTCTGACTGCATCAAATTTATTAGTTGTTTCATTAAAATCTTTTGCTGTTTTTGAACCACATGAAGGACATCTTTCTGGAAAAACGTATTTTTTTGAATTAGGTCCCCTTTTGTTTTTGTCTACTGAAACTACATGGGGAATGACGTCTCCTGCTCTTTCAACTTTAGCAACATCTCCTATTCTTATATCTTTTCTATTTATTTCGTCTTCGTTATGTAAAGTCGCATTAGAAACCACAACGCCACCTATATTTACAGGTTCAATTTTTGCGACTGGTGTTAATGCTCCAGTTCTGCCAACTTGTATATCAATATTTAAAATTTTTGAGATTGAACTATTTGCAGAAAATTTATGAGCTATTGCCCAACGAGGTGCATTGGCTACAAAACCCAGCCTTTTTTGTAAATCAAATTTATTTACTTTATAAACAATACCATCAACATCATAATCTAAATTAAATCTTTTCACTTCAAATTTTTTGTGGTGTGAGATTAAATTTTTAATACCCTTAATTGTTTTATTAAACTGACTAGTTTTAAAACCCCAATTTTTTAGAATGGATAAAAAATCTGATTGCGTTTTAATCTTATGGCTTTCTATATATCCGAAAGTATATGCTATAAATTTAAGGGGTATTTTTTTAGTTTTGCTAGGATTTTTTTGTCTTAAAGAACCAGAAGCAGCATTTCTTGCATTTGCAAATTTTTCATCCATTTTTTTGAAATCTTTTTTTGTAATAAATACTTCACCTCTAACATCGATTTCATTAGGAAAGTCCTTGGATAATATTTTTTTTGGTATATCTCCTATAGTTTTGAGATTTTCAGTAATATCTTCCCCTTCTATGCCATCACCTCTAGAAAGACCAGTTATTAATATTCCTTTTTTATAAGTTAATGAAGCTGAAATTCCATCAATTTTTGGCTCTGTACTGTATTCTATTTCTACATTTTTTTTTAAACTTAAAAAATTTAGTATTTTTTTTTCAAAATTTTTTAAATCCTCTTCATCAAATGCATTGGATAAAGAAAGCATTGAAACTTTATGTTTAATCTTATTAAAAATTTTTGAGGGTTTGAATCCAACCTTTAAAGATGGAGATTCTTTGCTTATGAAGCTGGGATATTTTTTTTCAATTTCAATTACGTCTTTTTTTAATTGATCGTATTCTTGATCGTTTACAGTTGGATTATTTTTGTCATAATAAAATTTGTTATATTTATTTAGTAATTTTGTTTTTTTTAAATAATTTTTTTTAATTAAATTATCATTCATATATTAATTAAAAATTGATTTAAATTTTCTTATAATAAAATTTCTTTTTTTTTTGTTAATTTTTTCCGTTGTGCTTTCGTAATTTTTATTAAAAATTCGGTAAGATTCTTTGTACCATCTGCTAGACAAATAATTATAACCCAATAATTTTGCATATTTTTGTGATTCGTCAGTTAAACCTAGCAAATAATAAATTTCAACAAGTCTAAATAATGCTTCCTCAACATAGACTGTAGTTTCATAATTGTTCACTATTATCTTAAATCTATTAATTGCCGGAATCCATTTTTGTTTTTTTACATAATGTTTTCCTATGTACATTTCTTTTGATGCCAAAATATCGTTAATTAAATCTAATTTAAACTGCGCATCTAAAGCAAAATCTGTACTTGGATAGTTTTTTAAAATATAATTAAATTTTTCTTTGGCTTTTAGAATAGGTCCAAGATCTTTTTTTTCATCTACAATCTGCTCGTAGTAGCACATTCCTAAAAGAAAATGAGCATAGCTCAATCTTAAATCTTTTGGATATGTTTTTATAAATCGATCTAATTCAAAAATTGCATCACCGTAATAATCTTGAATATAATAAGAGTAAGCCGACATTAAAGCTGATTTCGGTGCCCAGTCAGATTGAGGATATACAAGTTCAGCTTCATTGAATTTTCGTGCTGCAAATAAAACATCGCCATCTTCCAAAGCTTTTATACCTTCTTTGTAAGAGTCTATCATTTGTAATTCTATATCTTCTTCAATTATATCTATTTTTTTTTTATCATTAGAACAAGAATTCAAAAGTAAAAAAAATAATATAATTAAAATATTGGCGAAATATTTCATAATAGGTTTTTAGCAGATATTTGTAATATCTGTAAACTTTTATGCTATTGATTTCAAAAAATTTCGATGAATTAATGAATGAGGGATATTTTTTTCTTTAATTTCAATGATTGAAAAGTTGCTTCTTTCATCAAATAGTTTTCTTAACAATTGATTTGTAAGTTTGTGTCCACCTTGAGAAGAAATAACTTTACCTATAATCTTATACCCAGATAAATAAAGATCACCCATACAATCTAAAATTTTATGATTTACAAATTCTTTGCTATTTCTAAGTCCTTCTTCATTTATAATTTTATCACCTTTCACAACCAAAGCATTTTCTAGGCTTCCACCTTTAGCAAGATTCATCTTCTTTAATTTTTCTATATCCTCATACAGACAAAAAGTTCTTGAATTATATATTTCTGTTAAATCAGATTGATACACATTAACTAAATTTCTTTGTGTACCGATTAATGGGTTATTGTACTTAATTTCAAAATCTATATCTAAACTAATTTTGTTAGGTTCAATAGAAATTGATTTAGCACCATTATTAAAAGAAACTTTCTTTTCAATTTTTATAATTTTAATTGGAATATTGCTTGTTTTAATTCCTACTGAATTTATTTTTTCTATAAATATTTTTGCAGATCCATCTAGAATTGGAACTTCTTCAGAATCTATTTCAATAAATGCATTATCAATTCCTTTGCCAAATAATGCACCCATTAAATGTTCAATAGTCAAAATTTTTATTCCAAACTCATTTGAAACTGTTGTGCATAGAGTTGTGTTGCTCACATTAAACACACTAGGTATAATGTAATTGTTTTTCTTAAGGTCTGTTCTTTTAAAAATTATTCCCGTATTTGGCTCCCCTGGGCTAATCCTCATATTAGCCATAAAGCCAGTATGAAGTCCTACGCCTTTAATGGTTATTGATTGTTTTATTGTTTTTTGATTAAGAACAGACATCAAGTTTTTATAATGCTGTTTTGAAATATTTAAAAAACAACAAATATTACAACAAAATACAAATTATCACTCAAAAAAGTGAAATAACTTAGCAAAAAAACCGATACTTTTATTTTTTTTTGGAATTGTTACAACCTCATGTTGATTAAGGCCTTGATTTAATTTTAAGCCTGATTCACATATTGTTGTTATTGTTTCTGAAAAAAAATCTATTTCATCAAAAATTGGAATAATTTCTTTAATAGGAATTGAGTCATTATTTAAAATTTTAGATCCTTGTCCCATCAAAACAATTTTAGATTTGTCAATTTTATCATGGTTTTCATTAGACCTAATAGTTTCTAAACATAAATTTAATATTTCATCAATCCTTGCTAGAATTATTTTTTTTATAAGTTTTAAAGATTTTTCTTCACGATTATATTTTTTTAAAAAATCTCTTGTTAAAATTGAAAAATCTTTTTCGTCATCTGAAAACAAAATATCTATATTTAAATTAATTTTAATATCTTCCGATTCTTCAATTGAATAGTTTAAAATTTTAGAAATATCTTTTGTTATATGATTTCCTCCAATTGGAAGTGTATTAAAAGATTTAAGCTTATTTTTATTGAAAACTACAATTGACGTTTTTTCATAACCTACATCTAAAAATACAATTTTGTTAAAAAAATTTATATATTGTTCCTTACAATTAAGAGATTTTGCATAACTTGAGCATAATACTTGATTTATATTAATTTGATTTTCATAAAATAAACTTTCTAAATTTTTAATTAATTCTTTTGGATAACAAATAAAAATTATATCAATCACAAAAAAATTACATTCAACATCAATTGGAGGATAATCAAAATTATTATTATCGACTTTATAATTACTTGCAATTATATGAATAATATTTTTATTTGGGTGAAATTTTATAACTTCCTGCTTTGCTTCTTGAATCAAATATTGAATATCGCTCTTTCTAATTTTTTTTCCATCATTTTTTTTTGATAATGATACACCAATAGACAAAACTTCTGGAGAATCGATCATAAGATTGATAGAATTTAAATATTCTCCTGTTTTTTTCTCAATCTCTAAAATTAATTTTTCTAATACTATTTTAGAATCTTTAATATTTAATTGTGTCGACTTAAAAGATGAAAAACATTTATTTGAAACTGAAAAACTTTTTTTATTTTTTTTATTAAATGCAGTAGCTATTATTTTAGATGAACCAAAGTCTATATAAACATCAAAAAATTTTTCACTCATTATAAGTTATCATATAATTCGATATTCTTAAATCAATAATCTTATTCTCTTTAATTTTTTCGTTTAACTTAACTTTATGCGCAAACTGTAAAGCCTCCAACAAATTTTTTTGAGGAAGTTTAATTAATAATCCATTATTTGTTTTAAGATCCCATCTATTGCTTGGAAAATAATAAAATGAATCTATTTCTTTAAATTGAAAATCAGATTTATCAATAATTTTTTTTAGCTTAACAAAATCGCCAAAATTATTTTTACTAAACACAAAAGGTAATTTTCTATTAAAATTTTCAGTATTTTTAATAGAAATTAATTTTCCATTTGAACCAATATAAAATTTTTTATTGTTTTGATTTGTTGTAGCTAAAAAATTTGTTTTTTTTATATTAACTTTTATTTTATTTGGATAAAATTTTTGTATGTAAAAAGATTCAATTAAATTATTTTTTTTTAAGATTTCATCGAAATAATCTTTTTTTATAAAAAATATATTATGCAACAATAATGAGTTTAAGTTCTCAGAAACTTTACGATTATTTTCATTAGAAAGACCAAAAACTTCAATATGGTTAACTTTAAGAGTGAAATTTTTCTTGTTATTCGGATTTTTGGGGATTTGGGTGCCTAATAGAATTAATAATAATAAATAAAAAAATAATTTTTTTTTTTTATCTAGTAATTGAAGCATCTTTTATAATCCATTCTATTAAATCAATAAAACTCATACCTGAATAAGCAGCTATTTCAGGAACCAAAGAAAGATTTGTCATGCCGGGTTGTGTATTAGTTTCTAATAAATAAAACTTACCTTTATTAAATCTAAAATCAGATCTAGTAACTCCTTTGCAGCCAATTAAATTATGAGCCTTAAGCGCAATGCTCATTACATTATTTAAATATTTCTTATCTAATTTTACTGGAATTATATGCTTGGTGCCAGCTTTTGAATTATATTTCGCTTCATAATCATAGAATTTCCTTTTTGGCTTAAGCTCAATTACGCCCAATTTTTTTTTTCCTAAAATTGCAACTTGGATTTCTCTGCCTGGTATAAATTCTTCTATTAATATTTCTTTATATTGAAATAATTTTTTTAAATTTTTTATTAAATTTTTTTCATTACAAATACAAACATTAACACTAGAACCTTCATTTATTGGCTTAATTACAACTGGAAATTTTAATTTTTTTTTAACTTTAAAAATTATTTTTTTTTTTATTATATTATTTTTGTCAAATTTATATTTGAAATATTTTGGTGTTTTTATTTTATTTTTTATAAATATTTTTTTTGAAATTTCTTTATCCATAGCAATATAAGATGCTAGAACACCCGAATGTGTATATTTTATCTTTAAGGTTTCAAGTATAGTTTGGATATATCCATCTTCACCAAACCTTCCATGCAAAGCATTAAAAACAACATTAGGTTTAAAGCTTTTTATTTTTTTAATTAAATTTCCATTTGGTTCGCAGATAATTGCTTTATAATCTTTTTTCTTCAATACTTTTAGGACACATTGTGCAGTATCTAAACTTATAGTTCGTTCTTTAGAAAAACCCCCACCTAAAATCAAAATTTTTTTCATAAGCTTAACCGATAATTTCTATTTCAAGGTCTAAATTTACGCCTGTTTTTTCTTTTACATTTTTTTTAACAAAATCTATTAATTTTTTCATATCCTCAAAGGTAGCTTTATTTTTATTAACAAAAAAATTCAAATGTTTCTCAGAAATTGTTGCACCACCAAAAGAAATATTTTTTGGAATTGATAATTTTATTAATTCCCAAACTTTTTTATCTGTTTGTCCAATTGGATTTTTAAAAGTGCTCCCACCTGTTTTAACTTGCGTTGGTTGTGCTTTATCTTTTTTTTTTTTTAATATTTCTATCTCTTTTTTAACTATATCTTTCTTTTTAAATTTTCCCTTAAATGATGCACTTAAAAATATTAAATCTATTGGTAAATCATTTTTTCTGTAACCAAATTTAATATTTGACGATGGAATTGTTAAAACTTTTCCATTTCTATCAATCGCTTGAACTGATAGTAATACGTCTTTAAATTCAGAACCAAAACAACCTGAATTCATTCTAATTCCACCTCCAACACTCCCTGGTATACATGACAGAAACTCTAAATTACCAATATCATTTTCAGAAGCAAACTCAGCTACTTTTTTATCTATAGTGGCACTTCCAGCTATTATGGTTTTATTTGGTAATATAGAAATATTTGAAAAATTTTTTCCTAATTTAATAACAACTCCATCAAAACCTTGGTCTTTTATTAAAACATTTGAGCCAACACCTAGTGTAAAAATTTTTTCTTTATTTCCAAAATTTCTTAAAAAATTAACTAAATCATTTAAATTTTCAGGTTTAAAAAAAGCTTTTGCTTTTCCTCCAATATTAAACCAATTAGTTTTTTTTAAATCGTAGTCAAAAAACAATTTTCCGTTAGATTGTTTAGAAAAATTTTTTAAACTATCAACTTGCATTATATTAATTTTGGTAAATTTCTTATCCAATTAGAAATTGAACCTGCTCCCATACCAATTACAATTTTTTTTCCATAAATATTTTGTTTTACAAACTTTGCTAACTGAATTTCATCATTAACTAAAAAAACATTTACTTTGGAATTTTTTATTATTTCTTTCGCAAAATTATGATAATTAAAACCTAACTTTAATTTCTCACCAGCCGTATATATTGGGCAAAGAATAACACTATGTGCGTTTTTAAAAGACAAACTAAATTCTTTTTTTAAATCCTTAAGTCTTGATATTCTATGTGGTTGAAATACACAAATAATCTCCTCATTTTTGTATACTTTTCTAACACCATTTAAAAGTTCTTTGATCTCAGTTGGATGATGGGCATAATCATCAAAAAAAATAGCTTTTTTAAAAGTAAATATTTCATTAAATCTCCTTTGAACGCCTCTAAATTCTTTAAGAGCTGCTTTAATTATTTTTATTGAGATTCCAATAGTAGAAGCAACTGCTACTGCTGCTGTTGCATTTCTAATATTATGAAGACCAAGAAGAGGTATCTTAAAATTATTAATATTATAATTCTTTTTCCCTGGTAATTTAATATTAATACTAAATTTGGAAAATTTTTTTGATTGTAAAATGTTTTTTATAAAAAATTGAGATTTTTTATCGGTGCCGTAAGTGTGAAAATTTTTAGTTTTAACTTGTTTTATTATTTCTTTGTTATTTTTATCATCTAGACAGATAAAAGATTTTCCAAAAGAAGGAGTTTTTTCAATAAATCTTTTAAATAATTCTTTTAATGTGTTCATGGAATTGTAGTAATCCATATGTTCTTGATCAATATTAGTAATGATAGAATAAGTTGGAGATAATTTAATAAAACTACCATCAGATTCATCAGACTCTAGAATACACCAATCGCTTTTTCCTAGTTTTGCTGAACTATTAAAAGAATTTAATACACCACCATTAATAATTGTGGGATCTAATTTTGCTTTAGCAAAAATTCCCGACACAAGAGATGTTGTGGTTGTCTTGCCGTGAGATCCTGCAACTGTAATATTTTTTTTTAATAAAGAAACCACATGCGCTAACATGTCTCCTCTTTTGTAGACTGGTAGTTGTTTTTTTTTTGCTATTAAAATTTCAGAATTAGATTGTTTAATTGCAGATGATATTACTAAAATTGTTGAATTTTGAATATTTTTTTTATGATGGCCTATATAAACTTTGATTTTATTCTGCTTTAATCTTTCAATATTTTTATTTGTAGTTATATCACTTCCTTGAACCTTAAAGCCCAAACCTTCCATTATAAGAGCTAGGCCACTCATGCCAATGCCTCCTATTCCAACAAAGTGAATTATTTCAGTTTTAGCTAACTCAATTTTCATTTAAAGAACTTATTACTTTTTCGTTTATATTATTCCACGTATTTTGGTAACAAAATTTTTCTAAATTATTTTTTTTATTTAAATAATCGTCCCTATTTTCAATAATATGGATTAAAAGTGCTGTTAATTTATGCTGATTAAATTCTTGTTCTTTTAAGATCCAACAACATCCATTGTATTCATAGTGAAGTGCATTTTGTAATTGGTGATTGTCAGTAGCAAATTTATATGGAATAGCTATAAATGGAACTTTTAAAAAAGCTAACTCTGATAACGTAGAAGCTCCCGCACGAGTTATTGCTAAATTAGCATCGTTAATATATTGAAAAATATTTTCATCAAAATCAAATAATTTATTTTGAATATTATTTTCTTTATAAAAAAATTCTAAACTTCTAAAATCTGAAGAACTTGCCTGATGATAAACCATTAACTTATATTTTTTTGATAAATCAAGAATAGAATTTTTTATATCTTTGTCAAAAAATTTGGCTCCTTGACTTCCTCCAACAACTAAAA
>JACKQG010006729.1_pt1 | contig 11954 bp, 12 predicted proteins | sample 8237621 | NCBI WGS metagenome assembly JACKQG01 (sample SAMN15677084, study PRJNA649215) | marine metagenome | biome: marine; feature: Black Sea; material: saline water; isolation source: suspended particulate matter (SPM) from the Black Sea western gyre | collected 2013-06-09/2013-06-10 | depth...
GCGTTGTTTAATGGTTCTCAAAGAACTAGAAAAATTAGATAGAACAATATCGATGGTTGATAAACAATCACAAGGGAGATGGGAAAAGGGAATTTCCCTCAATTAATTATTGCGATTAATTCTCGAACATCATTGGCTCACGTTTATTATCGTTGGCTCGATTGGCGTTGCTTTTTTATGGGTTGGCTTACGAGATAGTCTACTGACGCGTGTCAAGATTGGAATTGCAACGATTATCCTTGCTGTTTTGTTGTTTATAGTGGGGTTGTTTGTTGTCACTCCAACAGAACACTCGAAAAAAATAGTTAGTGGTTTTGTGAACGCAGTTGTAGATGAGCAAATCGGCAAAGCATTATCGTTTTTAAGTAAAGATGTAGTTTTCATTGACGACTGGAGGGGCGAATCACTTTCTGGTATCGATGGAGCTCGAAAAAGTTTGGATGCTTTGTATTCGAAGCATAAACTAACATTTAATACTTTCCTTAAAGTAGATTTTTATGAGCGAGAGAACGACGTACTTGTTGAAATGTCGCTCTTTACGCGGGTCTCTGGCATTGGATCGGTACCATCAAAATGGCGCATTTTGGTGGTAGAGCAGGACGGGGGCAAATGGGCGATACAATCGATTGATGCGATTGAAATTGCAGGTCGGTCTTATCGTTGAAGCAGCAAAGCCCGCGGTCTGGGCTGTTACAATACGCAGATGTCTAAAATTTGGATAGATGGTGAGTTCGTTGATTCTTCAGAAGCTAAGATTAGCGTGTTTGACCACGGGCTACTTTATGGTGACGGTTGCTTTGAAGGCATTCGTATTTATAACGGGCGCATTTTGAAATTACGATCTCATATCGTTCGCATGTTTGAATCAGCAGCGGCGATTCGTTTGCAGCCTGGATATTCCATCGATGAGATAGAAGAGATTGTCCGTGAGGCAGTGTTAGTGAACGAGCAGCGGGATGGATACATCCGCCTTGTGTTTACGAGAGGCAAAGGTACCCTCGGGCTAAACCCTTTCCTGTGTCCAACTGCAACGGTCTTTGTAATCGTTGAAAAGATAAAACTCTATCCAGATGAAATGTACGAAGACGGCATGTCGATAATCGTAGCCAAACGTCCGCGCGTTCCAGCTGAGTGCCTCGATCCACAGGTAAAAAGTTTGAATTACTTGAATAATATTCTTGCAAAAATAGAAGCCATCGATGCCGGCGTGCTCGAAGCGCTGATGTTAAATAGAAATGGAGAAGTTGCAGAATGCACGGGCGACAACATTTTCATTATCAAAGATGGGAAAGTTTCAACACCGCCAATCTCCGCAGGCATATTAAACGGAATAACTCGACGGCTCGTCATAGATGAAATAGCACCAGCACTAGGATACAAGATTGAAGAACGAACTATTATACTAGAGGAAGTTATGGACGCGGATGAAGTGTTTCTAACAGGAACCGCCGCGGAAGTGATTGGCGTAAGCCACATTGATGAAAAAGTGGTTGGATGTGGAAAAGTTGGAAAAATTACACACGCCCTCGAAGACCAGTTTAGAAAAATGGTTGCAGAAAACGCTCCTGAAGATTAAGTCTACACATGCGATGCCAATCATGTGATTATGAACTTTGGCACTGCACGAAGAGAGTTTGCCCCGAGTGTGGTGACGCATTTTCTCTCACCGAGTATGCATTCGAATGTGGGAAAGTCCTTTTTCACTGCCCGCATTGCGACCACGGAATTGAGGGCAAAAACCCATCAGGTCGACCACCAGAAAATATTGAACAGTGTGCCTCTTGTGGGCTTGCAGTTGGGTTAGATTTATTCATTGTGCGCCCAGTGGCTGGTTTACAGGCAGACGAGTTAAGTCCGCAGTTACCAATCTATACAGCAAATGGTAGTTGGTTTTCTCGCTATTTTGCAACGGTATGGCTTATTTTATCACAACCACAACAGGCAATAAGCCGTGTGCCGATTCATGAACCTCTTCAAAAGGCATGGAAATTTTTTGCCATAACCATCCTAATCACGCTCGCTGTCGGAATGATTCCGTTTGCATTCATTATTTTAGTTGGAAATATTTTTGGTTCAAGTAGTTTGGGAGCGATAAAATTTGCGATTATTACTTTCGGAGAATTGCTCGTTGTTGGCGTGTTCTCGTTCTTTTATATAGTCATGTGGTCGTTGCTCACGCACGTATTGTTGCATATTACTGGTGGAAGTTCGTTTACATTACGAAGAACGATGCAGGCGGTCCTGTACGGCGGAGGCGCAGTCATAACCGGGGTGGTGCCTTGCTGCGGGGGTTTACTCAGTTTTGTTTGGTGGTTAGTTGCATCAACGAACATGGTCGCAAAAGGACAACGCGTGCATGGTGGAAGGGCGTCTTTTGCAACTTTGTTTGGGCCATTGCTTATCTTCATATTTGTGTGTGGCAGTTACTTGATGCTTGTGTTTGCCATTACCGGGCTGGGTGTCGCAAGAGCAAAAGTAAACTCGCAACAAATGCAACAGCAAGTTCAGCAACAGGTTACACAAAGTGATTCTGCCGAAAAAGAAGTTATTGATTCACCGTTAGAGAAACAGTAGTGCAATCTTGCGTGTGTGAAATGAGCCGGTCATTATCTTGCGCGGACCAATCGGTAATCATTTTATCTGGTGCGCTCGAGCTATCGTGAATTTCGAGTAAGTCGTAACTGTTGTCACGTTTTGCAGGCGTGAACCCCGCGCCTCGAATCATCCGGCATAACTTTGCTTCGTTTAAGCACCATGTCGTGCCTGCGGCACTGACTACATTTTCTTCAACCATCACAGAGCCCATGTCATTTGCTCCATAAAACAAAGCGGTTTGACCGATTGCGGGACCCATCGTTACCCAACTTGAGCCGATGGAATAAATGTTATCAAGGAACAACCGACTTAACGCTTGCGTTCGCAGATAAGTGCTTGAACCAGCAAGTCGAACCCTCCTACCAAACTCAGCGTGTCCAGATTTGGTGCCTGTGCCATTGAGTTTTGCGACGACATCACCCGGAAATGGCTCTGTGCCCGAAGCATCCCATTCTTTGACGCGCCCCAGAGGCGAGTTGTCTGGTTGGAATGGCCATGAAATAAATGCTTTGTAGCGACCACCGCCATGTAAACCGAAATCTTCAATGGAACGATCCTGCCATGAGCGCACAAGTTCCATGTGGTGGATGCGATCGGCGACACCTTCAATGTGTCCGAACATCATCGTTGCGCTCGTGTTCATGCCAAGTTCATGTGCGACGCGCATAACGGTGAGCCAAACTTCCGCGTTGCATTTACCGAGACCTATTTTTTCACGAACAGCAGAGGCAAAAATTTCACCACCGCCCCCGGGAATGGATTGCAATCCCGCTTCTTGTAATTTTGTAAGAACCCAACGAACTTGTGCTTCGAGTGTACCTCCGGGGGTGTCAAAAAAGTTGACAAATTCAATTACCTCTGGCGGGCTAAATGCGTGGACGTGTACTTGTGGAAATGTATCTCGAAGTAAAGTAAGTAACTCGATGTACCATTCAAGCGGGAGTTCAGGATTCATACCACCCTGCATTAAGATTTGCGTGCCACCGATATCTACAACTTCTTGTACTTTTTGAAGGAGCGCTTCGTATTCGAGCGTATAAGCATCTTCTTCGTGACCATCTCGTCGGAATGCGCAGAAGGTGCACTTTGCGGTACAGATGTTCGTGTAATTAATATTTCTATCGATGATGTACGTACGAATATGATCACCATGAAGGGCACGGCATCTTTTGTCTGCCCAACGACCGAGTTCAATGAGTGGCATCTCGTTGTAGAGTGCCATTGCTTGTTCTGGGGTTATGCGTAGGTTGCCGTCAACGACATCTTGCAAGACTGCTGTGTCAAAAATATTTGCAGTGGGTGTAGTCGAAATTGGCATTTCGAGATTATACCCTAGCAGCCATCCTCAATGGTTTTGCAGAGCGCTAGGCATTCTGAAAGCAAGGTGGTTGTTTTATTCTCAAGTGAACTCCGCTCTTGGGTATTCTCAAGTTGTTTCAAGTTGATTTCAACGTTCAATCGCGCCGACCTTGCTGCTGCCTCTGCGAGTATTGCAGCAATGACAATATCACTTACAAGCAGGGCATTTGTTTTACCTATGAGCGTTTGAATTGTTACAAGAATGCGATGGCTGAGTTCCATTGTTTTCATCGGTACTGCAATGGCATTTTGAAGTGCCGTGTCCCAAGATTCGGTTCGAATGGGATCATCTATTTCAAGTTTCCAGAGCGCATTCATTTTTTCGTATGCTTCGGCATCTTCGTTTGCAAGGACAATCGCTTCTTCTGATGCAGCGCGTAAAAAAGAAACGCAATCATCGTGCAATTGTTTGTGCTGCGTGTATTTCTTTTTTCCATCTGTATACGCAAGCACCATTTGTCCAAGAGAGGTAGATAGCGCAGCTAAAAGTCCTGCGACCGCTCCACCTCCTGGCGTTGGTTGTTTTGCAGAAAGATCGGCAAGGAACTCGTTAACAGATTGCGTGCCAATCTGGTTCACGATCGAATATCCGCAGAGAATGTAGTAGTAAGCATTTCAATTGACTGCATCGCCGGTCCGTTCACTTCATCGTGTGTAAGTGTTCGTTTAGGATCGCGGAACCGAAGTTTCAGCGTCAGTGATTTTTTACCATCACCAATGTTTTTCCCTCTAAACGTTGTGACAAACGAAACGTCCTCAAGATGTTCAAGGTTCAACGCAATAATTGATTCGTAAATCTTTTTCCATGTTACTTCTTCATCAACTATGAGCGAAATGTCACGTTCAATTGCGGGTTGTTTTGGTAGCGCATGGGATTGCACAACGGGCGGGAATGTTGCTAGATACTCGCTCAAGTACAGTTGTGCAACGTGAACCGTTGTTGGCCAATTCCAGCATTTTTGAATTGCAGATGTTAGTCGTCCAACACACCCAATGACGTTACCTCCGACAAGTATGTTGCCTCCGGGTTCGAGCCAACTTGGAGCATCCTCTAACTCGATTGTGACTGCTTCTTGTGTTAACAAGGAGCAAACTCGATTGATTACACCTCGGATTTCACCAATGCCCGCTTGTTCGGAGGTATCAACTAAGAGTGCAAGTTCAGTTCGCTCGGTATGTGCAGTGCCTTCAAGGGCGAAGACGGAACCGAGTTCTGCAAGTCTGAGATTTTTTACGCCGTTGTCTTCGTTGTGTTTTCGAACTGTGAGTAAACTTGGGATGAGTGAGGGCCGAAGGGCTGGCTCGGCTGCAGCACGATCATCGTCGATGGTGAGTGGTGTTTGTCCACTGCATAAGAATTGTTCTGCTGCCTTTATCGAAATGAGGGAATGCGTGACGCATTCGACAAATCCCATACCCGCGAGCGAGTCTAGAATGGCATGCCTGCCGGCAGCCTCACCTCCAGAGTCAGGCACCCTTACTTCTATGGAATCTTCGATTGCAATATTTTCATATCCGTGTACACGACCAACTTCTTCGACAAGGTCGATTTCACGGTGGATATCTCCGCGGAAGTGGGGGACGGTTGCTCTGACAACACCACTGTCACAGGTTGCTTCAAATCCAACGGAATTCAAGTGTCCCGTAATTGTTTCATCTGAGATTTCACTGCCTAATCGTTCTCTGCAGTAGCCAGTTCGCATCGTGACAATAATAGGTTCTGGTAGGGGGTTGCCCTCTGTAAGAACCCCTTTGCAGAGTGCACCTCCACCGACTTTAAGCAGTAATCCCGCGAGTCGGTCGGCACATGGCGCAACCTGTCTTGGGTTTACCCCTCGTTCAAATCGAAAGCTAGAGTCGCTAGCAAGATTGTGCCGTCTACTCATTTCACGAACGACAACGGGGTCAAATGTTGCTGATTCGATGAGAATGTTTTTTGTATCCGTAGTTACAGAAGTGTCGGCACCTCCCTTTACGCCTGCGAGGGCAACTGGTTTTTCTGCATCTGCAATGACGAGATCGTCGGCTGTTAATTTGATGGGTGTTGCGTCTTCGCCGAGGGGCAAAAAAGTTTCGCCATCTTTTGCTTTTCGAACAATTATTTTTCCACCAACAAGTTTGTCAAGGTCAAATACATGCGTCGGTTGGCCATGTTCAAAAAGTACGAAGTTTGTAGCATCTACAATTGCATTGCGTGGAGTGTCTCCGCGATTTTTGATTTTAGTTGCGAGCCATCTTGGTGATTCATTGACGTTAATATCTTTGATAACCCGTGCGGTATACAGTGGGCAGAGTTCGGGCTCGTTGTTCGCGACAGATGTCTCTTCTTCAATCGGCGAACCGCTTTCCTCCACAGCGTTACTAGGAATGCACAACGTATTATCTGTTCTAGCGGCGATTTCTCTCGCCAAACCGATGTGGCAAGTGCAATCTCCACGATTTGAAGTCATTTCAAAATCTTGACGAACGTCACCATCTTCCAAGTCATCACGACCCTCAAGCGGAAATCCAGCCGCCGTAAGTAGCTCTGATTGCTCTTGCGTGGAGACATCGTTTTTCAAATAGTCATTTATCCAGTTTGTAGTTACCAACATTGCTGCAGAATAGCTCTATATGCCGCTTGGGAAGGCAATTTTTGAGATTGATTATGAAGCTTTTTGTGTCATGTGGGGTAGCCCAAGCGTGAGAGTCGTAAGGACAATAAGTAGAGTGCTTGCGTACGTAGAAAACTGAATTGTGTGCGCTAAACTGAAAACTATTACGGTAAACCAAGCGGCGCTTAGACCTAACAGCGAAGGGGTGCCGCACACACGCTTTTGGGAACGAACAAAAGCGAGGAATGCAAATGCAATCATTAGTATTATTCCAACAAGACCCTGTTCTATTGCAGTTGCAAGAACGGTGGAGTGAGGTTCGGGTGTGATGAAGCCTTCGACATCCGCAGCCAATGAAGTGGGCATTTGCGATTCGATACGTGCAAACTGCTTAAAAGTAGCCCCTCCTCCATATCCAACCCAAGGTGATTCCATCCATATTTCAAACCCTCCGCGCCACCAAACATATCGCAACCCATACGAGTTCACATATCTATCCACGCGGCGCCTTTGAAGGTCGTCTGCAACTAGATTGTGTTTGCTTGGTGGTCTTTCTGCCTGACTAATTTCGGTTGTCGATGAGACTTGCTCTACAAGTGCGGAAAATCTTCCGCTGGGAGTTGTACCCGGAATCACCAGTGCGCTTACATCTGCAATGACGATGAGCATACATACAGTGATTGCTCTTACCCTTTTGCGTCTTGATGGTAAAAAACGAAAGAGTTTCACCGCAAGCAGAATCAACGCAATGGGCAAGACTATAAATATTGTTCTGTTTCCAGCGAGCAGCAGTGAGATGGGAATAGGTAGAAGTAAAAGAAACGTGAACCAGATATCGCGTTTTGATTTTGCAGTAAGTAAAAGCCCAACTAGCAATGCTAAAATTGCGGTAGACCATAATGCAGTAAATGGTGGATACCAATGCAATCCACCGCTAAGCGTTCTTGGGGCGTATCGAATTCCATCCATTATTCCAAGCCACATTAATCCCTGAATTCCCGTATGAATTGCAACCCCAAGACCAAGTGCAAGGATGGCCCATTTTGGTTTGTTCAAGAGTGGGTACAGCGCAGGTATAATCAATAAAAGATACGGATTGACGAGCAAGTTTTTTTCGGGGTTTTCCGACCACGAAATTGAAAGAAACGCGAAAGACCACCAAGCGATAAACAATAAAAATAATGGTTTGCGAATTAAAACCGCAATGGTTTTAGCTGTTGTTGGAAGTCGCAATAGCGTTAGCGCTAACAATGCAACACCAATGTTCGCTGGTTTTCCCGGTAGAGTAAGGAGGCATAAGCCAAGTAAGCCAATGCAAAAGTGAAGTTTAAATAGCAATTTTGCATTTTGGGTTTTGGCTGGAAAAGTTGTCAACGCCATCGAATTGGTCATCATATCCATGGTTGAGGTTAGTTTTGGTTCGTTTTCGAACAAATTGTCACATTAGGCAGCCTAGGAAACATTAAACGAATCACTTTGTACTTGCATTCCATAGTGCCTACATGGTAATATTTCTCATAGAGAAAGAAGGAGGATTGCAAATGTTATTACATAAGGTGGGTTTTGTTTTACTTGCAGCAGCAACAGTAACTGCAATTTCTGAAGCGACTGTGTTAACTGTTGGGCCGGGTGGGAAGTATGATTTTGAAAGAATACAGGACGCTGTTTATGCTTCTAGCAATGGCGACGAGATTGTAGTTGCTCCTGGTATCTATGGACCTGCAGACAATTCGTGTGTCAATACAATCGGCAAAGCTGTCTGGATACACAGTAGCATGGGCGCAGAAGTAACGATTATCGATGGGGAAAACTGGGCAAGAGGGTTGCTGTGTTGGTACGGTGAAGGACCCGATACAATTATTGAGGGCTTTACAATTCGAAACTGTAAAGCCGATGGTGGCGGGGGCGCAAAATTTGATCATGCAAGTCCAACTATTAGTGATTGCGTTTTTGAAAATAATGTTTCTGAACAATCGTATTATTATTCAGCAAGCGGCGGCGCTATATATTGCGATGCAAGTAACGCTGTTATTTCTGATTGTACCTTTATGTCAAATAACGCCGAGTACAACGGGGGTGCAATTTACAATAAAAATTTCAGTTCACCTACAATTAGTAATTGTGACTTTGAAAGCAACTCTTCTTTAAAAGGCGGCGCGATTTGCAACAGCAGTTCAAGTGACGCTGCTATTTCAGACTGCTCCTTTACATATAATTCCGCAGCATTTTATGGCGGTGCAGTGTACCTCATTGATTATTGTTCAGTCGTGATGACAGATTGCAATATGGATTATAATTCTGCGCAAATGAGCGGGGGCGCAATCTACAATCAGGGCGGTGAATTGACAACTACCCAATGCTTGTTTAACCAAAATTTCACATTTGAAAGTGGCGGTGGCCTAACAGTAAATAACGGGTCAGCTGATATTACGTTTAGTGCATTTGAAGATAATGTTGCTCCAATCGGAGGTGGTATATATGTAGCAAGCACATCATCTGCTGTAACGGTTGGAGATTCTGTGTTCTGTGGCAATTCTGTTGACCATATCACTGGTGATTGGACAAATGCAGGCGACAATGAGTTTTATGCGGGATGCGAGCAAGGAGCTTGTTGTACGAATGATATATGTGTGCCTCTTGATCCAGAAATGTGTGAATATGTTGCCGGTGATTTTCAAGGGCTAGGCTCTGTTTGTGCCAAAGTGGGTTGCCCTGAAGCATGTGTTGGCGATGTGAACGGCGATGGAATCGTCGATACAACGGACATCCTTGCAGTCATCGGCAGTTGGGGAATTTGCCCATAAATTAAGTAGAACAGGCTTACTATCGCTCACTACGTAGGTTCAAACTAGCTATTCTGCGTGACATGAGATGCCAACGACCTATATTGCTTGCTATTTTTTCGGTTATTCTTTTTGCAGGATGTTCGGCTAACCCTCCGGTGACGGATCCACTTTCGATTGCACCCAACGACTTTTCCATAGATGTAACGGTAGTGACTGCAGAAACGCACACGCTTGCGCATATGAAATCCTCACGGTTTGTAGTTTTTCCAAATGGAGCGTTGCACCACGGAGACGAAGATGGTTGGGGACCAAATACGCTTCCACCGCGAACGAGACTCCTTTCAAGGGAACAAATAGCAACGATTTGGAGTCGTCTTGATCAAATGGGTATGGCGTCCCCAGATCGAGCGGACGAAACGGTGAATTTACAATTACTTCCAAGGCCAAAAGATGGCTCTGTGTATATGATCGCAATTAACGGCGACCAAAAGTATTGGAACTTTATTCGGTACATCGGTGGCGATCAGCCCGCAGACCCGGCATTTAGAAGTCTCATTCGCTTACTCGCTGGATATGCATGGTCCACAGACCAACCAGACGTTGAAGGATATGAAGAACCCATTCGATACGATCTTGGCGGTAATCCATATGAACGATACAGCGAAGGCGAACTACCGTGAAATGGATAGGGTTAGTTTGCCTTGCATTACTTTGGGGATGCCAACAACCATTTCAAGGAAATCTAGTTCGACTTGAAATGAACGCACCACAGCAAGCGGTGTTGTTCATAGTCACAAATGACAAAACGATTCAGTATGGCGGAGGCATTACTGCGGTCGAAGGGAAAACGACGTGGCAGGGAACGTTCGATAGAGAGCAGCGTTCACAATATCAAACATTGCTTGGCGAAACGAAGTGGACAACGACAATACCAGTGAGCGACACGAGTATTGGCTCTGGGCAGTACAAGGTACGCATTCGTAACAAAGATGTCGACAACACATTCATGCTTTCACTTAGTGACACAAACGCAACGTCACTTTACAATTTCCTGCAAAATGTGGCATCGGCTCGACTTGATAAACATATACAAGCCCTGCCAAAACCAAACGTAGATGTACTAATTGATAGGACAAAACAAAAATGACCCCACAGCAAGCACTCCAGGAAATTATTGAAGGCAACGATAGGTATGTTGAAGGACGCGTCACATCTAGCAATTTGCCAGAAAGTCGTGCATTACTTGTAGATGGGCAAGCACCTATCGCTGCTATCGTTCGGTGCGCGGATTCGCGGGTTGCTCCAGAAATTGTATTCGATCAACCTCTTGGGAAGTTGTTTGTCTGTGGTGTAGCGGGAAACATTCCCACAGTAGAAATTGTAGAAAGTTTTGAGTATGCACTTGGGCATCTCGGTGTAACGCTGCTAGTTGTAATGGGCCATTCGCAGTGTGGAGCGGTGCATGCAGCACTTACGAACGAGGTTGTTCACGGAGTATTTGCACGAGTTGCACTTTCACCGGTACCAGATTTGGACGAATGCGTTGCGCATAATGCAGAGCAAGGCGTCAACACAATTTTGGAGTCTTCGAAAATGATTGAAGATGCTGTGAAAAATGGGCACGTTCAAATTGTTGCAGGCGTGCAAGACATCGCAAGTGGAAAATTTGAATTGGTCGCACAAACTCAGTTGAACTGATTTTTATCAGCACCAAAGAATCCGACCTTAACTCCGTTATCTCTGAGATATCGAGTTGCGCGCGTGTTGACAAGAACTAACACAATAATGCCAAAGCAGGGAATCAAACAAAGGAATCCATTGATGACACCAAGGATTGTCGAGTTGTACACATTCGCCGCAAGTAAAATGATGAAGATAAATGCTGCGAAGTTGGTGATGTAATATAAGAATGTGGGGATGTCGTATAACTCGTGGTTAAAAATGGAAGCGTCACCAGCATATCGATCGTATGCCCCCATCAATGCAAAAATAATCATGAGTCCAATGCAAAGAAGCAACTGTCGCTGATTGACAGCGATTCGTTTAAGTCTAGTTTCATCCGTGTTTCTAAACAGTGTCATGAATCAATATCCTACTGATACAACAATGGTAGCAGAGAATAAACGACCCGTTGTAACGTGGCTTTGCCGTGGTTGTTGGTTGTTGTTTTCACTAGGGTCAGACCCGTTGTAACGTGGCTTTGCCGTGGTTGTTGGTTGTTGTTTTCACTAGGGTCAGACCCGTTGTAACGTGGCTTTGCCGTGGTTGTTGGTTGTTGTTTTCACTAGGGTCAGACCCGTTGTAACGTGGCTTTGCCGTGGTTGTTGGTTGTTGTTTTCACTAGGGTCAGACCCGTTGTAACGTGGCTTTGCCGTGGTTGTTGGTTGTTGTTTTCACTAGGGTCAGACCCGTTGTAACGTGGCTTTGCCGTGGTTGTTGGTTGTTGTTTTCACTAGGGTCAGACCCGTTGTAACGTGGCTTTGCCGTGGTTGTTGGTTGTTGTTTTCACTAGGGTCAGACCCGTTGTAACGTGGCTTTGCCGTGGTTGTTGGTTGTTGTTTTCACTAGGGTCAGACCCTTATTTCATCTTCAGCGGGTCACACCTGCGCGTGGTCCGAAA
>JACKQG010004997.1_pt1 | contig 11953 bp, 18 predicted proteins | sample 8237621 | NCBI WGS metagenome assembly JACKQG01 (sample SAMN15677084, study PRJNA649215) | marine metagenome | biome: marine; feature: Black Sea; material: saline water; isolation source: suspended particulate matter (SPM) from the Black Sea western gyre | collected 2013-06-09/2013-06-10 | depth...
AGAAAAATATGCGGTTTTCAAGAAAAAATGCAGGGAAGAAGGTTTTAACACTAAAGCAAAGTAATGGACCAGACTAATTATATGGGAGAAGTAAATGAGCAATAATCAAATAGATTTAGCAGTTCTTGCCGTAAGAGATAATACAGCTAACTGTAAAATATTAAAAACAAATGAAAGGATAATATTGAGATTATCCTCATATCAACTTTTTAAGATAGTACCTGGAGGAATTGCCACTATTGATCTGAAGAAACAATGGGAATTTGGTAATAATAAATATATATCCGGTAAGCTCATCAACCACCGTATTGATATACCTGCTCTGGGTTTGACCCCGCTTAAGTTGGAAAAATTTGATTATTGGGATCCCCGGGAAGCATTCGAAGAAGAACGGGATGAGTATGATGAAATTATTGAAGAGACCGATGAATATTATAAGGCTATTATTCAAGCAGGCAAAAGACCCTGCTATGAGATGGAGCAAATAGTTCCAGGTGATACAGATCTGGATGCAGACGGACCGATACTTGATGCAATATACTATAAAGACATTGGTGAGACAGGTATAGGTCAAGATATATTAATGGATGAGATCATTATGGATTTAAGATGTCTTGATGCGCATGCACACCTGGGTAACTTCATATTTGATAGTTGGCCCGAAAAAGCAATTCTTCATTACAATGTAGGTATGAAAATAGGAGAATTGTCCCTACCTGAAGATTTTAATGAAGTACTCCTGTGGGCAGATCTTGATAATAGGCCATTTTTTAGATGTCTGCATGGATATGGGCTATGCCTCTGGAGACTTGGACGTTTCAAGGAGGCTGAAAAAGTATTTGAACGTATGCTCTGGTTAAATCCACCGGATAATCAGGGTGCCCGTTTTAATATTTATCTGGCAAAAGATAAAAAACCCTGGAGAGAAGACTATTAATGCTACAGCAATACTATTTTATTTAAAACAGTAGTAATAGAGATTAGTAGTAATATTAAAATGAGTAAAAAAGTAATAAGAGTTTCTGTTGATCTGCACCCTCAGAAATCAGGTCCATTATTAAATGAAGAAATTAAAGTAATTTTAAGAGGAGCTGATGATTTAATAATGGAAGGGGGACGGAGTCTTTTGGCTAAAATATTGAAAGTATCCAAAGATAAAACTATATTAGAAAAAGGTCTTAATAGCAATCCTATATATGGATATTATAAAGGTTTATCAATATATGAAATTACTTCAAAAATAGATTTGTTGATTATTAATAGGTATTTAGAAATTGAATATAGTTACAGGCTCCCCATGCTTGTATATGGTCCAAAGGGATGGGAAATAGAAAAGGATACCTATACAGACGAACTACTTGATGGATTTGATAAATTAATTGAAAGTGGCATAAGTAGTTTCAATATGCTCTATTTAAAAGATAGGGCAAGGGATATGATAATCCTGCTTCTGGATAAAATTCAAGCAAGGGGAGATAGTAAATACATACCTATTCTTGAAGCATGGAGGAAGATAGACTATAAGAAAATCAGGGCTCGTATTAATTCTGTTATTAGAGCTATTTCTAAATAATTAAGTGAGAGAAAATTATAATCTTAAAACATTTCTTTTTTTCTAAATTTATAATTAGCGTATAATAGTAAAAGAGGAAAATCGTTGCTAAGACCTGTAACTGGAATTAAAAACAAGTAAGAAATAGATAATATGAAAATATCAAAGAGAAAAAATAAATTGTACAATACCGAACGCTTTGGACAACCCGAAATAAGAGTATATCATAAAAAGGGCTCAGGCAAGAAATCACCCCGGTATCTTCTAAAATGTGGTTGTTGTAATGAAAAGTTAGAAATATACTACGACAATATGGGACTTGAAATTAATGGTGTAAATGGTTCTATAGAAGATTGGCGCGAGATTCTGCTTCCACTGTTATGCATTGATACCCCCTAATCGCACATAACACAAATAGTGTTTAAACCAGGTATTATTGACACCTGATACGTAATAGGTTACAATGCTATCAATGATTAAGTCGTTTAAACATAAGGGACTTGAAGTTTTTTTCTTTAATGATACAAAAAAGGGTATCATTCCCGGTCATGCATCTAAATTGGCCAGAATATTAGATCGTCTAGATGCTTCATTAACTGTTAAAGATATGAATCTTCCAGGATTTAATCTCCATAGACTATCAGGAAAGGAAAAAAATATCTGGTCTGTATGTGTAAGCGGGAATTGGAGAGTAACTTTTTATTTTAAACAAGGCGATGCTTATATTGTTGACTACCGTGACTATCACTAGGAGGAAAAAATGTTAATTAAAAGAAAACCAGTTCATCCGGGAAATCTTTTCAAAGAGGAAGTGTTAATTCCTTTAGGACTTACCGTTACTCAAGCAGCTTCAGATCTTGGGGTGTCCAGAAAAGCCTTATCGGAGTTTTTAAATGGTCATTCTTCCTTAAGCCCTGAAATGGCAATAAGAATAGGAAAGGCGACTAAGACATCCCCAGAGAGCTGGCTCAATATGCAAACTAAATTAGATCTATGGAAAGTAGAGCAAAAAAATCCTGAAGTTATTCCTTTTCCAGTTAAAACCAGTGATGGAGAAAATAAAGAAAAGCGAAAGAGTGGAATAATATAGATATATATACTTATAATTTATTATTTATACTTTCTATAGTGAAGTTAGAACTTTGCTTTGAAAATTTTGGATTTTTCAAATATATAATTTTAAGTTTGCAATCCCAAACAAGAATCCGGTGTAATCTGTTATCAACATCGTCCAGTCCGGGGAGCCATTCTTTAACATATAGCTACAGAACTAAATTATAGATAACTTAAGATTTCTAAACAATAGCATCATATATTTTCAAGATGCCCAGTTATTGTCCCTGTATGGCCGCCAGAATACCTTTTCAAATTTTAATCAGTTTTTACCTTCGACCGATACAGTTTTCCCTTGGGCACAAATCACAGGCAACTCTTGTCTTATCGATACTGTCATTTGGACCGAATCCATATATTCCTGATATGGATTTAAATGGGACCATTAGGTAACTCTTATTAAGTTCCACACCAATTTTATTTCCATCTACCATGGAAAACATTTCTTTTTGCTCTTCAATTGTCCATTTATATTGACCCGGAGAATATGTGCATGTTGATCCCCAGCCTTTTTCCCTAATACCTTCTTTCTTTATGATCTCACCTACATAATTACCAAGAATTCCTAAAAGTTTGGTGGTTATTGCATCCATTATGATAGTGGAAAGCATGTCACCGCTATCGCTTACATCTTTTATTATTTTATCTATCATACTTCCCAGAGTAGTTATAAAAATAGTTGAAATTTCCGATCCGGTAAGTATTTTTGAAATATTAGGTCCTGTGAAAATATTTCCTGATTTAAAGCATACACAGTCACCAATTACTTTTTCTATTTCATATTTTGAATAAATTGCTTTTGGTTCAATACTACCAATACAAATTTTACTTTTATCGCAGAGTAATTTTTCAAGTTGAGGGTTTAATCTTCCACCCATTAATTTTGTTAGGAAATCCCTACCGGTTTCTTCAGGAATTTCAAGTTTAATGTTTTCTAAAATTATCATAATACTTCCTTTATTATTTTATACTTTATTTAATTAAATTTTTATTTTATTAAACAAAATCAAAGTATCCGGATTTGATAAACTATTATAACATTTAATATTTAAAATCAATGCTTCCACTTGTAAAAAAAAATAATAATTATATAATGTGTATATGATTTATACAATTTATACAATATATACCAATTATGTAATTAATCTAATAGAAAACTATAATAAAAGTTAACTTAATAATTATGAAAAAGCAATTAATTATAAGAATAGATGAAGAATTAAAAAGTAAGTTTTCTAAAATTGCAAGAATTGAAGGCAAGACAACAAGTGAAAAGATTAGGGAACTTGTAAGTAATTATACTGCAGAGAATGACTTTGCAACTATAGTTGACAGCCTCTGGGACAGGATTTCAGAAAAAATTGAAAGCAGCGGGTTTAAGCTGGAAGATATTGATAGAAAAATAAAGGAAACCAGGAGCGGGAAAAAATAAAAGTAGTAATAGACACCAATATATTTATATCATCTTTTTTTAATAAGAAAGGCAATCCCAGGAAGATAATAAACCTATGGAAAGAAGAAAAAATACAATTATGTATCTCCAGTGAAATACTCGAGGAATATCTTGGAGTCTTATCCAGATTTGGACTTGCCGGTGAACCGGAACTTAAAGAACTTTTAGACCTCTTTAAAAGACAGGTTAATATTTTATATAAACCAATCACAATAAAAATTGCACTAGTAAAAAATGATCCAGATGACAATAAATTCATAGAATGCGCTGTTACCAATAAAGCAGATTATATTATTTCAGGTGACAATCATTTACTGAGTTTAAGAGAGTATGAGAATATAAAAATTCTAAGCCCAAAAGAGTTTTTAAACTATTATAAATCATAAGGGTTTATAATTGACATTAATAAGCATAAAAGCAGTATTTGCTCCTAGATTTATGCAGCCCGGACGAGCCTCAAATAACAGGAGAACTGGGAGCGGTATATCTAGCTCAAAACCTACATTAACTTTTCACTCAATTTTTATATCTATCGCCTCAAATAATAAATCACTATAATAAAACTCGAATTTATAATCTCCTGGTGTTAAAGTTCTATCCTAGTTGAAATCACCATAACCGGTTTCTCCACCTTCTCCTCCGGGCGGCAGATTATACGCTTTTTCAAGAATAATTTTATTGCTGCTATCTAATAAAACTACTGAGACTTTCTTTGTGCCCGATTTACTTTTTGCCTCTGCTCCAACAGTTGGATATAAACTTGAGTCTGTTGTAAATTGAGTTTTTGATCTTCCGAATTCTATATCAGAAACTCTTGCATTAAGATATTTTATACATTCAGCATCAGACATAGTGGCTTCCTCAGCTGTTTTTTTACAGCTCACTGCGATTAGCATTATTGATATTATAAGGATAGTCATAAATAACACTCGTAAAAATCTCTTCATTATTATCCCCCTATTTTTAAATATTTTATTTTATAAATTATATATTTTATTTTACCAGTTCAAATTAAACTTTTTAACTATAAAAACCTTACTGATTTTTTGTTTTAACACAATTAATCCTGGCAGCAAAATTTATAGAGCTAAAATCCTGTAAAAAATCATGGACCTATAAAATCATTCTGAATTCCTCAGGGGATTTAATAAATTGGAATTTATTTTTATTCATTAATATTTTCTTATCCTCAGTTAAAAGTGGTGTTTCACAGAATCTCGCTACTGCTATATAAAAAGAATCATATATGGTCAGATCACAGGCATGTGCAATTTTTATTGCACTATTTAATATAAAATGATTGGGATAAATTACTTTTAAATTCATCTTATGCAATGCTTCTTCTATCGTAAAAACATCTTCAACGCCAAATTTAGATCTGGTAAGAAAGGCATTAACTATTTCTAAAAAGAACAAATCCGGAACTATGATTTCCAGTTTATTTAATATTTTTTGCCTCTGTATTTCCAGAGCAATTTCCACATTATCTTCGGACTTGACATTAAACCATTTAACTGCCATTGATGCATCTAAAACTATTTCCATTATTACTTACCTTTTTTCTCTAAATTCCCTTATTACTTCAGTACCGGCTTTTCCATCAATAAAACCATCACTTTTTTTCCGTAGTTCTTCCATTGCTTTTGCTGCCCATTCCATATCTTTCTTTTTCTTTTCTAATTCCCTGTTTTTTTTGACATTGGCTATATACCGGGAAGTAGCCTCACGTATCAGCCAGCTCTTACTAACCTTTTCACTGATACAGAATTCTTTGATCTCTTCTAAATTTTTTTCCGGAATTGTTATATTTATTTTTCTTGAAGGCATTTATCATCACCAATTATAAGTATAATTAATAAAGATTCTTTGTCAACACCATTAAAACATATTATTCCTTGACTCACAGATTTAATTAACTATCTTGTGGTAGCCTGTTAATATCATCAACTCGTAAAAATGCATAAACTCTTCCAACTAAATTCTTAAACTCAAACTTTCGTGGTTTACTGCCATTTTTCTCAAACATCATTTTGTATCCATCCACTTTATGCATGTAATCAGTATGTTTTATTCCCTTTGGATCAATAAAAACAATAGAATAATTACTACCTTTTTTTAACCAAAAAATAAAATCCGGGTTAAACCGGCTAATTCTGTTAGTGTCAGGATGGTAGTAACCCAAATTTCTGAAAACCTGACCAAAATAACCTCAAATTACCCCATTTTTAGGTACCCCTACTCCTGTTATGGTGGGGTTTTTCTATGTGAAGTCTCAATGTAGTGACCTAATAATATATTTATATAAAATATATGTATACATAGGGATTATTCTATTGTATAATAGATCTATGTATATAAGAGAGTACAGGACCAAAAACAAAAAGAGTGGAAAAGTATATATAAAGCATCAGCTGGTAGAATCCTACCGAACCGAAGCCGGTCCCCGGCAGAGGGTGGTTATGAACCTGGGAAAGCTAAATCTGGATAGATCAGAATGGAGAAGGCTTGCCTTTGTCCTGGAGAGTAGGCTATCGGGACAGGAGACCCTTATAGAGGAGAAAGAGATAACCTCTGAAGCAGAAAGGGCACTTAAAAACTACGACTTCTACAAGCTGAGAAAGAAAAAAGAGGCCAGAGAATCTGAGTATCTGACCATAGATCTTAAAAAGGTTGCCACCGGCTATAACCGCAGCCTGGGACCTGAGCTGGCTGCAGAGGATGCCTGGGACAGGCTCTCGATGGATGCCATATTAAAGGATGCGGGCCTTGAGAAAAGATCAAGGGATATTGCCAAAGCTTCTATATTTGCTAGGCTCATACACCCGGCAAGTGAGCTTTCCAGCCTTAAATGGATTAGACAAAGATCATCAGTACCAGAGCTGATAAGCCCGGATCTAGCTTACTTAAAAAAAGATCCCCTGTACCAGGTGGCAGATGTGCTCCTTTACCACAAAGAGAAAGTTGAGGCCGGTCTAAGAAAAAAAGAAGAGGAGATATTTCCCGCCAAAAAAACACTCTTTCTATATGATCTTACCAATACCTACTTTGAAGGAAACGCCAGGGGTAACGGTGCTGCCAGAAGGGGAAAATCAAAGGACAGAAGGGGCGACCGCCCCCTAATCTGCCTGGCGCTCCTTGTAGACACGAGAGGCTATCCTATATTCTCCCAAATTTATCCTGGTAACCAGTCAGAGCCTCAAACTCTGGCCGAAGTACTGGACAGACTTGAAGAGGATGGGCAAAGGTCGCTGCTTTCCGTAAAGCCCACCATAGTGGCCGACAAAGGCATTGCCACCAAAGACAATATTAAACTGCTTAAAGATAGGGGCTTTGACTATATGGTGGTTGAGAGGAAGGAAACAGAGAAGGATTACATAGAGGAGTTTAAAAATCTTAAAGGTTTTACCGAGGATGTTAGAGAAGATAACACCATATATTTTAAAAAAGTAGAATGCGCCGATAAGACAAGGCTTCTTGTGGCAAGTCAAGCCAAAAAAGAAAAGGAAGAGGCCATGGACAGCCTGAAAGAGGCCAGGTTCTTAGAAGACGTGGGTAAGCTTAAGAGGTCGGTTGCCAAGGGAAACGTCATCCTTGCCCCCAAGGTACAGGTAAGGATCGGAAGGATAATGCAGCGCTACCCCACCGTGGTCAGGTATTATGAGATAGAGGCCGTAACTGACAGCGACAGGAGAAGGGTACTTTCCCTTAAGGTAGAAAAAAAGAAGGAAAAAAGAAAAGACAGAAATATACTTACCGGCTGCTACGTAATAGAGACCACTCATAAGGATATGGAGGATATAGACATACTTAAATCATACCATACCCTTGCCAGGGTAGAAGCCGCGTTCCGCTCTCTTAAAACAGACCTGGGTCTTCGCCCGGTATATCATCACAAGGAGGCCAGATGCGGGGCACACCTTTTTATATCGGTTCTTGCCTACCATCTTCTAAATACCATAGAGCTTATCCTTCTTGAGAAGGGTGAGCATAAGAGGTGGTCCACCATACGGGATGAGCTATCCACCCATATGAGGACTACGGTTATTGTGAGTGACAAAGATGGTAAAATCCACCATATCAGGGTGTCCTCCAGCCCGGAGCCGCACCAGAAGAGGATATATGATATGCTGGGCATAAGGGACCCCCTGGGCAAGGTGCACCTTAAGCTTTAAAAAGGTTGTAGTGACCAATTTTTGGGGTCAGAGGCTCCGCAAAGCCAGTGTTTATGCGGGTTTGCATAAAATTAATCAGAAAAATGGGGTAAGGAATATATATTATCCAGAGTTTCATCCAATTTACTAAATAGCCACCACTCAAATAATTTTCTTTTTCTTTCCTGATTGACTACTGAATTTTCTCCGCTTTGGAAATCTATAAAATCTTCATAATATTTCCACAAAACCTTTAAAGCATTCTCTACAGCCTTTTGCTGAAAATCCCAGAGGTTTTTATTTTTTGATAATAATTTTAAGTCAAAAGAATTCCAGCTGTACGGTAGATTGCTTGAACTTATATCGTCTAAAATGTTTTGTAAAAAAATTGTTATCACTTTTTATATACTTTATAACGTCCGATAAATGTCCGAAATATGTCTATTATGTCCGATAAATGTCTATTTTATCAATTCATATTTTCTTCCTTTCTTTTCACCTATTTCTCTCAGAATTTTTTTGCTCACTAATTCTTGTAAATCTCTATATAAAGTTTTTTCAGATACATTTTGTATTAATTTCTTAAAATTAGATAAATTTATGTCTCCTCGCTCTTTTATATATTTAACTGCCTCCAGCTGTCTGTTATTTAGACCAAGTTTTCGTAGTATATTATCTGCGTAAATATCTTTATAAAAATAAACTGCAAAACCTCCAAACTCTTCTTTAAACTCCGGCTCCGGAAGTCCTGCATCCTTACATTCATCTGTTATTTTAATTGTTCCTCTACCCCATGCTTCTATCAATCCGGCTTTAAAGAATACATCTGCTAACAGTTCATTTCTTGGTTTAGAATGATGATCTTTCTTTAAGTCTTCTATTTTAATTTCATTAGGTAAACTTCCATCATTCCATAAAATTATTTTATCAGTATAAACTTTCAATTGAGTGTGGGCTCCAATATAATCCCTGTGAATTACAGCATTTATTATTGCTTCTCTTAATGCTTCTTCCGGATATTCCAGTTCTTCTTTTCTATAAATTCCTTCAAACCTTATCTTTGAGATAAGATATTTTGTTCTTAATAATTCAATTGTTTTCTCAACTTGTTCAAATAGATTACCTTCGACATCATCAGAACTTACAATATCAGTATTAGTAAGGAATTTACCTACTTTGATATAGGCACTTGTCCAGAATCTCTTTGGATTTTTTCCAAAAAGTAAAATGCCTGCTCTCTTTAATTTTCCATTCCCAAGCAAATTCAATTTCTGAAGGATTTTTACATGGTCATTTTCATCTTTAATTAATGGAAGCCTTTTAACTGACATCTGTTTAAATCTATCTATCGTTTCAAAATTAATATCTTTAATAGTTGCCCGTTCTTCAACATACTCATCCCACCTTTTTCCAGATTTTGAGATTAAAAACCTTGTTAATTCTCTACCTTTTAATTCCTGTGTAGTTCCGCTTCTGATATAAAATTTTCCATGATAAGAAATTGGAACATAAGAATGTTCAACTTCAACAGAAATAATGTCTTTACTTTTTTGTTTGCCTAATTTAATTTTCGGGATAATACCAAGTATATCCAATATCTTATTCGGTAAATCTTCAAGAAGTTTCTTAGAATTTTTAACGCCGATAGGATTGTTATTATCATCTACACCGATTACTAATTTCCCACCATCCGTATTTGCAAATGCACAAATCACTTTGAGATTCTCATCCCGCCAGGATGGCTTAAATTCAGTTGTTTGAGATTCTGCCTTAAGTCTCTTCATAACCATTCTTATGAACTATTTGATTTCATACTAAAAATATATTATCATACTATTGGTGATTAGGTATGAAATTAATTAATTCAGTAAGAATAGGAAAAAAGGGCCAAATAGTTATCCCTGAATATATCCGTAAAAATTTAAAACTTGGTGAAAAATCAATTCTGTCAATTTATTTAGATAATAATAAAATATTGTTAATTCCTGCCGATAAAATGGGTACCATTACCAGAGGAATGCTTAAAGGTACCTGGGGCAGAACCAGGAAAGAAGTAGACGAATATATAAGGAAAGAAAGAGAAAGTTGGAACAGAAATTACTAAAATTGCTGTGTGAGATCAACCCGGCAAACACTGTATTTATAGATACATCTTTTCTAATATATCACCTTGAAGATATTAAACCATATTCTGATATTACCTCTGAGATAATGAATAACGCCGGGTTAAAAAGTTCAAAACTTTTTTTAAGCACTATAAGCTTTACAGAAGTTCTTGTTGGCATACTGAGGCAAAATAATCCTGCATCTCAAAATACATTTAAAAATCTCTTCTACAATAACCCATTCATTAATATAATTGATTTTAAACTTGAATTCTCCGAAACTACTGCTCAAATTCGTTTGGATACAAATCTTGGACTCGCAGATTCAATTATAATTGCTACTGCTGTTAAAACAAAGGCAAGATTTTTGATAACAAATGACTATGATTTCTTGAAAGTAAAAAAATTAGGGCCTAACATAATAATTCTCGATAACATTTTAGGTTGAATTAAACTTAAAACTCAGACAAGATAGCACTATTTAATAATTAGAACCCCTGCTTTATATTTTTAGATATACTAAAGCAGGTTTTATGAATCACAGTAATCTGCATATCTAGCCCAAAACCTTCATTAATTTTTTCAGGTGGTAGATTTCATCCTCCCTGCTGGAGATTTTGCCATCCAGCTTCATTTCAAAAAGCTTTCCCAGAACATCTTTAAATTTATCCGATGGTTTGTAGCCCATATCTTTTAATGTCTCACCATTGATCTCCAGATGCAATCCGGAGAGATCGGCCAGATATTTTTTAATATTTTTATAATATACACTACCCCAGCTGCATGAAATAACCTGAAGTTCCGGAGGAATCCTGCTTACCATATAAAAAAGAGTGGAATTCTTTTTGACTGCGTTTTTAAGATTTTTTTTGACCTCGTTCCACCTATTATATGTTTCCAGTATAATATTTACATCCTTTTTTCTGACCTTCATTTCAAAGCACCATCTTTTAATTTCACCAGGTTTAATTCCTCGCAGTAAAATAATGAAAAGCAGTCTCCATTTTTTTATTTCTTCACCATTTTTCTTATAAAAATCTTTTAGCTCCCTGTAATACTTTAAAATCTTCTTTACCTGCTTTATAAATTCTATATCTGCCTTCACTTTTATTCCAATCTTCTTTAATGCACCTAATTCATCCAGTCTCCTGATTGCTTCCAGCGGGTTCTTCTCATTAAAAATGTAAATAAGCTCATCTCTTATCCTTACTCCATTCAGCCTTGAAACTATATTCATATCTATGGTGGTCCTGGCTAATTTTTCAGTCTGGCCATCCATTTTAAACCCAAGCCTCTTCTCAAACCTCACCGCCCTGAAAATCCTGGTGGGATCCTCTATAAAACTCATCTTATGCAGAACTTTAATTTTTTTATTTTTTAAATCTTCTCTGCCGCCAAAGAAATCGAGAATTTCACCAAGATTTTTCTTGCTTAAAGATATGGCTATAGCATTTATAGTAAAATCCCTTCTAGAAAGGTCCTGTTTTATATTTCCCAATTCCACAGTGGGAAGAGCTGCCGGACTTTTATAATACTCTACTCTTGCTGTGGCTATATCTATATGCTGCCCGTCATCAAG
>JACKQG010006730.1_pt1 | contig 11953 bp, 6 predicted proteins | sample 8237621 | NCBI WGS metagenome assembly JACKQG01 (sample SAMN15677084, study PRJNA649215) | marine metagenome | biome: marine; feature: Black Sea; material: saline water; isolation source: suspended particulate matter (SPM) from the Black Sea western gyre | collected 2013-06-09/2013-06-10 | depth...
GCACGGCGTCAGCGCCGAGTTCTTCCACGTTGGCAAAATATGAGACATACTGCACACCTTCATGTTTGCCCTGGTCAGGGAATTTCATGGAACACATGCTGTTTGAAATTACCTTCAGGCTTTTGCCACTGCTGCCACGAAAAAGATCGATTGAGATTTCTGGACTGACGCGACCAGCGCCAGCTATCGGTTCAAAAATCCAGTCCTCTTGTCCATCAATCTCTCCTACTTTAAAACCGTCGAAGTTTTCTGAATACCATTCTTGTGCCAAAACGCTTGATGTCCGTAAGCGCCCTCATGGTCGAATTGCTGCCATGAGGGTTTATTGGCAAGCTCACCTTCCATGTAGTTGGGAAGCGGGATTTCATCAAGACAAGACGTGTAGCGATTGAGGTATTCCTCTGGCGCATCGAAGGAATGATGTGGGTCAAAATTGTTAATAGAAAACAGCCATGGAGTATTGTCCTGTCCATATCTTGCGATAAAATCGCAGGCTTTTTCCACGCCCCATGTTGTCTGATGTAGTTCGGCAGGCGGACCCAGACGAATATACTTGCTATCGGGATGAGGGCGGCTTTCGAACTGTGCTCCTTTATTTTCAAGCCATTGCCAATATTCGTTAACCGCCTCTCCCATCAAGCCGCTGTGATGAGACCAGTGGAATTCAGTGTATCCATCGTCAATGCGACGTTCCATTGATTTACAGACAGATGGGTTACAAGCGGAAAGATGCAGCTTTCCCGACAGTCCGCAGACGTAGCCTGCGTCCGCGAGGAGTTTGGTTATCAAAACCTCGTCCTCGGGAATATCCGCCCCGTTCTGACGACAACGCGCAGTACGCGGATAGCGTCCCGTCAAAAAACTCGCGCGACTTGGCGTGCATACCGGACTCTGGGAGAATGCGTTCTCAAAAAGCACGCCCTCTTGCGCAAGTCGGTCAAGGTTTGGGGTTTTCACAAACTCGTTTCCGTAGCAGCCGAGTGCGTCAAATCGCTGTTGGTCTGTGCAGAACCACAGAATGTTTGGGCGTTTTTCAGTCATTTTTTATTCTCCATTGAAATGGTTTGAGTACCGGCAGACTCCTGGGCTGTGGGAGAGAGTTCCTACTCCCGATAATCGATTTTTGCCAATTGTGCTTCACATTTGGCAAAGAGATAATCTAAAACACCAAGCAAAAGTTCAAGTTGAGCCAAGGACAAATTAATCGGATGAATCGTCACAACTTGATTTTCTAATTGACCGAACTCCCAAATCCTGCCGCTCGTCACCATGCCGTAGATAACAGGCAACAACTCAAGCTCACTATTCAGTTTTCGGGCGGCAACCATCGCGGCAAGACATTGTCCCCAACCGGTTATAAAGTCTTCTCTTTTGGCTTCAACAATCGCAAGGATCGGGATTTCTAAGCGTTGAAATCCTCTCGGTGACTTTCTGGCGATTAAGTAATCAGGAACACCTGATAGTTCTTCATCAACCTGGATTGGAATATGACTCCAAATTTCCAGTTTTGCATGACGCATCCAGATTTCTCGCAAAATTGGATAAATAATCCGTTCGCACAGCGCGTACTCTGATAAAATCTGTGGATGGTGCTGTAAGTCAAATTTTAAAGAATGCATGAGAACATCACTCGGTAAAATGGGTTGAATTTGACTATAATCAACAATCTCTTCATCCCTTCTGGTTAGAGCATACTTTTCCAGTGCAACATCTGTAGATACAAAATCTTGAAAACTCATGTCCCCTCCCTTTGTTTGTTACCACGCGCAGATTGGGAAATCTACGCCACAATCACTTGAAACTCTCCCACCCCTCCCCCATTGAATAGGAAAGCATGAATTAATTCACACCAGACGTTCAAGTGTTGCTTCAACCATAGCCTGAATATTTTCCGGCGGCACATTTGGCAGCACAGCTTCGTGACTCGGGCTGACAATCAAACTTGGTCCCAAGAGGTCTTTTACTCTGCGCACATCGGCTTTGACTTGTTCTGGAGTGCCATTTACGAGCAAATCCTGAGTGTCGATTCCTCCCATGAAGGCAATTTTGCCTTTGAACTCTCTGGACAATGTTTCGGCATCCATGTCAGCAGCTTTAGCTTGCAAGGGATGTAAAGCATCGACTCCCATATCAATCAATTTTGGGATGACTTTGTAAATCGACCCGCAGGAGTGGAGAATAACTTGATAACCGTATTCATGCCCCAGTTCCGTGAGTTCCCTGAAATAGTGAAAGACAAAATTTTCAAAATGTTCAGGACTAATTAGCAAATCAAGCTGGGTGCCAAAATCGTTGCCGAAGAAAAAACCATCCATCAAATCACCAGCGACTTCAAAAAAGCGCCTGTTGCCTTCAATGTAGAAATCGAGGACATGGCGCGTTACCGCGTGGACAACATCGGGATGTGTATACATTTTGACGAAATAATTTTCCATCCCAAAGAAGTCTGCAACATTGTGAAAAAATGGACACCAGAATCCGCTGCATCGGTAGACATCGCCGGCATTTTGTAATCGCTCAAGTGTACCGGTGAAGTCAAGATAATCGGGGTTGGGCCATTCAAAGTATTCGACCTCCTGAACATCTTCACAGTCGGAAAATACACCTTCAGCGCCATGTCCACCTCCTTTGCGCTGCATGTCAAAAACTGGTTTACCTTCTGGATGTTGGTAACTGCCTGTTGGTATCCAACGGAGGTCGTCTCCGAGTTTTCGCTGTAATTCTTCGACTGTTGATGTGCCGAAATAGTTGTGAAGAATCGGCCATGTGTCGCTATGAGGATTACCGAGCCAAAAACCACAACGGTCAGCGGCGCTACCTGAAATGATGGTGCGAATACGTTCTCTACTGTTCATTTTTAACCTCATTTAAGTTTCCTGAAATTTTTGTCAAGTTTTGGTGAAGTTACTCTTATTCGTGTAAAAGGTAAAGTGAAAAGTAGGTTGGGTTGAGGTACGAAACCTAACAAACACCAGTTGTTCACTTCTCCCAAATTATGTCATCTTGAGCGAAGCGAAAGATCTCAAAGCAAAGATTCTTCGCTTCGCTCAGAATAACAGTTATGCTTTGTTCTCAGATTTGAAAGCGTACCTATAACGATAAGGCGACCAATAATTTCGCGGGTCTGTCTTCATGATGTACCTTCGTCGCGGAAGCGGCAGTGGGTCTTGTGCGCGCAAAGACCAGGCAAAGGCTTCCGCCAACATCTCAAGTTGCACATCGGCATATTCTGGATTGTCATAGAGATTTTCGAGTTCAACTGGGTCCAACGACAAATTGTATAATTGCCCTCGACCTTGCATATCGAATACGAGTTTCCAGTCACCTTTTCGTAACATCCGCATTGTTCCACTCTGTGTCCAACTGTTCAAGCAGTCGAAGGAAACGCTGTCAGCCAAACAGCCCTCTTCAAGCGGAGACAAATCATCATCTTTGGTGTAATGCAAGCCACCAAATCCCTGTTCCGCATAAACACTGGCAAATTCCTCCTCAGGATAATCGCCGCCGGTAATCAATGGCCACAAACTTCTGCCCTGAACGCCAACCGGCATCTGAACGTTGATTGCTTCGCATAACGTCGGCATGAGGTCTACAATGGAAACATGTGCAGAATGAGGATTGCTGTCATTTTTGATTCTGGGTCCGTTAAACAAAAACGGAATACGCATTAACAACTCCGGCATTTCCGGTCCTTTCCTCACCAAGCCGTATTCTCCCACAAAATCGCCGTGGTCAGAAGTAAAGATTAGTATCGTGTTTTCGCGCAGACCTTCGGAGTCAAGAAACTCTACAAAACGTTTTATCTGGTCATCTATCAAACGAAGCATGCCGAAGTAGTTAGCTCGCGCGCGTGGCACTTGTTCATCATAGTCGGGAAAAGCGCGCTTGCCTAATTGATATGTCCATTTCCATTTGAAACCCTTGCTTGCAAGCACTTCCGTCCCTGCGTGCACCGGCGGCAACGATTCTATAGGGAACATCGAGAAGTAAGGTTCTGGAACCTGATAGGGATTGTGCGGTTCAGCGAACGTCAACCACAGAAAAAATGGCTTTCCTTCCAATGTACTAATCCACTTTTGCGCGTCGGAGACGGCCCGATAAGGCCCCTGGCATTCGAGTGGAAACGGAGCCGGATTCATGTCCGCACGATGCTTGAGATTCTGGAGATATTGGTCAAACGATTTCTCCTGTTCTGTTCGACTTTCACCGGTACCGCCACCATGTCCCAGGCTGAACCAGTGGTCAACTCGATCAGGTGTTAGGTGCGAATGGTTCTTGCCAATCATAGCTGTGGCATAATCCCGCCCTTGCATCACATCGAAAAGATCTTTCTCGTAAGTTGCGTCTTGAGTATTGTGGTTTGAACGAACACGAGTGGCGTTGGGATAACGCCCGGTGAGCATGCTAACTCTGGCAGCAACACAAATTGGCGCGGCGGTATAGGCGCGATTGAACCAAACGCCATCATGGGCAAGAGAATCGAGAAAAGGCGTTGTGTCGAGAGGAAAACCCTCTCGCGCGCAGACATCTGCCCGGTGTTGGTCTGTCATTATGATTACAATGTTTGGTTTTGGGGTCATAAATTCCTCTTTAATCTGAATCATTTTATCTTCACAACTACGACTGTCATGTCATCATCTCTACTTTCTCGAGCTCCACCAAAGTCTATAGCATCGTTTATAATAGCCTCAACCATCGCTTCGGCATTTTGCTCCAGCGTGAATTGGGCGATGGTCTCTTCCAACCGTCCCGAATCTGAGTACATTTTGCCTTCGTTATCTTGGGCTTCAATGATACCATCAGTCATAAAGAACACAACATCCCCGCTTTGCAATTGAAACTGCTCTTCTGAATATTGTATTCTTGCTCTCATTCCAAGTGGCAATCCTCCAGTTTTGAGAACTTGAACTTCGCCGTTGCGGAAAAGAAGAGGATAGGCGTGATGGGCAGCATTAGCAAGTGTTAGGTTTTGGGTATCAGTGTCTATCGTCCCAATGACCATTGTTATATTCATCCCCCATTCCATGCTACCCGTAAGAACGTTATTGACTTTCATCATCAAGGATGCAGATGAGAGATTTTCCATTTCCTCTGCTGCCATACGCAAAACTCCATCTGCCATGACAGCATTCATCGCACCTTTCATCGCTTTGCCGGTGACATCGGCGACGACGAGTGCAATTTCATTGGGTTGTTTACTTTCCAGGTAGTCAAAAAAATCTCCGCTAACGGTATTTGCCGGAAGGCATTTGCCGGCGATTTCTACTCCTGCTATTGGCGGCGAAGTATCAGGCATCAGGGACATCTGTATTCGGTTGGCATCCTGCAATTCTCGTACTGCTTCTTGCTGATATGCTTGAACCTGCCGGTGACGTTTGATATATCCAATGGAAACAATCGTGAGCACTGCAATTAGTATCAAGCCGAAACCCACCACCGGTATCAGAAACCCAGCACGCAAGTAGAATGGTGGCACAATTTTCAGTGTCAGGCTGGCGGGTTCGGAGTAATTTAGGTCTCTATCAATGGCTTGCACTTCAAAGACATACGTGCCAGTTTTGTTGAAAGTGTAGTCAAAGTAAGTTGACTTTGTAGGTCTGCGCCAATCTTGATCGATTTTCCTAATGCGACACCGATATTGCTGTTTTTCTGGGATGGTTTTGAAATCAAGAGCAGTATATTTGATAGTAACGAGTCTGTTAGTTGTGATAGTTGGAATTGCCTGTAGGGATTTCTCGGTGTGGCGGTCCAACATGTAGAGCTTATCTGTCCGGACGGAAACAATACGGACTTTCGGTGAAACAGTGCTCCGCCTGTAGCGTGTAATACCTCCATCTATTGTTCCAAACCATAGGTATCCCTCCAAATCTTGCTGAATTGAGTTAACGCTGTTGCCTGCTAATCCGTCTCGCGTATCCAGTGATGTCCATACAGTACCATCGTAGCAGGAAACTCCTCCGCCCGATGTTCCAAACCACATCATGCCATCAGAGGTCTCACAGATGGCATGAACATTGTTACTCGCCAATCCGTCCTCTTTTGTGAAGTTGATAAAATTTCTCCCATCGTAGCGAGAAACACCACCATCTTCTGTCGCAAACCATATGGTGCTATCAGTATCACGATGGATGTCCGATATTATATTACCCGCTAATCCATCTTCGGTGGTGAAGTTTTTAAACTCCTTCCCATTGTACCGGGAGACACCTCCACCTGTACCAAACCACATCACGCCATCAGAATCTCCATAGATTGTAGTGACAAAACGACCATCTACCAGTCCATCTTTGGGAGTGAAGGTGACTAACTCTTTCCCATCGTAGCGTGAGACACCACCCCATAACCCAAACCACATTACGCCATCGGGGGCACGGTAAACATACAATCCGTTTGTGAGGGTTACAAACTGATTCCCATCGTAACGAGAAATAACACTTTCACCTTCTCCAAATGGCCTATATGTTCCAAACCACATCACACCATCGGGGTCACTATCAATGGACCGAACATCATTACTCAGCAATCCATCTTTCGTTGTAAAGTTAACGAACTGGTTGCCATCGTAGCGTGAGACACCCTCGCTTGTTCCAAACCACATCACACTGTCAGGGGCACAATGGATGGCAGTGACTGTGTTACTTGCCAATCCATCTTTCGTTGTAAAGTTTATGAACTGATTCCCATAGTAGCGTGAGACACCACCTCGGAAGACACCGATCTCGCTTGCCCACCGACTACCCATTCCAAACCACATTACGCCGTCGGGGTCACGATGGATGGCATTGACTACGTTATCCCCTAATCCGTCTTTCGTCGTAAAGTTTATGAACTGGTTTCCATCATAGCGCGAGACACCACCAGCCGTTCCAAACCACATTATACCGTCGGGGTCACCATAGATGGACAAGACTTTGTTGTTCACCAATCCATCTTTGACTGTAAGATTGACAAACTGGTTTCCATCATAGCACGAGGCACCTCCGCTTGTTCCAAACCACATTACACCATCAGAGGTGCGATAGATGGCATAGACATGATTATCAGCCAATCCGTCGAGGGCTTTGTAAGTTTTCCATACCCCTTTTTTGAAAGGAGCGAAGCGGAAGTCGATGTTGGCAAGGGAAGTATCAGACTTAACTTCAAGTCTCTCTCTCTCAGTTATCGTGTTGGAGGAAGGAAGGGATGGACTTTCTTCCCTGTCATTTTCTCGTAGTTCCATATTTTTACTGATTGACGATGAACCGTAGTAGATATACCCATTGAGTACCTGACATCGCACCTGATACTTTTCGGGCTTGAGGTTGATAAACTGGTATTTCCCATTCTCATCGCTCAAGACTGTGGCAATCACTTCTCCGTTATGAATTGCCTGGACAGGCACAGCAACATGCGGAGCTTTATCATCGAGCATCAGCAGCGTTCCTTCGATGCTGATGGCTTTTGCCAACATGAGGTTCAGCTTGCGGTGTTCTCCCTCACGCAGCCGGAAATTCAATTGCCAACCGCCGAGTTCACCCTTAGTTGCAGAGAGGTCATACACACCAATCACTGGCTCAAAAATGGATATCCAGTAGCTTCCCGAAGCATCTGTCTGCGTTTGCGCTATTTCCTCTTTCTTTTCCAGACGGACGGAAGTATTGGGAATGGGACGACCTTCCCCATCACTAATAATTCCTGAAAGCACAGTGGGAATGACCAATTCTCCTGGTTCAGGGAATTCAGCTTCTGCGAAACGCGCATCACCCATCAGTTTTCCATCGGAACGGCCTTTAGATAAATCGGTAGCAACTTTTCCAATATCGTCAAATCGCCAGTAGCCAACTAAGCCAGGTTCTGTGCCTGAAAGAGTGGTGTGCATTGTCTTCCTTATCTCTTCCTGCGTGCAAGCGTAGTTAAAAATACGCACTTCGTCGAGGAGACCGTTGAAGAAACGACCACCACGGTTCCAATGGCCAAAATATAATGGCGCTGGTGTTGTATATTTTACCGTAGGATCTTCGTCAACTCTGGTATGAATCAGGAAGCCATTTTTGTATGTAAACACCTTATCGCTCTGTTTAACAAACGCAATATGTTGCCATACCCCCTCAGTAAATGGTGCATTATTATAACCTTGAAATCTGGGCTGCCATTGATTCATCACACCACTCCTGTAACCCATAGCCCACATGTTAGTATCCATGGCATCTAAGGTTTGTATAACCCAGTTACCTGTTTCTTCTTTATGATTGTAATCAATGAGCGTAACAATATCTTCGTTCTGGGCTTTTGGGTTAACGAAGAAAGAAATAGTAAAATCTTGTAAGGCAAAGGAGCTAGTAGCCGGTATTTCCACATAATCCCCCTCGCCATTGAGACTCAGGACGCGGTTTTGGGCAAAGGATAGCGACGTTATGAAGGTGATTATAAATATCAGTAAAATGGTAGGTATAATTTTCATGGCAAACTCCGTGGGCCTGAATGTTTGTCGAATTTATGTTACCAGTAGATTTACCGAGGATAGACGACCCTGCGTCCTTTGGTAATTGCCCTGATTCGATCAGCCGGCATTCCTTCGCAATGATTTACGTAGAGAATCTGGTCATCTCGCAGTTCGTTGAAATACTTCTCCAAATCTTCAGATGCTATATCATTTGTCTGTACCGCACGCAGAGATGTCATTTCCCGCCAGACCGGGATGTGTTGCGTGTGAGTGCCACACAGATGAATCATACCGCCGTAAGGATAAACTGAAAGCAGTTCATCATCAAGCGGCGCGATAAACTGATGATAAAGTTCGGGTGACAGAAGTTGGGTCGTGCAGCCGCATAACTGTCCGAATCCGGGAGGTTGGCATCTGGATGCGGCTACGATACACTGAAGCTGTTCCAGCGGAACCATCTTTCGATACCAACGATGTATATCACACAATAGGTGGTTGATTACCCTCAGATCTTGTTGTGCCGCTTCAGGTTCGAGAAGCATCGCTTCAAGAATTTTCTGACCGTATAAGTTTACTGCTATGTTCAAAGTGCTAGCGATGGTAGGCAGAGCGAACAATACCGTGGGAACGTCGCGTTCGAGAAATGCATAGGTGAATTCAGTAACAGCTTGCCAGCTATCATTGGACTCCAAATCAGGATATTCTAATTCACCGATAGGGCTTTCCAGATAACGAACTTGCCAGCCTCCGCCTTCGAGCAGAAAAACATCCGCGCCGAACAGGTAATCTACAAAATGCACTCCATGCGGATTGTAGTTGAGAACCAATGGACGGAAAACGTTAGGATTTTTTGCCTCCTCGGCTTGTTCAGCCAGTGAATCGAGCGATTCATCCAGCCATTTCTCCCAATCCGGTCCATCATCTTCGGTATATCTACCAATCCCCTGAAGGATAAACTCATTTTCCAGTTTTTCACCTGCGTAAAGAGCTTCCAATCGCATGAAATGCGCTTCACGCACTTCGATAAGTTCAGGGTCGTCGAGAATCTTTTTGGTTTCAGGTTTCATTCTGTTCTCCGATTACTCTCCTGCTTATTAGTGAGCGAAGCGAATACTCTCTGAGATTCTTCACTTCACTTCGTTCCGTTCAGAATGACATACTGAAGGTTAAACTACTTATAAACACTCAATAGCACCAACTGGACAAACTTCCTTGCAGGTTCCACAGCGAACACATTTGTCCGCATCAATTTCATGTTTCTGGTACGGTGTCATGGCAATGGCTTTAGTTGGACAGTGTTGGGCGCAAATAGTGCAACCGATGCAATCATCCGTCACAGAATATTTGATGAGCGCTTTGCACTTGCCAGCGGGACAGCGTTTTTCCAAGTGTGCTTCGTATTCATCGCGAAAATATTTCAAGGTGGAGAGAACAGGGTTCGGCGCGGTTTTTCCAAGTCCGCAGAGACTTCCTTTCTTGACCATGAGGGCTAACTGTTCAAGTTCCTCAAGGTCGCCTTTTTTGCCTTGTCCTTCGCAGAGTCGATTCAGCATATCTAACATGCGGCGGGTACCGATTCGACAGTAGGTGCATTTTCCACACGATTGGTCTTGGGTGAATTCCAAGAAGTAGCGAGATATTTCCACCATACAATCGGATTCGTCTAAGACTACCAGTCCGCCGGAGCCCATAATGGCTCCCACAGCAGTCAGCGCTTCATAATCCACGGATGTATGCGCAAGTTCAGCAGGCACACATCCTCCTGAAGGACCACCAATCTGAACTGCTTTGAAACGTTTCCCTCCTTCAACTCCGCCGCCAATCTCTTCCACAATTTCTCTGATAGAAATTCCCATCGGCACTTCAATAAGCCCGCCTCTGACAATTTTGCCAGCGAGAGCGAATACTTTAGTGCCTTTGCTTTTTTCGGTGCCGAGTGCCGCGAACGCATCCGCGCCGTTTCTTATAATCCAGGGAACCAAGGCGTAAGTTTCCACATTATTGACTAAGGTTGGTTTGCCCCAAAGCCCACTTTCAGCGGGATAAGGCGGACGTAGTCGAGGCATTCCGCGATTGCCTTCAATGGATGCCAACAGCGCGCTCTCCTCGCCGCAGACAAATGCGCCTGCCCCTTCCATAATCTGAAGATGCAGGCTAAAGTTACTGCCCAGGATATCATTTCCCAATAAGCCCTCTTCTTCAAATCGGCGAAGAGCTTCTCTCACACGTTGAACTGCCAGCGGGTATTCAGCACGAATATAAAGAATGCCCTCATTAGCGCCGACCGTATATGCAGCAATAGCGATTCCCTCAATGATTCGGTAGGGGTAGGATTCCAGCAGCATTCGGTCCATGAAAGCGCCTGGGTCACCTTCATCGCCGTTACAGATAACATATTTCATCTCGCCTTTTGCTTGTCGCACCATGGACCACTTCAGACCAGTCGGGAAGCCAGCGCCGCCTCTCCCACGTAAGCCGCTATTTTGAATTTCTTCAATTATCTGTTCCGGAGTAAGTTCATTGACACAGCGATTTAATGCTTTGAACCCATCGTTTTCGCGATATTCTTCAAGGTCAGTCGGATTAATGTGCCCGCTATGTTCAGTGGCAATGTGCTTTTGTCTGCTAAGGAATGCGGCAACAGGTGGGTCTCGGACTTCAATTGAGTAGCGAGTGACTGGCTCCCAAGATTCATCGGTCAGTATGTTTTCAAGGACTTTTGAGACAGCATGACTGATTTTCCGCGTAATTCCTTTCGGTTTGAAATGACGCAGGATAAGTGATTTGACATCTTCTGGAAGCACCTCGGCATATAGACAAGATGGTGCCTCGGAAGAAACTATATCCACTAACGGTGTTTGGTGGCACATACCTACACACCCAACGCGCTTTACAATCGCTTGAACACCCGTATCGGCTAAGGTTTGCTGGATGGCATCATATACGTTACCACTACCTCGGGCGACACAACAGGAACCAAGTCCAATACGGATTTCCGCGTAACCGTCTTGTGTATCAATGGCACGTTCTATTTTTCGCGATGTCGCACCGCGCTTTTGAAGTTCCAGAAAGTCACGTAAAACTCTGGGAATAGCGCCGGAAGTTAAGTGTCCGTAGGTGACCTCATCTATCTGCACTACTGGCGCTAGCGTGCAGCATCCCAGACAGGCCACCTTCTGAATGGTAAACAAGCCATCAGCATCCGTGTCATCATCGCCGGAAATACCCAAATGTTGACGGAACGCGTCATCAACCATACCTGCGCCTTTCACATGGCAGGCGGTTCCGTGGCACACGTTGATAATATGGCGTCCTACCGGCTGATGCCGAAACTGGGAATAGAAAGTCGAGACACCCATGATTTGCGCCGGCGTAATTTCAGTGATTTCACACACACGCTGCAATGCCTCTTCAGGAAGATAACGATAGTGTTCCTGAATTGCCTGCAAAATCGGGATAACAGCTTCAGATCCCCGACCAATTTCTTCGATTGTTTTGTCTACAAATGATAAATCCAAGATTAACGATTCC
>JACKQG010006731.1_pt1 | contig 11950 bp, 11 predicted proteins | sample 8237621 | NCBI WGS metagenome assembly JACKQG01 (sample SAMN15677084, study PRJNA649215) | marine metagenome | biome: marine; feature: Black Sea; material: saline water; isolation source: suspended particulate matter (SPM) from the Black Sea western gyre | collected 2013-06-09/2013-06-10 | depth...
TGGTTTTGTCAGTAATAGCTGCTTCGATTTCATCTAAGTCAGGGTGGAAATTTTCTTTGTTGACAGGGACATGGATTGGCTTTAGTTGTAACATTCTGCATTGAATATCATATGATGGCCATGCAGGTGCTAGTAGAATGACTTCATCGCCCGGCTCACAACAAACCATGAATGTGTAGAGCAGTGCTTGCTTTGCTCCAGGGGTAATGATGACGCTTTCTGTTGTTGCGGGGATACCGTAGCGCTCACGAAGGCGTTCTGCTGAGCATTCACATAGTTCTAGAGAACCTTCTGAGCGAGTGTATTTTGTATTTCCTTCATTGAGAGATTTAATGGCGGCCTCTACAATTGGTTGAGGTGTATCAAATGCCGGTTCACCTACTGTCCAGCGGATTACATCAGGAGGAGGAGCGGACAAAAACGGTTTGATTCCAGCAGGTAAATCGACGAAACGCTCAGCGATGTCAACCATTCAATCATCTCCTCAAACCTGACTAGTGTGGCAGGGGGTGCTTTAGCGAGCAAGCGGTCTTGAAAGAACTTGCCGCCACAATTAATCAATGTAACTCGCAAAGCAATTCCTTGCTCGTGTTGAAATAGTATCCCTTTTTCGGCGACAATACGAAGCGTCGGTAGCAAAGCCTGGTTACGCGATGGACTGCAAATCCATTTTACAGGGGTTCAAATCCCCTCCGGCGCTCCAAATCTGTTTGTTGTAATCGTGATTGATGTTCACTCGCCTTCATCCCACGCGTGAACTTTTTGGTCAGAAATTTGGGATTTTTGTTGGTTTAATTCATCTCCATCAACCAAGTCTTCATCAGTTACTCGAACCACATTCATTCCCAAAGCAACAATTCCATCCGTTGTCATAGGTTCTTCACGTTCAGGTAAATCGCCAGCAATTCTTGTGAAAAGATGGTATTCACCCACATTACCCACTTGTTGCTTTGCTTTTCGTCGGTCTTTGAACAACATTTTGATGGTTCTCCCTAATCTTTCCTTAGCCAAACCAAGTTGTACAAATATTGGAAGGTTAGCAGAAGCACTACGCCACAAAAACAGCCGACAAAGTCTCCGTCGTGCTGGCTGAATTCTAAATCCGCCTTTTGTCAAACTCGTTGCAAGTGCTGCTGACCGAGTAAAAGAAAAAATCAGCGGAGGAGAATGGTCACCAAGTGCTTGCCCTGATACGATGGGATCTTGTGCTGCTCGTTCTAAAGAGAGCCTCACTAACTCGTGAGAAAGCCCAATTCCACGCTTTTCTGGATCAACGATTACAGTACACAATTCCAACGCCCCCCCACAACGTCGTAATTCACAGTGTGCGGCAGGGCGAAGTTCACCAAATAAAGTGACATGAGCACACTTTTTCAGATATTCTTCCTCTTTTTCTGCACTAGATTTGGGTGGCCGTAAATCGGCTTCTTTTCCCAACAATCTCAGCAACCATTCACCGGTGCCTTCTTGTTCCATTCATCCCTCACCTTCTGTTCTATTTTGAACTAAAGAATCGGGGCTTAGTGATGCATTCAGAGGTTTCCACATCGAACGGTGTAATCCAATTCCTTCAACCATGTATTCGTCACCAAAACAAGTCCACTTTTGGGATTCATAAAATGGGATTGCATGCATTCTTGCTTGTAGGAATCCTGTGCATTTACCCCACTGCGTAACTGCTTCACCCTCAAGATTGCTAAGGACTGTTGCCGCGTATCCTTTTCGCTGATGGTTTTCAAGGGTCCCCATCTGTCGAATCTGCACTGCTGGGCGCAGTGATTCAGGGGTAGGGAAATCGTTACCAGACACATCACTGAACCCATGAGATCCTAATGGTGGGAAATCAGGGCAATGGGCTGCGTTTTCATCGACTGTGTCGGCACAAGCACCAGTTGAATCTGCAGGAATTAAATGGATTCTACCAACTGCAACGAACATCATATCTTCTTCTGGTTCAACTCGGTCCATTTCAATCCAGGCGTGAATGGCCTCATCATCATCGGGGAGTTTTGCGGCACTTGGTGGGAATCCCAACGGTTCTCTTAGAATTTGATAACGCGCCTCAAAATAAGCAGCAGAAAGATTGGCACCGGGGCCACTTGAGTGAACACTTGGCGGTGCCATGAATTGGTGAGAATACCTATCACACATCATTCTGACCCATAAAAGAATCATTCAGATTCGTCGCCAGCAGCAATCGCTGCAGCAACTTCAGCACTCACATTATCATCTTTCATCAAGGCAACTAGGGCGCCATGATAGCGTTCCATTGTACCAAGATTGGTGTAAAGTGAATTACGAATTAATTCGAATGAAGGCGAGACTTCAACAAGGTCAAGAGCGGTTCTAAACATCACTTCACCTTCATCAATATCCATTTCAAAAGCGCCATAAACCGTTCGATTGTTTAGATTATTCAGTAATAGGCACATTTCATTACGGCGGTGTTTTGGGGTTGTTGACTCGGTCACATGAGAATAGAAAATGATCTGGTCCAACTCCTCACGCACGAGGGTTAGTAACTCCCATTCTTGTTTCTCACTTGAGAATAAGGCGCGTAACACTCCGTCATTTTTGAATGACTCAAAATTCCAACCATCTTCTTCAAGGAAACTGTTGACTGTAGAAAAAAGTGACGTCATCGGCATACACCCCTGTGGTTGAGGCTACCGCAGTTTCTTTTTATAACCCGGTGTTTTTATTTTTGTCAGTTTTTTTGTTAATAATGCCTGTAATTGTAACTCATGCAGGGATTGGTGCTCCATGCATGAAGTGTTCTCTCCATTTTTTGAGTGAATGTTTATCATATTCTGAACAAAGAATGGATAAGCGTCTTGACTCTGAGCGCACTCTTCGCTTTAATCTGCCATCCATACCACAGACAGCACCAAAAATCCGAAGAGGAATTCTTCGTTCATCTTCATTCATTGTGGCAACAATCTCTCCGAAACTGCCATTGATGTTTTCAAAAACATCTTCATTTCCATGATAACTACCAGCAAACATTCTTTCAACAAATAATTTGATGTTCGGATGAAAATCAGCCACACCAGTTACTTGCGATTTAATCGCAAGAAGGGTGGCTTTTTGTTGCATTTCTGTCAAATTATCAAAACCGTTTGGAAGCAAATCATTTTCCAAATCATCAACTAAAAGAGGAAAAGTTGTACGAATTCTAATTTCTTTCATGACTCTTCTGACTGCAATAAAATTCCATAAAGCGAATACAGGAATTGACGCCGTTTCAATTACCGCACGTGATGCAGTTCTCCCACCCAATCTCACGAGAAGGCGTCGATAAAGTGATTTGAGTATAATTCTAGAGATTGCAACCTTTGATTTATGTGCTGCCATACTAAAAATTAAAATTATTTTATTCACGTGCTCCCGAGGGTTAATTCCGTACAAAGGGGAATGTGAATTTGGTGCTTTAAGACCTGCATACATTAGGGAAAGAATCAGTTCATCGGTGATATCATCTTCATCGATGATAGCTGGGCGAAGCCCAGAAATAAGAGCTATTTTTCTAGCGGTTTGAATCGTATCAGCATATATGAAAACCAATTCAATCATGGTAAGAATTATTCCCGAACCGATGGTAATAGTGAAGTAGAGTGCTGTGGCTTTTAGGTCTGCAGTTAGGTTATTTGGCTCCAAAGATCTAGCTAGATATGTTATCCATACAATACCAATTCCGCATAGAACGCCATATATTCCAGCGCGTATGCAAATCAATTTCTCTTCTCGTTTAATTAACCGCAGTCTTTCATTGAACGGGGTGTCGCTATCAACTAATTCCTCATCATTATCTGATAACAAGTAACCAAGGACTCTGGCTGGGATTCGGCCGATTTCTTCAAATGTCTGAAGTGCCGAATCAGGCATACATCTCCGAGAGTCAATTTCCCTTTCATAGATTACCCTAATTCACCTCCTAATCATGATTTTGTTTACATCGTTAATATATTGTCAAGAAATTGAAAAGAATAGTGGAGAGATGATATCATGATTAGAGTACTAGTTATAGGCGCAGGAGGCATTGGGAGCCAACTGCTTGAATTGCTTATTCCCGCATTAACTGCAGGAGACATAGCGAGAAGAATGGGTGGGGTTCAAATCCACTTAATGGATGATGATAGAGTTGAGGTCGGCAATCTTGCACACCAAAGACACGACCCAAGGATGGTTGGTCGCCTCAAAGTCAACTCATCTGCAGAGCGATTAGCGCCATTCCTATCCTCTGCATTGACGCTGAAACCGATTGGTGAGAAATTACAGAGAGTGTCACAACTTGATGGTTATGATGTAGTAGTGGTTGCTGTTGACAGACCAGCAGCGAGAGCACTTGTTCACAACAAATCGGAGCGTTGGCTAGATTTGAGATGTGGTGGAGACGGAATGATTGCTCTTGACCATCAGAGTGATTCCAACCTAGTTGAGGCTATGACTCCTCTTGACCAAGCCCCTGCTTCTTGTCAGATACCTGGTTCAATCAAGGCTGGAAATGTACAGATGGGCTATGCACTTGCTGCAGCTCATGGTGCTCAATGGTTGGTTCAGAATCTTCGCGAACTTAGTGGCATGCCTTTCCGCCCAACACCTGCTCGCATGTATTCTCTAACGTTCGGAGAGTTAGAATTTCCAGAAGTTCCTGAACTGATTGCTGGAGGTGATGAGTAATGTCAGAGGCAAAGCCACCGGTAACACCGGTATTACATCCACTTGACGCCGTGAATGCAGCTCTTGAGAGAGGTGATGTATGGTGCGACGAGGTAAGAGAAACGATGGCCTATTTGGGTATCAATAATTTATGGCCACGGTTCTATTCTATCAGTGAAACAGTTGGTATGGAAGTCAGCATGTTGATTGATGCTGTAGGTAATTGTTACATTGATTGGGGGACTATTTCACGAGTGGGACTAAATCCACCCAAAGGCGCGATAATCCCATTCCAAATATGGACACACACCCATCCAAGAGGTGACTCATACTGGAGTTTGACTGACCGCCAAACATTGGCTGTAGCAAGTGCGGCTAGAATTATCCGCAAGGCCATAGTTCTTGGTCGTAATCAGATGAAAGTGTCAGTATGGGGTGAACAACCTGCTGCTGAACCACTTGCGGATAGCGGACCTCTAATCCATTGGAGTGACGAACCAACCCAACACGTTGAGATGGGAATTTCACCCTGGACTTCGGAGGTGAACGCTTGAGTCGTTTCGTAAGGCCCCCTGAAGATGATGAGGAGAAACGCCGCGTAGAGCATGCGATTGCCACTGGAGCGGGCATCAGCATTGCTCAATTTGCTGAACGAATAGTTGGTGAACCTGTTGACGAAGAATTCATCGAAGTTATCAAATCAAGACTTGAACGGGCAGGAACAGTCGGTGAGTCTTTTGATATTGAGTCAGAAATAGAGATTTTGTGGAAATGGCGCAAAGAAATGGCTTAATACCGGATTAGAACTAACATGAAGCATTCATGTGCATTACACACTATCTTTCAAATAGTGCCGGGTAATATCATAATATACCCTTAATGGTGATTGCATGACTAATAGTGAGCAGATATCAAAACAGGATTCGCTAGAAAAAAAGAGAATCCAAAGGCTCACAGAAGCATTCTCAATTTGGGCTAAGGAGGACCCTGACTCATTTCGTCAGGTCGCGCCCGATTTACTTCGCCAAGGCGTTAATAGAGCCACAGGTCATGATCCAAAAGCAAGTCGAAGGTTAGAATATTGGCTTCTTGATGAATGGAAGAGTGAACGATTTGAAGGACTTCTTGAATTTCAATCCACGGAAAAATTAGACTTAACATTATGCGAGACATTCAACATTAATCGTTTCAAAGGAACTAACAAATCCTGGCTTGAAACACTTTCAGATAAATTTGCAGCCGGTTCAGATGAACATTCTGGAGATTTTAGGAGATGGGATCGTCATGTACGTGACCAATTCATCATTATAGGAATGATTGTTCAAGAAGAAGATGGTGTTACTCAAGGAGATTTAGCACGTAATTTAGGAATTAAATTTGAAGATGAAGCAAGTCGGCTATACGCTGCAAATGTTGTCAGGGCGGCTAAGATAGCAATTACGAGAATGGCAATTAGTGCTGGTCTTGATGATGGAATCTTTAGCAAGGCGACAGGTCATGGACTTCATCGCCAGCATTCATTCAAATCAAACCAACTTCGTGAGTTAACACTACGTTGGATTAATTGCCACCCTGCAAGAGTCCTTGTGCCTCAAATTCCCGAATAATAAGCGCAGGCAATGTTCTTCACGAACATCCAGTAGTTGAGCCACATTCAGCACACTTGAGACAAGTTCCACTGCGTTGCATTCTACTGCCACCACATGTGGCACAAATATCACCTGTGAATCCTCGTTCTTTGGCAACTCTCATCTTCATTTGATCTTCTGATTCAACATCTAGGGTAAGTTGGATATCTCGCTTCTCACCTTCATGCCTGACAATTCCATCCGGAGTTGATTCTGGTCTACTGATAGACATTGCATCCAAATCTTCTTCAGATACTTGTGCCAAGTCATCTCGACCAAGATATTGTATACCCAATTCACGGAATAGGTAGTCAACTATGCTTGTTGCCCTCTTAACTCGGTTACTTCCACCCTGGACCATTCCACTGGGTTCGAATTTTTGGTAGGTAAATGATTTGACAAAAGCGTCCAGTGGAACACCATATTGTAATCCGATTGAAACAGCGATTGCAAACTGATTGAGCATTGAGCGCCAGGCAGCCCCTTCCTTAGAAGTAGTAATCATGATTTCACCAACTTTCCCATCTTCATAAGTGCTTGATGTCAAGTAAACAGTATGTCCACCGACTCTTGCTTTCATAGTGTACGAGCCACGACTATCTGGTAGTGCTCGGCGAGTTGCAACGTATCCTTGTGTGATGGTTTCCGCTACCATCTTAGCCTGTGGTGCCGGCATAGGTAGTCTCTCTGCAACCTTCTTAATGACAACAGAAACTTCCTCTTCATCCTCTTCTTCTTCTTCAATTCCCATTGAAGGTGGTATCAAAGAGGACATCAAAGGTTGAGACAACTTACTTCCATCTCGGTAGAGTGCGCACGCTTTGTTACCTGTTTTCCAACTTCGCATGTATGCCTCTTGGACATCATCAATAGTAACATCTGGTGGCATATTGATTGTCTTTGAAATTGCGCCTGAGATGAATGGTTGGGCAGCAGCCATCATGTCAACATGAGCTTCCCAGCGAATAAATCGTTCTCCATAAGCTCCACAAGGTTGAGCACAGTCAAATACCGGCAAATGCTCATCTTTGAGGTATGGAGCCCCTTCAATAGTTGCCTTTCCAAACAAGTAATCATTTGCAGCCGAGATGTCTGCATTAGAATATCCAAGTAAACCAAGAACGTCGACAAATGGATCAGCCAACTGCTCTTCAGTTAGACCAAGCGATTCCTTACAGAAATCTTCACTCAATACATTTGGTGATGCTAAACTTCTCACATCAAACACATCTTTGAATGAGTCATCCATTTTAGCGAATTCTTCTTCTGTGAAACCTTTCTCAACTAGTGAAGCCGTGTTGATGGTTGGACATCCAGAAAATGTACCTGTTCCCATGACATAATTGATGATATCATCAATTTCCCGTTTTTTGTAACCCAAATTGGAAAGACCAGACTGAAGGCCAGTTGCAGGGATTCTGAGCGTACCACCACCTGCAAGTGTTTTGTATTGAACAATAGAAAACATTGGCTCAACACCAGTGGTATCTGCGCCCATAACTAATCCAATTGTGCCAGTTGGTGCAATCACCGTTGTTTGGGCGTTTCTGTAACCGTGTTCCTCCCCCATCATTACCGCTTGGTCCCATGCAGACCTAGCAGCATCCAACAAATCGTTGGGGCATTGTTTAGCATCAATTCCCATTGGGTTAACTGATAGATTTTCATATTCTTCTGGCGCAACGTCGTAGGCTGCGCGGCGATGATTACGCATCACTCTGAGCATAGAGTCACGATTGTCATCATAGAGATTGAATGGGCCAAGGAAGGATGACATCTCGGCAGATGTTTTGTATGTTTCACCAGTCATGATTGAAGTAAGTGCACCACAAATTGCGTAACCACGTTGGTCATCATAAGGGATACCCATGTGCATCAAGAGTGAGCCGATGTTACAGTACCCAAGCCCTAGAGTCCGTGTATCAAAAGAGAGCCGGGATATTTGTTGTGAAGGGAATTGTGCCATCAGTACTGATACTTCGAGAGTAGCAGTCCAAAGTCGAATAGTGTGAACATAATCATCAATGTTGAAAACTCCTCTTTCTTTGTCGTAGAAGTGTAGCAGATTGATGCTAGCCAAATTACACGCGGTGTTATCCAAAAACATGTATTCACTACATGGATTAGAACCGTTGATTCTTCCACTCTCTGGACAGGTGTGCCAATCGTTGATTGTTGTATCAAATTGAACACCAGGGTCAGCACACGACCATGCGGCGTGAGATACATCATCCCACAACTCTTGAGCAGGCATCGTCTTGCATGGTGTAGCTTCGCGACCGTCCTCTTCAGCAGCACTCTTTTCGGTGCGCCAATAAAGATTCCAATCTTTTCCAGTTTCAACCGCTTCCATAAATTGGTTAGGCACTCGAACTGAATTGTTACTGTTTTGTCCTGAAACAGTGAGATATCCCTGGCCCTGCCAATCTGCATCAAACTGCTCAAACTTCATAGAAGTGTGGCCTTGCTTTGCTAAGTCAATGATTCGCTTGATGTGTGGTTGAGCAATACTTGCATTGACTGCTCGCTTGACCGCCTTTGCTAACTCAATGTTTTCAGTAATTTCAGTGCTGTTACCTGCCTCTCCATCAAAATTATTGATTGCATTCATTATGTTGTTTGCATTTTTCTGTAGAGCCGCCGCACCAGCAATCAAGGCTGAAACTTTCTCTTCTTCCTTCATTTTCCAGTTGACGTATTGTTGAATATCTGGGTGGTCAAGATCTAGGGTGACCATTTTTGCGGCACGGCGAGTAGTTCCACCTGACTTTATTGCTCCAGCGGCCTTATCTAAAATCATCAAGAATGAAAGTAGGCCACTTGATTGCCCGCCACCAGAAAGTGGTTCACCATCTCCTCTGATGTTGCTAAAGTTACTACCTGTGCCAGAACCGAATTTGAATAACAATGCTTCACGGGCTACCAAATCTGTAATCCCGCCTTCACCAACTAATCTGTCTTGAATACTCTGAATGAAACAAGCGTGAGGTTGAGGCCTTTCATAGGCGTTTACCGATTTACAGTCCTCTGCGGTTGATGGGTCGACATACCAGTGCCCTTGGGCCGGTCCTTCTATTCCATATGCCCAGTGTAATCCAGTATTGAACCACTGTGGGCTATTAGGTGCTGAGCGTTGACTAGCCAATAGGAAGCACATTTCATCATAATAAGAGCGAGCATCGGTTTCGCTAGCAAAGTATCCGTGCTTCCATCCCCAATATGTCCAGCACCCTGCTAATCGATGGAAAAGTTGCCAGCCCGAAGTTTCCTTTCCAGTCCAATTCTTGGCCTTTGCTTTCTTTTTCTCATCGGGTTTTGAACGCCATAACCATTCAGGAACGCCATCTTCAGGGATTTTTATGAGATGGTCCATACCTGGGACAACCTTGCGTAGATATTTGTCAGCTGCAACTTTGCCAGGGACTCCATCAAACCCTTTTGGAAATTCAATATTTTCAATTTTACGAACAGTATTACCCTTCGCATCTTTCAAATCAATATCTGCTTCAGTCCATTCAAATTGTTCTCGAACAGGTTTGTTTGGTGAGGTGAATCTTCGTTCAACAACCAATCCGCTTTCCGAGTCGCCGGCGTTGACAGATTCTCGCGCTGGCGTTTGCATATCTTGTCCTCCGGTCCAATTTCCCATTTCTCGGCTATGTCATGACTTGAGTAGTGTCCACATTGTGCGAGCGGGATTCTTTTGCCTTACGAGAGGGTTCTTAATAGTTAGCAAATATGTGATGATGTTGAGTATAGTTGGATACGAAATTTATCTACTTCCAGAACTGAACATTTTGATTATCACTGTTTGAATTATCTGAACATTCAGCAATGATTTTTCTCAATTCGTTGAATAAAATCCATTCGGATTTCTCTCTGAAACAAAAAAAAATACGAGAGTGTGGTGGTGGACGATTAACGGGAACGCATTTGAAGGAGGCGCCCTAGCAGTTGCTATTAGTCGGTAACCGGCTGTTAGATATGGTTGATTCAAATGCTTGCACCAGAACAAATACTCCACGCTGCAATGATCCTCAGCGTTGAGTCCGAAGATGGAATAGATGAGGACTTGATTTCACAAGTTCAAGAGACCCTTGAATGTGATGCTGAAGACCATGAAGCGGCGATGTCGCACATCGAAAATCACCGCGATGGAGGTGATTGGGGTGGTCGTAGAGACGCAGTACTACATCGCTCTCGCGAGCGCGTACGTGAAGCAATGGACAATGAAACCCTCCCATCTGCTGGCCCTTTGTCTGATGAATTGAATGCATTAGTAGGTGAACAAGAAGATGGCGGAGAAATCGACCCATTCGCTGAACTTGGTGTCGTAAGTGGCGGTGGTGGGTCATCATTTGGTGACAACACCGTCGATAGCAGTGACCCTTTATCGGTATTCATGGATGATGACGATGAAGAGGAAGAAGATCTCGTTGATGGCGATGGATTCCTAGCCTCAGATTCCGCTCTTAATTTGGATGGTGAGGTGGTTGAGGATGATGTTGAGGAGCAGGAAGCCGAAGCACCAGTTGCTGAGGAAGATGTTGCTGAGGAAGAAGTCGCCGAAGAAGCAGCAGAAGAACAACCAGTGACACCACCAAATGTTGCTTATGAAATGTTAATGTCAACATGTTGGATTGATGGTATCCTTGATCCCGCTGAAGCAAAATTATTAGCACGTAAGCGTGAAGAATTAGGGATTACTTTTGAACAGCACTTAGAGATGCTTCAAAGTATGTTGGAGCGTTCTTCATGAAAGCAGAAAACACACCATTTTGGCATGCGTTAGAATTAGCATGGTGTAGTGATGGTGCTCTTTCTTTACACAGTATCAGACTGCTTGATGCCATGCAGAATATGATTGGGTTATCAAATTCAGACCGAGCGGAAATTGAATCACAATTTGAGGAAAATGTAGTCTATGACCTAACAAGAGCAGGTTTTGGTTGTGGTGATCAAGCATTAGCCGCATGGGTGGGGACTCTTACTTTCTTAGATGACCCAGCGAGTTATGATGTGTCCAAAGCAATGGGTAAAGCAGCCATGCTGGCAGGTCTCTCAAGAGAGAGATGGATTGCAAGCCATTCATGGATGAGTCAACTTGGTTTAGGTCAGCCTTATGCAGAAGGAGTATGGCTTGAGGGCGAAGAGGCTGGAGAAATCGCTAGAGTTCCAGCACTACTTGTTCCGGTTGCAAAAACGATTGGTCTCATAGACCAAGATGAGTAATCACTCTACTATTGCTTCCCAAGTTATTTCAGCGGTGTGTTTAATCATATTCGAAACCGTACAGTATTTTTCATGACTTTGTTGTACCAAACGATTGACCAATTTCTCAGGTAAGTCATTTCCACTAACACGATAAACCATGTGAATTTTAGTGAATACTTTGGGATTTGTATCTGAACGTTCTAGGTCTAGGCTAACCGAAGCACTTTCCACTTCACGGTTTTTCAAACCCACAATCACATCAATTAGACTACAAGCACCACAAGAGTGTAGGGTTGCAGTGACAGGAGAAACACCTTCTCCACCCCACGCCAAGTCCATCGTCATCCCTTGTTTGTCGGTGCACGTCATACTCTTTCCGCCATTCCATTCTATCAACGAATCCATGTTTTTCCGGAGGAGAGCCTTAGAGAATATGTTTGCGATTGGAT
>JACKQG010006732.1_pt1 | contig 11949 bp, 7 predicted proteins | sample 8237621 | NCBI WGS metagenome assembly JACKQG01 (sample SAMN15677084, study PRJNA649215) | marine metagenome | biome: marine; feature: Black Sea; material: saline water; isolation source: suspended particulate matter (SPM) from the Black Sea western gyre | collected 2013-06-09/2013-06-10 | depth...
ATTATGATTCAGAATGCACGGTCGGCGTGATCCACACCGCCGGCGGAATTCTCTTTTTCAAAAACAGAGATCTGCGCGAGGAGCATCTCTCAAATAAGCTCATTGTCATCCAATCTACCCCGGATACTCATGCATTAAAGGGTGTCAATCTTAAGACAAATCAGCTTGAGGGTGTATCAATTGGGGTCAATAAATACAATATTTGTGTGGCAAATACTCACGTGGAATCTGCTGACAATATCACCTATGATATTTTATGCGAAAAGCTCTTATCTGAAGCACAAAGCAAAAGCGATATTCCACAGATAACACGTCAGTTCATGAGTCAAAACATCCTTCAGGGCGGTCGAATATTGGTTGCAGCACCAGAGTGGACCTATTTGATCGAGGTCTTCAAAAAAGAATTCAAGATCGAAGAAGTAGAGAAAAATTTTGTGATCACAAACAATTTCTCACTCATTTCCCATCGGGCAAATAGGCCAAAAATCAGAGAAGAAAGCTCCCTTGCCCGCCTAGAGACAGCCAGTAGAATGATAAAAGATATTTCCGATATTGGCATGCTCAAAAGTATGCTTCGCTCACATATGCCAGAGAAAGGCGAGCTGTCAATTTGCAATCACCAGGAAAGCGGTGGAGGCACCGAGAGCAGTCATATTATCCAGATTTCGGGGGGTTATGTAGGCTGGTCATCGCTCATTGGATTTCCCTGCGAAAACGATTATCACACTACCCATTTATTTGAGTAACATGGCAAACAAATATGACTGACCGAAAAAAGGCTGATAGCCTCCTATTTCAATTTGCTGTGATCTCAGATACTCATATTCGCCTGCCTAACGCTACCGATGAAGGGGGGTATGCATCAAATCGTTTATCCATCGAGCGCGCAAAATATGTTGTGCGATGCATCAACCATCATCAGCCCAGTTTTGTTATTCATCTTGGGGATGTCGTGCACCCGATTCCAGCCTTGAGCAACCACGAAGAAGCAGTCGCAAAGGCATCTGAGATCTTTTCAGAGATTGAAGCTAAATTATTCGTATTACCGGGGAATCATGATATTGGGGATAAACCCAATGCCTGGCTGCCAGCGCCCGTTATCGAAGAGGAGAGCCATTTAATTTTTTCAAAGCACTGGGGAGCGTTATACAAAGCCTTCTCCAACAATACCTGTCATTTTATATGTCTCGACACACCGATTATCAATTCTGGCTTCAAACGAGAGGGCGAGCAATTTGCATGGCTCGAAAATGAATTTCAAACTGCCAAAGAAAATGGGCTGCGCATATTTGTTTTCATGCACTATCCCCTTTTTATCTGTGATCCGAACGAACCCACTCACTACGATAATATTGATGAACCTGCTCGTAGTTTGATACTGGAGCTTTTTAAACGTTATGGTGTGGAGGCTGTGTTTTCAGGGCACGTCCACAATCCCTTTGTCGGTATCCATAAAAAAACTACTTATTACAGCCTGCCCTCAACGGCCTTTGTACGCCCCGAATATTCAGAACTTGCTACGGTTAGCCCCGGGGATGAATTTGGCCGGAATGACAGCGCCAAGCTTGGCTTTTTTATGGTTAGCGTCTACCCTGACAGACATGAAATCCTGCCGATCAGAACCTATGGAGCGGGCGATCTTGAGAATGGAATGCCCCCGGTCGAGCCTTATAAAATGGCGGGAGGAAGATCTCCGATGTTCGGCGTAAGTTTGCGTCGAGGCTGGGGGAGGCGGATTGAGCTTGCTGCCGATGGATTGGACGAATTCAAACGCAAAGAAGCATACCGCGATTGGCTGTTATATGCGCTCCTTGAACTTGGCGTAACCTCTCTCAGAGTGCCAATAGCCGATCTGGAAAATGCTGATGTCCGGCTACGTCTTTCTGATTTTACAAAAATGGGTTTTGAGTTTACGGTTTATAGCCTCGGCATCCCTGATAAAGATATTTTGACAACCATGGAAACACACGGCAGCCTGATTGTGAATTGGGAAATCATTTTCCCAAAGCACATGCTTTCCCAAATTGATATTGCCGTAAAAGATGCCCAAACCGCCTTTTTTGGGCAAATCTTTATTGCGCCAGTTGTGCCCATCAAAGAAGATGATGGAGATGGAAAAACATTCCAGCATTTCGCAAGTCACGGATTTTCATTTGAAGACGCAGCCAAAGCAGAAAAATTATTATCCGCGATCGATAATTCGACTGATGAAATCGGCCTGACTTTTAGAGTTTCCCCCTGGGATGTCCCAGGCGATACTTTGCATAAAATTGATCAACAAAGCCAGCGGATCAAGTTGATAAACTTGCAATTACCTCGCCTGGATGAGGGTGTTATCTTCGAGGATGATCAACAACTGCAATCTTTCATTCTTGAGGCTTATCAGGCAAGTCTGGCGATGGAAAATACGACTGTTTTTCTGGATACATTTATTGACAGTGATCGGGGCTACTATCCGAGAATTGGCTTGGTTGACAGGCGTTTCAATCCAAGGCCCGCGTTCTATGCATTAAAGCTGGCCTCTATTGGAAATCACCCAACCTAACAAATATTTCAGATATTTCAAAGATTTGATCTATATATAAAAATAGCCTCCCTTGATGGAGGCCTTTTTTGTATAAATTCCATAAATATTAGCCGGGCATTTTTTTAATGATCACCCAGACACTAAAATCTTCGGAATAAATTTCAACTTTTGCTCCATCAAAAAGGAAAATATCTGTAATCGCTTGTGGATCAAGGAAGTGACTTCGCATCAACGCCAGCTTTTCTGCGATCGCGATCAGCTTGACAGCAAATTGACGGATATCCGGTTCCTGGATAACGATCCGCCCCCCGGGCTTGAGGATCCGCCAGAGCTCGGACGCCGTTTCAGCCTGGTCATTGACATGGTGGAGCGCATCGACCAGAAGGATGCGGTCAAATAAAGCCCCGGCAAATGGCATGGTCTCGGTAAGGGCACGAGCAGGCCGGAGACCGTTCTTCTCCCCGGCCTGTTTCAACATTCCCATCGATATATCAGATAAAATCACAGGGCCAAAATACTCTGTCAACAGACCGGATACACGCCCTGTTCCGCCGCCTGCATCGAGGAGAAGGCTTCCCGGCCCGGGAGCGAGATGCTTCAACATCAATTCGATGTCCGGGGGAGAGATAACGCGCTCGTAGATGGGTGCGAGAAGATTAAAATGATCGAAGGGCATCGCAGATCCTAAAAACCTGTAGTGATCAAATCTTTTATCCGGTCATAGGTCGCCGGGCCGATTCCAGTCACATTAGTGATCTCGTCAATCCGCTGAAATTGTCCATATTGTCGGCGATGGTCAATGATCGCCTGGGCAGTGGAGGGACCGATTCCGGGCAATGTATCAAGCTCATCCAGGTTGGCGGTGTTGATATTAACCCTGTCGCTGCTGCCGCCCGTATTATAAAAAGAAAGATTTTCAATATTGAGCTGAGCACCATCATCAAGGAGGGCTGCAAGATTGACTTTCTCCTTGTCTGCGATGGGAAGAAATCCTCCAGCAGCCTGAATTGCATCAGCAACGCGACTACCTTCCGGGAGATGGTATAAACCGGGAGCCACCACGGAACCGGTAATATGAATGGAAATGGGAGCAGGTGTGGGTGGAGGGAGAAGCGTAACTGCCTCTCCGCTGGGTTGACGAGCTGTAAGCCAGATCACACCGGCCAGCAGTAAGCCAATCAAAATTCCCAAGATGGTATTTGCAGTCGTTTTCATATTCTCATCCCTGACCTTTAGTCACAGCGCATGACCAGCAATGAAGTTCCTTCGCGAGCCAAAAAATCTACCAGGCTCGCCAACTTTGAAATCCGTCGAAAATATGGTGGCATCTCTTCTGGTTGAAGGGCATAAAAGTCAAATTTTTCATACAGCAAACCGAGTTCTGACCTACACATCAAATACAGGGGGCGTGGAGCATCAAGCATCAGTTTTTCAAGGATGGCTCTGGCAATGCCCAGATTACGATAATCCGGCTGAACTGCGAGGGAGGCAATTTCTGTTGAGCCATCGATATGAGGTTTGAGCTGCCCACAAGCGATCATCTTGCCATCTGACGTTTCGGCGACAATAAATCTCGGCCACTTCAGACCTGTCGGATTAATCTTTGTAGAGCGAACCAAATTTCGAATTGAAGAAAAGTCCGTTTCGCGAGCCGGGCGCAAAGTGAAGTTATCCAAGTATACCTGCCGCCATCAATATCGTGAATGAGCTAATGTACCAATGAAAAAGGAAAGGGTAGAGAAAAGACCTACTTCTCCATGCAATCCAGCCGAAAACAAATCCACCAAATATGGTAGAAAGGGTTTCGATCTCTGGTTTGCCGACGTGCATAAGTGCAAATGGTACCGCCTGCAACCAAAGGGCATCGGGACCAAATTTACGGGCGTAACCAAAGAGCAGCCAGCCTCGAAAGAGAAACTCCCATCCCAAAAGATCAAAAAAAGTGTTCCAGGGGAGGCCAGCAAGATAGCCCTCATAATAGCTTTGCATACCGAAACTGCTTCGGGTTAGCCACCAGAGAATTGGAGTCACAAGTATTATCCCTGACAATGTGAGAGTTAAACCAACACGCCAATCGCCAAGCTGGAAACCATAATCTTTGGGATTCTCGCGAAAGATAAAAAGAATGAACAACAAGGGGATAATGAGATACAGGGTTGTTCTGTCAAGGAGTTTAGATGAGGTAAATATATGATATTTATCGAGAATCATCAGAGTAGTGCTGACAATAGTCAGTACGGCGATTTTCCAATCAAGATTGAGTTTGGGGGTTAGAATTTTTTGAATTAGAGTCACAAGGAGACCTAGTAAGGGAAATGAGCCCGGTTCCCATTTGGCCCAAATATTGGAACATGTCATCCAGGCCAATTTTAAGATCATAATAAAGCAGGACAGGGATCAGGCGTAAAACCAGCGCAATGAAAAATATCCGCCAGCCAAAACCTTTCCTGTCCTGCTTTGAAATAAATTTGCTCACACTATGCTTTGATCAGGCCAATTTTCGCATCCTCACCGTTGAATTTGCTGTCAACCATGACTGTTCCTACAGGTCCGTCTTCAAAGACCAGCTCAATTGTCAGTGTTTCACCCATGATGTATTCGCGATAGGCATCTACAGCCACCTGGATTTCTGTGGATGCTGTGAGGTAAACCTTTATACGATCTGAGACATCAAACTCGGCGGCTTTGCGCAAATCCTGTACACGGCGAACAAATTCACGCGCCAGGCCTTCCGCGATCAATTCTGGTGTTAGCTCGGTGACCAACGCAGCCAGATAAGCTCCATCAGATGAGACTGCATAGCCCTCTTTGGCAGCGGCCTGGACCTCAACCTCGTCGGAGAGGATATTCAAAGCTTCGCCTTCAATCGTGACCTGAAGTGGCTCGCCGCTTAATAATGTCCGAGCTGCATCTTCAGCATTCATCGCCATAATTGCCTTGCGGATAGCGGGGAATTTATTCCCATATTTTTGCCCCAATTGTTTTGGCAACGGCTTGACGCTATAGGTGACCGCTTCGCTGCTTGCACCCAGTAAACGGAGGCTTTTTACATTCAACTCGCCCTTGATAAGGTCAGCATATGTTTCAACAGCATGGCGCTCATCCACATTGCCAACAGAAAAAGCAGCTTCAGCCAGGGGCTGGCGAACCTTACGATTTGCTTTCTGGCGGGCAGCATGTCCGAGTGAAACCAGCTTCATGACCACATCCATCTCGTGGTTGAGGGTCTCGTCGATCAGATCAGCTTCAAATTCCGGCCAGCTTGCCAGGTGGACAGATTCAGGTTTGTTCGGATTTGCGCCGAGCACGAGATTCTGGTAGATTTCATCCGCGATAAAGGGCATTGTGGGCGCGAGAAGTTTGGAAAGCGTTGAGACAGCCGTATAAAGCGTATAGTAGGCAGCCTCTTTATCGGCATCCGCTTCGGAACGCCAAAAACGCCGACGAGATAATCGCAAATACCAGGTCGAGAGCGAATCAACAAAGGCCTGGATCGGCCGGGTCGCGGCCGGAACATCGTAATTTTCGTAAGCCTCTGTCACATCCCGAACAAGGGTATTTAGCGAGGAGAGCAGCCAACGGTCAAGAAGATTATCCAATCTGGCAGGTTTCACCAGGGTTGGCTTATCCAGATTGGCATAGGTTACAAAGAATGAATACACATTCCAAAGCGTGAGGGTGAAGGTGCGCACCACCTCTCCAACCAGATCGGCTGAGAAACGGCGTGCCTGTCCGGGAGGGCTGGCAGTGTAAAGATACCAGCGAAGGGCATCAGCCCCTTGTGTATCGAAAACATCCCAGGGCTCAACAATATTTCCCAAACTCTTTGACATTTTCTTGCCCTGACCATCGAGAATATGTCCAAGACAAAGGACGTTCTTGTAGGAAACGCTGTCGTTTAGCAATGTGGATACAGCATGCAGGGAATAAAACCAGCCCCGCGTCTGGTCAACAGCCTCGCAGATATAGTCTGCCGGGAATTGCTCTTTGTATTTTTCATGGTTTTCAAATGGGTAATGCCATTGGGCATAGGGCATGGCGCCAGAGTCAAACCAGCCATCGATCAACTCGGGAACGCGGGTCATCTTGCCGCCACATTCTGAACAGGGAAAGTGAATTTCATCGACATAGGGGCGATGCAAATCCAAATCAGAGAGGTCCCGCCCTGCCAGTTCAGATAACTCGGCTCGAGAGCCGATCCCCTGTTGATGATTGCAATCTTCACAAACCCAAACAGGGAGCGGCGTACCCCAGTAGCGTTCGCGCCCCAAAGCCCAGTCAATATTATTTTCAAGCCAATTCCCAAATCGTCCCTTTTTGATATGATTGGGAACCCAATTGATCTCATCATTAAGCGCAACCAGGCGGTCTTTAAATTGACTGGTGCGGATATACCAGGTTTGGCGTGCATAATAGAGCAGCGGTGTTTTGCATCGCCAGCAGAAGGGATACGTATGGGTATATTCCTCCACACGGAACATCAGCCCGCGTTGGTCCAGATCTTCCACGATCAGCGGATCTGCATCTTTGACAAAAACGCCACTCCACGGGCGAACCTCGGGCAGGAATGAACCGTCGGGAGCAACTGTCTGGATGACGGGCAGATCAAACTCTATCGAGGCATCCATATCCTCAGCACCAAATGCCGGCGCCAGATGAACAAGCCCGGTTCCATCTTCTGTGGTCACAAAATCACCAAGGACGACATAATGCGCAGGTTTATCCGGAGGCATAAAAGTAAAGAGGGGCTGATATTTAACGCCCTTCAATTTCTTGCCTTTGAAGGATTCCACTATCTTTACTTTTTCATCACCGAAAACTTTTTCCATTAAAGCACGGGCGAGAATCAGACGTTCAGTGGACTTGCTGCCGTTTAAGCTGAGTTCGCGCTCAACCTTGACATAATCCACCTCAGGCGCAGCGGCGACTGCCACATTCCCCGGAAGGGTCCACGGGGTTGTCGTCCAGACCAGGAGAGATGTGCCCTCCTCGTCAACCAGGGGCATCCGCACAAAAATCGAAGGATCAACGGTCTCTTCATACCCGAGAGCAACCTCATGGTCCGAGAGCGGTGTCCCGCAGCGTGGGCAATAAGGGACAACTTTATAACCCTGGTAGAGCAGATCTCTGTCCCAGAAATTCTTCAATATCGACCAGACGGATTCGATATAATCATCCGTAAAAGTGACGTAGGCGGTCTTCAAATCCACCCAAAAAGCGAGGCGATCCGTCAGCCGCTCCCAATCCTGTATATAGGTAAAAACCGATTTTCGGCACAGTTCATTGAATTTATCGATGCCGTAATCCTCGATCTCCTGTTTATTTGTGAATCCAAGCTGCTTTTCAACCTCGATCTCAACGGGCAAACCATGCGTATCCCAGCCACCCCGTCGTGAGACGTGGTATCCGCGCATGATCTTGTAGCGCGGGAACATATCCTTGAAGGCACGAGCCAAAACATGGTGCACACCGGGCTTGCCGTTAGCTGTCGGAGGACCCTCATAAAAAACATATTCCGGGCCATCCTCATTTTCTTCGGCTGTTTTCTTGAAAATATCTTGTTTTTTCCAAAGCTTCAGGATATTTTCTTCCATCAAAACAACGTCAAGTTTTGGGGAAACAGGATTGAACATAAAGCCTCCAGTAAATAAAATAACTCTCACCTCATTCAGAGACGAGAGCTATGCTCACGCGGTACCACTCTGTTTCCCGCCGAAGCGGGCACTCAGCAAGTACGGCCATTTCTGGCTTATACTCTCATTCCGCTAACGGAGAATGATTCCGGCTTTCCTACTTTTGCGGATACAATTTCAGATCGCGGCTCCGGGATGATTTTCAATCCAGATACCTGGCTCGGCTCACACTATTCCCGAGTTCGCTGGCAGATCAAGTGAATTTACTCGTTCCCATCAATGCCTTTATTCGGCGTATTATACGCGATATCATAAGAGACTGGCAAGGAAAAGTTTTTTCTGATTTACCCAGCATTATTTAAGTACGCTTCCGAAACCGTATAAATTCCATAAATCCCAACGCACCGATCAAGATAAGGCACGTAAAGATGGATACGATATCAAAAACACGCTGATAGAGTGGCCTTTGCCAATCCGGCCGAAAATGCTGAATAAAGGCGATTAGATTCTTTTCATCATCAACTGAAATACGCTCAAACAAATACAATTGATTCTGTTCAGGAAATACAAGACCAGCTGGATTTGTTAAATTATAGTATCCATCAGATTTATTTTTCACATCCCCTTCTTCCAGTTCATGATTGAAATTTTCCCAATAATATCCAAAAATTGGATCAAAGGTCTCAAGCCCGCTTACCCCATCGACTAATCCCTCAGAATCTTTCATTTTCTGAACACGCTGAATGGGGAATGTTTCTCCCTGGCGCACTCGAGTATAGAAATCAGCCTGTGTAGTCATATCAAATGCCCGGGACTGTTCATCCGCGACAAAGAAATATAATAATAAAAATACAATCGTTAGCAGGCTAAGAAGATCACTTATCCAAAGAAATCTCTTTTCGCTCCATTCTTGGGCCCATTTATTGAGGATCACACTCCCAAGTAGGATCAATGGAAATATAAACGCCGCTGCATATCGCACATTCACATGCAAAGATCCCACAATGGGCAAATTACTCAATAATTGAAATAAAATTCCCTTGGCAAAAATAAACTCAATGCAAACCCAGATTGCAAAGAGAAGGACCGCTATTGCACCCCATTGCTTCTTGCTCAATCGTGGAAATTTCTTTTTTCTAATTAATATAAAAGCCTCGACAATACCCACGAAAATTATCACGATCAGAACTGGTGAAATTGAGATATCAAGCTCCCATAAACCGTAATATCCCCCGGTTGATAAGCGCATAAAATCACTAAGATCTCTGGCATTATTTCCGGTCAGCCAGAAAATAGGTAGAAGATTCATCACCCCAAGCAATTGAAGCAGTAGACCTGTAAAAGCTTGCCCCAAATCAACCAAATATTTATCCGTTATTTCTCGTGGAAAATATCGCATAAAAGACAATACAGCTGAGATTTTGGATGCCGAAAGTAATAATCCCAGGCTCAAACCACCGGCAGTTATTGCGCCTACACGTTTCCAATCAAAAATCGAAGGATCAATCAAATATAAAACCGGAAGAGTAATTCCAAATGATAGAAAAAATATTGCAATTGGATAGAACCCCGCGCTATAGATCAATAACGCACCGATAAGAGCCAAAATAGAGCTGGCCTTTGTCTTCGATAAAGAGCGGTCAAATACTAATACCAGGATCAAACTTAGTAGTGGGAATACTTGAAAACCTAAATGGCCAACTGCCATGTGTTGAAAATAAAATCCATTCCCTGTAAAAAACAAAGCTCCCAGCATGCTTGCTCGCCAATGAAATCGAAGGATATTTTTCAAAAAGTAAAAAGTTGAAAAATATCCCACCAAACAATAAACCGCAATTGACAGGAGAGAAGCTGCCCAGGGTGTGGTTAGCATTGTAAATAATTGAGGCAAAGAAAACTGCATATGTTGTGGATTTGGATATGCAGGCAGTCCTCCGGCAAAACTGGGTGTATACCATTGAATTGAAAAACCATTAAGTCTATAATGCAGAAAAGTATCCCCCAGGCGAGGAATAAAATAAGCGTAATCATGGCCAATAGAGGGATAAAAAGCTGCAATAGTTGTAAGTAAAATTACTATCAGTACAAATATTTTTGTACTCAGGGCCATAAAAATATCTTTATCTACATACCAATTTTTGAACATAATTATTTACCCTCGATATTGCATTTCGTAAGATTCCTGTTTATTTTCCCCAACGTGCCAACAAGTTTCTCATCGTTCTTTTTCGATAGTAAACATATTATACGGTATATCAGAAATTGCTAATCCTTTAAATTATAAATGTATGTACCGAAACAAAAATTTTGTGTACATAATATTGTATCTGGGGGATAATCATTACATGTCTCAATCAGAAAAGATCCAAAACCAAAAAGACGTCACTTTCATTCCCTCCTCCCGCCCGATCCGTTATTATCGCCACGGGTGGCAAAGCTGGTCGTTGACCCTCTGGCAGGATGTTGAGCAGCGCGTCCCCACGCCAAAACCGGCTATTCTGCACCCTCTGCAAACCGACCCTTTTCACATTCACGATGCGCGTCCACATGGATCGTGGGTTGGTGTAGTTGAAATGGAAAATGGTCTATTTTTTCTGCTCGGTGCGCTCGATCTTGATGCGCACGTCTTTTTTGATGACAATACCCTCATCGGAAAATACGAAAATAATGCAGGAGATTGGTTCGTCGCCGAGGGGAGCGAAGAAGAAGTTTTTAGCTTCTACGCCGCGGAACTGGCTCAGCGTCTTGGGAAAAATCGCGCCACTGAAACGCCCAGGATCTGGTGTTCCTGGTACAGCTTCTACACCCATATCTCGGAGAATAATCTCGGGGAAGTTCTCAATGATCTGGGGGAGCTTCCCTTTGATGTTTTCCAGGTGGATGACGGCTGGCAGCATGCCATCGGAGATTGGATCCCAAATGATAAGTTTCCCGGTGGTATGGATCACCTCGCCGCGCAAATTCGCCGTTCGGGACGCACGCCGGGACTCTGGCTCGCACCTCTGATCGTTTCCCCATCTTCAAATTTATTCCGTCAACATCCTGACTGGCTCCTTCGCGACAAAAAAGGCAAGCTCGCCTCCGCCGGATTTAACTGGGGTGAACCACTTTTCGCGTTGGATCCGTCCATTCCGGCCGTGATGGAGTGGTTATCCGCATTGATGGCGCAGGTCCGCTCGTGGGGATACGATTATGTCAAACTCGACTTCCTCTATGCTGGAGCATTGCCCGGGGTCCGGCAAAATGATATCTCACGGGAGCAAGCCTACCGACAAGCGTTGCGCGTTATGAGGAATGCACTTGGGGATGCATATTTGCTGACCTGCGGCGCACCCATCATCCCATCTCTTGGCCTATGCGATGGATTACGGATCGGCCCGGATGTGGCTTCCCATTGGAGCAGTCCCCGCGATGATGACCTCCTTGGCAATTTCGCCATCCCGGGGACGCGCAACGCGATCAGAACAACGGTCAACAGATTGTGGCTAGCACCCCTCGTCCATACAGATCCGGATATTGTTTACTTTGCATCTGACAAAAACATGCTGACGGATGAACAGGAAAGGATGCTGCAAGATTTGGCGTTGATCTGCAATTTCAAGGCAAACTCTGACCCACCATCATGGTTACGCGATAAAGATCGCGTTAAACTAATTACCTTTCTGCAAGCATCCCCGAAAGTTATCAAAAAGGGGCGTTATCAATATCTTCTTGATGATCGCAAGGTAGATTTTTCCGCGGCAATGCCAATCCCCGAGTCAAAAGGATTTGGCAGGCGCGCTTTAGGTG